>Ga0116158_10002120_pt1 | contig 17626 bp, 17 predicted proteins | sample AD_UKC052_MetaG_FD_89883 | JGI IMG/M metagenome (GOLD analysis project Ga0116158, IMG submission 89883) | Active sludge microbial communities of municipal wastewater-treating anaerobic digesters from USA - AD_UKC052_MetaG | ecosystem: Engineered > Bioreactor > Anaerobic > Digestate | place: USA... | reverse complement strand
TCCTGAAAAACGAATTCCACACTTCAAAGCAGGCAAAGCCCTCAAAGAAGCTGTCGAAATCAAACTGACCCAGCAATAAGCATGAAAACCATCAGTTGGTTGCTGAAATGGTTGCTACGAGCCATTATTTTCTTTGTCCTGTTCGCCTTTGCATTGAATAATCAACACGATACGACGCTGAACTTTTTCTTCGGTACATCTTGGACAACGTCTACTGTGATCATTGTTTTATTGGTGTTCACTATCGGTGTTGCTGTTGGTGTTTTGGGTATGTTTCAGAACTGGGTGAAACGGCATACTGCAAAGTCAAGCAATGTCCAAACTCCTGATAAACTTTAAAGTATGAATCTTGATCTAGGTTGGGTCCTTTTAGGCTTACCGATTGCATTTGTACTGGGTTGGCTTGCATCGCGCTTCGATGCGCGGCAACTGCGGATGGAGAACCGCCAAGCACCCCAATCGTATTTCAAGGGTTTGAATTTCTTGCTCAACGATGAACAAGATCAAGCCATCAAAGCATTCAGAGAATCTGTTCAAAGTGATCCTGACACCGCTGAGTTGCACTTCGCTTTGGGCAATTTATTCAGACGCAGAGGCGAATTCGACCACGCCATCACCGTTCATGAACACCTACTGGCGCGAGGCGACTTAAGCAAAGCAGATCGAGAACGCGCGCAACACGCTTTGGCACTTGATTTTTTGAAAGCAGGTTTATTGGACCGTGCTGAAAACGCACTGCAAAAACTGCAAGGTACGCCTTTTGAAGCGCAATCATTGACTGCATTACTGGCCATTTACGAGCGTTCACGTGACTGGCCGCAAGCTACAAAAATCGCAGAATCATTACGGGCGCTAGGAAATACACAAATCATCAATCGACAAGCCCACTATTTATGTGAACAAGCCAACGCGCTCGTCAATCAAAAACGCGACCAAGAAGCCAAAGCATTACTCGAAAAAGCTATCGACATATCGCCCAAATCTGTTCGTCCACATATTGACTTGGCATCTGTCACCGAACGCTTAGGAGACAGTGCCAAAGCTTACGAAATACTAAGCAGCCTGATTGTCCAAGATAGCCATATCACGCCCATCTTTGCCCAACAATTTGTACGACTGGCGCAAGCATGTGGTCACGTTGATCAGGCCTTGGGCTTGCTTTTAGCCAGTTATAAGAAAAAGCCTTCTCTAGATGTTGTCGATGCCATTGTCCAATTAGACGCATTCAGTTCAACAGATACCAGCGCTAGAGACTGGTACGTGAAACATTTGGAACGCGCCCCTTCATTGGTTGCCGCCGCAAAATGGATTTCAGGCGAAAAATTGGAACACGAACAATTTCACCCGCAAGTACAACGTGCATTGGACCATGCTGTCACCCCGCTCAAGCGCTACCGTTGTACAAATTGCGGGTTTGAAGCCACGCAACACCACTGGAACTGTCCAGGCTGTCAATCATGGGACAGCTACCCTGCTCTTCGCATTGAAGAGTTATAAACGAATCTTCAAATAAAACATACGATCTAAGTATCTAACTGAAGACACATCGCATCATGACCCAAATTCCATCTGTTTATACCTTTTCAAAAGACAGCATAGCACAAGCCAAAGTGTTGGTGGTAGGAGATGCCATGCTAGATCGTTACTGGTATGGCAACGTGGATCGCATTTCGCCAGAAGCGCCTGTTCCCGTCATGCGTGTCACACGCATTGAAGAACGTATTGGTGCTGCTGCAAATGTCGCATTCAATGTGGTGAGCATGGGCGGACAAGCTTCTCTCTTATCTGTTGTAGGTATGGATGATGCCAGTCGGAAACTGGAAGACTTGGTATCACAAACAGGTATTCAATCGCACTTTGCACATGACCCACAGTTGCAAACAACGGTCAAATTACGCGCTATCGGACGCCAACAACAACTGTTGAGAATGGATTTTGAAAGCATACCGAAAACAGACACTTTGAAAGTGCAAACAAAGTTGTTTTCAAGTCTTCTTCCTTTACATGATGTGGTGCTTTTTTCCGACTACGCCAAGGGAGGTTTGGGGCATATCGTCGATATGATTTCTATCGCAAGGCAAGCAGGCAAAGCGGTTTTGGTTGACCCCAAAGGTACAGACTACACCATGTACCGCGATGCGACAGTCATTACACCCAACAAAAATGAAATGCAAGCAGTGGTCGGTAATTGGCGCGATGATGATGAACTATCAACCAAGGCACAAAACCTACGCAAGCAACTGAACCTACAGGCTGTTTTGGTTACCCGAGGTGATGAAGGTATGTCACTGTTTGATGACCAAGGTGCCTTTCATTTGCCCACTCAGGCACTCGAAGTGTTTGACGTGACTGGTGCTGGAGACACCGTTATCGCCACGATTGCGACATTGGTCGCTGCAAAAATTCCGCTTCGACAAGCCATTGCTTTTGCCAACAAAGCTGCAGGTGTGGTGGTAGGCAAGTTTGGAACTTCAACTGCCTCTTACGAGGAAATATTCGCATGACATCTTCAACTAACTCGCGTTGCATCGTTACAGGTGCGGCAGGCTTTATTGGCGCCAACATCATCAAGGGACTGAATGCCCGTGGTATCAACGACATCATTGCGGTGGATGATTTAACGCAAGGCGACAAATTTCGCAACCTCGCAGATTTGCAAATTACAGACTATGTCGATGCAAGCGATTTCTACGACAAATTCACCAACAAATCTTACGGGGATATTGATACTGTTTTTCATGAAGGCGCGTGCAGCGACACCATGGAACACAACGGCAAGTACATGATGGACAACAATTTCCGCATGTCTTGCGATTTATTTGACGCTTGTCAGACACAAAAAACGCGTTTGCTCTATGCATCGTCAGCAGCCACATACGGTGGCAGCGCCGTTTTTGAAGAGGTTCCGCAATATGAATTACCTCTTAATGTTTATGGCTACTCCAAGCTGTTATTTGACCAAAAATTACGGCATGAGCTTGGTTCGAAATTTGAAAAAACACAATCTCAAGTAGCGGGCTTTCGCTACTTCAATGTCTACGGCCCGCGCGAACAACACAAAGGTCGTATGGCCAGTGTCGCATTCCATCAATTCCATCAGTTCAAAAAAGATGGCAAAGTGAAACTTTTTGGTAGCTATGGTGGCTATGCTGCTGGTATGCAAGAGCGGGACTTCATCTACATTGATGATGTCGTAGCGGTTAACCTCTGGTTTTACGATCATCCTGAAGTTTCTGGTATTTACAACATTGGCGCTGGTCGTGCACAACCGTTTAATGATGTGGCCTTGACCGTGATCAATACAATGCGTTCACTCAACGATTCAAAGTCTGTTTCACTCACACTACAGCAAGCGGTTGAACAGCATTTTCTGGAATACATAGATTTTCCCGAAGCACTGGTTGGCAAATACCAGAGCCACACTTTAGCCAATATCGATTTGTTGCGTGCAGCGGGTTATAAACAATCTTTTATGACAGTTCAAGACGGTGTAGCGGACTATATACGCCAGCTCAGCAGGGCTTAACTGTCGATATAGACGAAAAACGGGCGAGATTTCACGATAAAGCGACAGATTTTGGTCGTTTTTTTACCCTGCGTGAATAGAAGTCAACCCAAGCGAACTAACAGCCGTTATAGTTCTGCCCAGCCTGACAACTGTTGGGTTAAAGCTGTAAGCGTGCGTGAATTGCGTGGTTTTCAGCTTTGATTCCTATGAATTCAAATATCAATAACCTTAACTTTTTCCCTGAGGAGTTTTAAATGATTAAAAAGATTCTGGCCGCTATGGTCATGATGTATGCAGCTGTTTCCTTTGCTGCAGTGGATGTCAACAAAGCAACTGCCGCTGAACTTGACAGTATCAAAGGCATTGGTCCTGCAATTTCTGCCAAAATTTTGGAAGAAAAGAAAAAGGGCGGCAATTTCAAAGATTGGAATGACTTGGTCACACGCGTAAGCGGAGTTGGCGAAGCCAATGCGGCTAAATTCTCATCTGAAGGTTTGACAGTCGGAGGCGCAAGCTACAAAGGCGCACCTGCTGCACCTGCTGCTAAGAAAGATGAAAAGCCAGCAGCTGCCAAAGACGCAAAAGATGCCAAACCAGCCGCAAAAGCTGAAGAGAAAAAAGCCGATGCAAAGCCTGTAGCAGCAGCGCCCGCAGCTGACAAGAAAGCTGATGCCAAGCCTGATGCCAAAGCTGCTGCAAAAACAGAAGCTAAAGCGGATGCCAAAGCAGATACCAAAGCAGCAGTAAAGGCTGACCCTAAAGCTGAAGCTAAAGCCAAAAAAGAAGCTGATGCAAAAGCTAAAGCCGATGTAAAAAAAGCCAAAGCTGACGAAGCCAAAGCTAAAAAGGAAGCTGCCGCCAAAGCAAAAGCAGATGCCAAAGCTGCTAAAGACAAACCAGCTGCTAAAGATGCCAAGGCCGATGCCAAAACTGACGCAAAACCTGCCGCAAAAGCAGCTGAGCCAGCTAAAAAATAATTTGGCTTATCTCGGCCATGCTTCATTCACCAGAATAGGCATGACATCAAAGATTTAAAAAAACCCGCTTCGGCGGGTTTTTTAATTTAGACTCTTCATTCTCCGATAACAACTTCAATAACGCTATATCACACCAAATCAAATGACTTCCGTAATAGCAATTTGCATTGGAGCATGTGTCGGTGCATTGTCGCGCTGGCAATTGGGACTGTGGTTGAACCCTGCAACCAACGCCAACGCGCTGACAGCAAGCAATTACCCTTGGGGAACATTGTTGGCAAACTTGGTTGGCGGTTATTTGGTAGGCCTCTGTATTGCGGTATTCCAAGGTCTGCCGGATTTAGACCCCGTTTGGCGACTGGCGCTCATCACCGGATTTTTGGGCGCATTGACAACCTTTTCAACGTTCTCCGCAGAAGTCGTGAACATGTTGCAACAAGGGCGTTTGTTACTTGCGCTCAGCACAGCCGCTTTGCATGTTGTTGGCTCTTTGCTGTTGACTTGGATGGGGCTGAAAACTGGAGCTTGGGTGCTGCATTAATGCTGGATCAGTTCAAATTTGAAGTTAAGTTGCACAAATAAGGTACCTGCAAATCTAAGCAATCAAAAATCTTCGCTGGTCCAGGCTTTGATGATGCGACCTAAAACTTCAAAGTCCATTTCAGGTTTCACAGTCCAACTTTCATAGGCCTTATTTGAAGACAGGACGCGTATGCCCTCACCTGGCACGCGTTGTAAGCGTTTGACAAAACCTTCGCCATCTACTCTGAAAAAGTAAACAGCATCAAATGAAATGGTGGTATGCCCTGTGTCAACTATCAATGGGTCACCTGGTTTAAAAACAGGCCGCATCGAGTCGCCAAAGCCAGTCACTATACGCAAATTTTCAGGACTGCTGTAACCACTGACATTTTTTTGCAACCATTCGCGAGTGACAGTCACATCCGTGATCAGACCGGGTTGATCGCGCAAAAGTAAGCGTGTTCCTGTACCTGAAAAGGCACGCCCCGCACCGTCTTTATTGATCAATCCCGCCATGCGGTATTGTGGAATGTGAACCAGGTCTGCTCTAGGTGCTATGCTTTGTGAATAGTTCTCCAACAATTCAGCAGCACTTGCACCCAATATGGGCGACACCAAGTGATCGGCTTGCAATGACGTTGGATCACGGTCGAGCAAACCATGCGGAATACCCAGTTTTATTTCTAGATTCCGTGCAGCTCGCGCACCAAAACTGTAGCCACGCAACATTTGTGAAATGTGGCTTTCAACGCTCTTTCCAACCCCCTTTTGGGTACAAACATAGCGCGCACCACCGTTAGCATGAAGCCAAGTCTTCAATGCCAAGCGGCGAATATTTTGTGTTTGGTCTTCGTTCATGAAATATGTATAACAACCCAGCCAATTAAAATGAATACTTTATGCACATTCATGCGGAAATTTGCAGGATATTTGGTTAATAAATCACGATTTTACTCGATACAACTGTAAATTTGATAGCAAAATTAGGATTTAATGTATACTAATTTTAACTTATCAAGTTTTTGTAACTATCCAAATTACATATCTAACAATTAAAGCAAATTACCTTTAAGAAATTTTTGCGCCTGTTGCGAAACCATCGTCAAGTGATCTTCATCAAAAAACTCGGCAACAGGCAAAAAAGCCAGTATTTTTCCGTATTCAAGATACGCAACATGTGTGGCCAAGCGTTTGACTTGGCCCAGATTGTGGCTGGCAAAAATCAAGGTCAAGCCACTGTCTTGTTCAGCAAAATCTTGCATCAAACCCTCAACTTCTCGTTTAGAACGTGGATCCATGCTCGCAGTTGGTTCATCAAGCACAAGCACATTGGGCTGCGTCACACTGGCGCGTGCAAATGCAACACGTTGCTGCTGCCCTTGCGACAAGGTGTTCGCTGGTCGCTGCGATAAATCTAGCAACCCAACGCGTTTGAGTTCATTCATAGCCTGTTTCTTACCGGCTTGCCAAGATTGGCCATTTAACCATGCTGCCAAAGTCACATTGTTTAACACCGACATGCGCAGCATGTGCGGGCGCTGAAACAACATGGCTTGTCGCGTGCCCGGCATAGTTTTAATAGTGCCTGTTAATCGACCTGTTGCTTTGACTCTTGTTGAGGTGATCAAACCATGCAAGACCCGCAACAGCGTGCTCTTGCCACTGCCATTGGCACCAATCAAAGCCAAGCGATCGCCTTTGGCAATTTGTAAATTAATGTTGTGCAAAGCTTGTTGCAGGCCAAAATGCACATTGATGTCCTGCAAATTAAATTGCACTTCTTTTTCTGGATGTGTGGCTGGTGAAGCTGCGTTCATGATTGTCCGCCTTGCCTAGCTATCAACCACCGCAAACCTGCCAAAACCGTATTTAGCAAGAGCACGACCGCCATCAACATGATGCCTAGCCCCAAAGCCAAGGGCAAGTCGCCTTTGCTGGTTTCCAACGCAATGGATGTCGTCATCACGCGCGTAAAACCATCAATATTGCCACCGACCACCATCACCGTACCCACCTCTGCAATGGCACGTCCGAACGCGGCAATCAACACCATCAACACAGCTATACGCTCATCCCACACGTGCAACAGTGCTCTGAATAATCGGGGTGCACCCAAGGACTGTAGTTGCTCGCCACGCTGTTTATCTGCGTCCTCGATTAATTGACGAATCAACGCCATCACCACAGGCAATACCAAAATTGTCTGCGCCAACACCATGGCTTTGACACTGAAAAGCCAACCCAACTCGCCCAACGGCCCAGAACGAGACAGCAACAAATAAACCAATAAACCCACAACCACGGCAGGTAAAGATAAAAGTGTATTGAGTATCAGCAACACCAAACCACGGCCTGCGAAATGCGATACCGCCAACCACGCCCCGAACACCACACCCAGCACACTGGCTAGCAAACTCGCCCAAGCACTCACCCACAAAGACCGCGCCACAATCGACCAAAGTTGCACATCATTCGATGCGATCAAGGCGAATGCAGTTGACAATGATTGTGAGATTGAATTCACAGCAGGTTTTGCAACAACAACATAAAAGTTTTAAATGCTATATATTTAATAGCACACTAGGCAATAAATACGATATCTATATGCCATTCTAACCATATTACTCGACCCGAAGCACGTCCATAGGCTTGAAACCCAAGTCAGCAGCCTTGCCCTTGCGCGCACGCGCGGCGCGCGCATTATTCAGGCTGCGTATCTCTAGGTTTTCAGAACGCTCTTTGCCACCACGTCCTATACCTGTGATGTTGATGCTGCGCGTGTAAGCAGCTGCACCTGCCAAAGTGTCTTTTGCGTCCAAGTCAATCAACATCAGCCCACGGCCACCATTGGTCATGGTTTTTAAATCTTTGATTTCAAACGTCAAGATTCTCCCGCCTGTGGAAGCGCAAGCCACATGCGTTGCAGCAAGCCAAGTACGACCGCTTTGATTGGTTTGCTCATTGGATGCCGCGTTAGAAGCAGTTAAAGCAAAACCATTGCTATTCACATTGCTGGCGGATGCTTGCGATGGACGGCAAATTTGTTCTCCCTCATTGCAAGTGACAAACGCTTTACCGGCTTTGAGGCGCGATGTCATGCTCTCCACCGTGGCCAAAAAGCCGTAACCGGCTGAGCTGGACAACAGCAGCACCGCATTGCTGGAGCCTGCAAAATAATGAAGCAGTTGAGTACCCGATTCAAGCTCAATCAAAGTGGTCACTGGTTGACCATCGCCACGCGCACCAGGCAACATCGCAACAGGCACTGAGTACACACGTCCTTGACTGCCAAAGGCCAGCAATGTGTCGACCGTGCGGCATTCAAACGTGCCATACAAATCATCGCCTGCTTTGAATGCAAAACTCGCGGCGTCATGTCCATGACCAGTTCTGGCACGCACCCAGCCTTTGCTACTGACCACCACCGTCACGGGTTCGTCCACAATTTTGACTTCCAAAACCGCTTTCTTTTCGGTTTGTATCAAGGTACGACGCTCATCGGCAAACTGCTTGGCATCTTGCTCAATTTCCTTCACCATCAAGCGGCGCAAACTGTTGGGGTTGGCCAAAATTTCTTCCAACTTACCTTGCTCAGTTCGAAGCTCGCTGAGTTCTTGTTCTATTTTGATGGCTTCTAATCGCGCCAATTGGCGCAAGCGAATATCCAATATGTCGTCAGCTTGACGTTCAGACAAATTGAATCGTGCAATCAGTGCGGCTTTGGGTTCATCCGACTCTCGAATGATGGCAATCACTTCGTCGATGTTGAGCAGCACCAAAGCTCGACCTTCGAGAATGTGAATGCGGTCCAACACCTTGTCCAGCTTGTGTTGCGAACGTTTGTTGATGGTGCGCTGTCTGAACTCAATCCATTCGTTCATGATTTGACGCAAGGACTTGAGCGTAGGACGCCCATCAATGCCAATCATGGTCAAGTTAATCGAAGACGACGTTTCCAGCGAGGTGTGCGCCAACAGAGCAGTGATGAGTTCTTGCTGTTCAATTTTGCTGGTTTTGGGTTCAAACACCAAACGCACCATGGCGTCCTTGTTCGATTCATCTCGCACGCCATCCAACACCGCCAGCACACTGGCTTTGAGTTGGGTTTGCTCCAAGCTCAAGGCTTTTTTACCGGCTTTGACTTTGGGGTTGGTGATTTCTTCAATTTCTTCCAGTACTTTTTGCGAGCTGACGTTGGGTGGCAATTCTGTCACCACCAATTGCCATTGGCCGCGTGCCAGCTCTTCTATTTTCCAGCGCGCACGCACCTTGAGTGAACCACGCCCCGTACGGTACGCATCAGCTATATCCCCTGAACTGCTGATAATCTGACCGCCACCTGGGTAGTCAGGACCAGGCACCTGCGCGTAAAGGTCTTCATCGCTGAGTTTGGGCGCTTTGATCAGTGCAATGCACGCATCGGCAATTTCACGCAAATTGTGGCTGGGTATTTCGGTGGCCAAGCCTACTGCAATGCCACTGGCACCATTGAGCAAAGTGAACGGCAAGCGTGCTGGCAGTTGGCTGGGCTCTTCGGTACTGCCGTCGTAATTGGGGATGAAGTCAACCGTACCTTGGTCAATTTCTTCCATCAACAGACTGGTAATTTTTGACAATCGCGCTTCGGTATATCGCATGGCCGCTGCACCGTCACCATCGCGTGAGCCAAAATTGCCTTGACCATCGATCAAGGGATAACGTTGTGAAAAATCTTGTGCCATGCGCACCAATGCGTCGTATGCAGCTTGGTCGCCGTGAGGGTGAAAACGACCCAGCACATCGCCTACGACGCGGGCGGACTTCACGGGCTTGGCACCTGTAGCACCATTGGCACCACCAAAGCCCAAACCCATGCGCGACATGGAATACAAAATGCGTCGCTGAACCGGTTTTTGACCGTCGCACACATCCGGCAATGCGCGGCCTTTCACCACACTTAAAGCATATTCAAGGTACGCACGTTGCGCGTAATTGGCTAGGTTGAGATCGTCATCAGAATCGGAAGGTGCGGCGGTTAAATCTAATTGGGTGATGTCATTCATTTAAGCTTTTTCAATTCAATTCAAACTCGTTCCGGCTGCTTGATTGGAGTAGATTTGCAAGGGCGCAATCATGTTGCCACGACCCACAGCGCCACCCACAGTTGCACCGCCGATTTCCATTTTCACCCGTGTAGGTGTAGTACGTGTGCTGTCGGATTGCGTCAAGGCAGCTAAAAATAAAGGCGGCTTTAATGCAGTGTATGTTTGCATCACTGTTTTGACGTAGTTTTGCGTTTCTTTATAAGGCGGGATTTTATTGCCGTACTTCACCACAGCACCCTCACCTGCGTTATAAGCGGCCAATACCAATTCCAAATTACCTGGGAACATTTGCAACAACACGCGCAAATATTTCGCGCCTGCGTTGATGTTGATTTTGGGGTCGATCAATTTTTGTACAACGGTCTTTTGCTTGTCTGCCTGAACACCAAATCGCTTGGCGGTGTCTGGCATCAATTGCATCAAACCCACAGCACCTTTTGGCGAAACGGCTTGCGGATCGAATCCGGACTCGGCAGCGATGAGTGCTTGCAGCAATTCAAAATCGACTTGATGCGTCCTAGATGCATCGCGCAAATGATGCTTCACCGATTTAACATTGGGCGAAATTTCAAAATAGGTTTGTATTTTTGAATTTGATTTTGCAAGCGACGCAGAACGTGACATCACGCCACCTTTGCTGTCCAAATCTTTATCTGAATCAAACCCAGTTTTGCTGTCACTGCTGTCGTTCCCACGGTAAAACATCTCATAGCGTGGGTCAAGCCGCTCAGCAGCCAAATGTGCAACGCCCTTTTCATCGATGTAACCCCACAACTCTGCCTGTGCAGCAGTACTAAAGAAAAACATCAAAAATGATAGCAAACTAGGCAATAAATACGCGGGCTTGATGTCAATTTTCATCATATATCCACCTCCACCGCGTCGCCGTGCAGTTCCATCAAATCGCGTCGCGATGAGGCCTCACCCTTGCCCATGAGCTTGGTTATCAGTTGTTCAGTCTCTTCAAAGCTTTTTCGACCAAACTCCACAGGTAGCAAACGACGAGTATCTGGGTTCAATGTGGTATCCCACAATTGCTCGGCATTCATCTCGCCTAAACCTTTGAAACGGCTGATGGTCCAACTGCCTTCGCGCACATTGTCTTTGCGCAACTTGTCCAAAATGGCTGTCAACTCGCCAGCGTCCAAGGCATACACTTTGGATGCTGGCTTTTTACCCCGCGCCGGTGCATCGACCCTGAACAAAGGTGGACGTGCCACATAGATGTGCCCCGTCTCAATCAGCTTAGGGAAATGTTTGAAAAACAATGTCAGTAATAGCACTTGAATGTGCGAGCCATCGACGTCCGCATCACTCAAAATACAAATCTTGCCATATCGCAATCCGGATAAGTCTGGCGTATCGTTGTGTCCATGAGGGTCGACGCCAATCGCGACTGAAATATCGTGAATCTCGGTATTGGCAAACAAGCGGTCGCGCTCAACTTCCCAAGTGTTCAGTATTTTGCCGCGCAGAGGGAGAATCGCTTGTGTTTCTTTGTCGCGCCCCATTTTGGCGCTGCCGCCGGCCGAGTCACCCTCAACCAAAAACACCTCGTTGTATGCGATGTCTTTGCTTTCGCAATCGGTCAACTTTCCTGGCAACACGGCCACGCCAGAGCCTTTGCGTTTCTCAACTTTTTGGCCTGCTTTTTGCCGACTTTGCGCGGCTTTAATGGCCAGTTCTGCTAATTTTTTACCGTAATCCACATGCTGGTTCAGCCACAATTCCAATGAGGGGCGTACAAAACCAGACACCAAACGCACAGCATCGCGTGAGTTCAAGCGCTCTTTGATTTGCCCCTGAAATTGCGGGTCCAACACTTTGGCTGACAGCACATAGCTCACACGCGTGAACACATCTTCGGGCATTAACTTCACGCCTTTTGGCAAGAGCGAGTGCAAATCAATGAAGCTTTTAACAGCCGTAAACAAACCATCACGCAGACCGCTTTCATGCGTGCCGCCTGCACTGGTCGGTATCAAATTGACAAAACTTTCACGCACGGGTGTGCCTTCTTCGGTGAACGCCACGCACCATTGCGCGCCCTCACCTTCGGCAAAACTTTCGCTTGCACCATCGGCAAAACCTTCCTCTTCAAACAAAGGTATTACGGGCTCGCCAGTCAAGGTTTGCATCAAATAATCGCGCAAACCACCTTTGTATTGCCACGTTTGGGTTTCTTTGGTTTTCTCATTCAACAAGGTGACGGACACACCTGGCATCAACACCGCTTTGCTGCGCAGCAAATGGGTTAATTCGGTCATCGGCAAAGTGGCTGTTTCAAAATATTTAGGATCAACCCAAACGCGCACTGAGGTACCTGTTTTGCGGTCACCCTCAGCGGCTTTGCGAATTTGCAAAGGCTCAATCACATCGCCCGCAGCAAACACCAATTTGGCGACCGAGCCTTCACGGTAACTGGTGGCCTCTAAGCGTTTGGCCAAAGCATTGGTCACACTCACACCCACACCGTGCAAACCGCCTGAAAAGCTGTAGGCACCGCCCTTGCCTTTGTCAAATTTACCGCCTGCGTGTAGCTGGGTGAACACCAATTCAATCACAGGTGCATTTTCGGTGGGGTGCATGCCAAATGGGATGCCTCGTCCATCGTCTTCCACGCTCACAGACGAATCAGCATGCAGAGTCACTTTGATTTTTTTGCCGTGCCCTGCCAAAGCCTCGTCAGCCGAGTTGTCCAGCACCTCTTGAATCACGTGCAGTGGGTTATCGGTGCGGGTGTACATTCCCGGGCGCTGTTTAACCGGTTCTAAACCTTTCAGAACACGGATGGAGCCTTCAGAGTAATTGCTGGGTGTATTTACGGACATAGCCTTTTATTGTACTACCAAACGTTTATTTAACTGTATAAATAATCAGTTAGAGCGCTGCATGCCTCACTTATTCAGCATTCAGCCAACGCACCAAGTAATACAACTTCAAGCCTTCAGAGGATCGCGAAGGTCCCACCACTTCAGCCGCGTGCAAATTTTGGGCTGGATTGGCGCGTGACAAAGCATCAGCCTCTGATGCCACCACTTCCACACAATTTTCTGGAAATCGCTCACGTTTGCCGCGTTTGATATTCAAAACAGCAAAATTGCGTTGCACCAAATGCGGTACGCCCGGGTCTAAGTAGATTCCACCTTTCATGATGATTGAGCTCTCAATATTTGCAGGTCGGCCAAAATAGGCGCAAACAGTGGTTCTAAATGTCTGCGCAACAAAGGGCCCACGGCGGTGGTGCGTATCAAAATCGATTCAGCCACGCTGGCTTTGAGTTGCGACAATGCAGCCAAAGCTTTGACTTCATTTGGCCAAGCTGCCAATTGCGATTCAGCTTCAGGATCTTGCCCCGCTTGAAAATATGCACCCAACATGTCCAACAACAAGGCCACCGCTTCGTGTGTTTGCGGCTTTTCCAACACCAGCATGGCAGTGGCAATATAGGCTTGGCCTGCTGCACTGAAGCAGTGCTGCAACAAACGAATGGCGGGTGAATCCCCTTGCAAATAGACCACCTTGGCGTGTTCAGTCGCCTTGTTCGGCAATTGATTGGGCATGGTTTCTAAAAAGCCAATCAAATAATGTGGCCTGCGTTGTGCCTTGCGCCACAGTTGCTCAAGCTCTGGCGCTTCAAGTAAGCGACTGGCCACCAAAGCCCTCACCGTGTGCATGGCAGCAACCTGGTCTTGTTCAAAAGGCAAATGTTCGGCCAAAAATTGTGCCAATTGTTTGCCCATTTGACCTTCAAGAATAGCGGGGCGACTCAACATCACGCGTGCCACTTCCATGGTCGGCAAAGCCCACCATGCACGTCTAGCCAATTCGTCAGTGAGTGTGGGTGCATGTGCAACCGCTTGTATGGCTTCGTCTTCACCCAGTTTCAACAATTGCTCCAGCTTTTTTGGACTGGATTGCCCCATGCGCGTCCAGCGCATCAAATGCACAGGGTAGCCACTGGGCAAGTTCATGGCGTGACGTCCGAGCAATTCGCGTACATGGATGAAATACCGATCTGCCCGTCCTACGGGACTGAGGTTCACGCGTGCTTCGCCTTTTTCTGTGAGCGCATACAAAGCGCGCGCACCTTCATCAATGCGCACGGCTAGCACATTGCCCGCCAAGAGCACGTTCAACTTCAACTCATCATCAGGCGATAAGCCATCGTTCACTTTGGTTCTGCTTGCATCAGCCATATTTTTTATCTTATTTTTTCAATCGTTCAACTGAATGCGCTGCCCAAAAGGCACGGCGGCTTTGCCTTTAACCAGCCACATCACAGGGTATTCGGGAGCATGCTTTGGAAATGCCCCTACGGCATCGGTGAAATAAACCAATGAATCGGGTTTGTGCCCTGATTTTTCAATCCAATCAAACACCGGTGTGAACGAAGTGCCACCACCGCCGTCGATGTTTTCGGGCAGTTTTAAAGGTTCCCACACTTCATAAACCCAAGGCGCATCCGGTGCCAGCTGCATATCGCAAGCAAAGAGTGTGACGCGCACCTTGCTGGCAGCTTTGATGGCATTGAGCTCGGCCAAAAAGCCAGACAAGTCAACCTCACTGACCGAGCCCGATGTGTCCAAGGCCACGTAAACATCACCACTGTGACTGCGCAAACTCGGCCACATCACTTCAAACTGATTCGCCGCCACATCACCGCTGCGGCGCGATGGACGCTGCCAACTGTAATCATCGCGCCCCGACATGCTCAAGTATTGCGCCAGTACTGCGCGCCAAGAAATTTGTGTGGCAATGGCTGCATCACACAGCCGCGCCAATGACGCAGGCAACTTCCCTGTCTCACGGGCGCGTTGCGCTGCGGCTGCCATGTAGCGCTGCCACTGCTGTTGCAAATGCTCTTTTTCAATGCCACTGAGGGGTTTGGGCGGTTCGTCTTGTTCAGTCTGATCTGGCTGGCTCGATGGTCCGGCGTTTTGCCCTTCATCTGATTTTTTGCCACCACTGCCACTGTCTTTGTTTGGGTCGCTGTCGCCACTGCCCTGCCCACCTTCGGCTTCATCCGAATCCCACACATGGTCGTCCAATGTGTCGTTGTCTTCGAGCTCATCATCCAAACAAGGGTAAATTTCTTCGGCTGACAAGCCGCGATAAACATCCAGAACCAAGGCATCCATGGGTGGTTTCAGCCCTTCATCCATCAGCACAGGATTGATTGCAAAATCACAAGCGATGTCCCACTTGCGTTGCACACGTTGCCCGCGACGCGCAAAATGTCCCAAACCACAATGCAAGGCTTCGTGTGCCAATGCAAATTGCGCATGTGCGGTGGACATTTCATTCACCCAATCGGGGTTGTAGTAAATCGCCCGTGCATCGGTCGCCATGGTGCGACACCAAGCACCTGCAGATTTCAATGGCAAACGCAAAACCAAGGCACCCAGAAATGGTTTGTCCATCAGCAAGCGCATGCGTGCTGCAGCGAGCTTGGTTTCGACAGCGCTGGTGGCTTGCGTCATTGATACTCAGACTGATGTCAGTTCACTCATAGAACATGAGTTCAGAAACCGTGTTTGCCCAATTGGCAAACTGCGGCACGGTGAACAAATCTTTGCCGATGCCGCGGTGAATATCAGACACCAGCATCACGCCCATTTCGCGTTGGGGAAAGCTTTGTGCGTAATTCAAAATATGCCCCCATACCACTTTGGCATCAGGTTTGTTCTTAAGCATTCGGGCACGGCTGGCCAAAGCAGCAGCTACGGCATATTGCAAATCAATTTCGGTGGGTACATCCACACACTGCCCCGTACAAATCGCATCCAAATCTGGCAGACGGTCCAAGCTGTCGATGAAAGCCGCGCATTCAATGCCCGCTACTTGCCCCACGCACGCAATCAAAGACCCGCGCAGCAAATCAGTTTGTTCGCCAAATTTTTGTACTGCACGGTGTGCAAATTCCCACGACCTGGGGCTGGGAAATGCCATTTCACCCGCAGCATTTTTCAGTGGGTCAAAATTAAAAAGTAATTCTGGTTTGAAGCGCAAAAACGCCACAATGCGTGAATCAATCTCGTTGCGATAAGCCCAGTCTGCCCAATCATCCAAGCTCACATCCAGCTCGTAATGAGAGAACCGATTCGCCAGCGGCGCAGGCATGGCATAGGTCACACCGCGGTCACCCAAACGATTGCCTGCAGCAAAAATTGCCCAACCATCGGGCACTTGGTAATCACCCAAGCGTCGGTCCAGAATCAATTGGTAGGCGGCTGCTGAAACCGAAGGCGCTGCCGATGTGATTTCATCCAAAAACAGCACCCCCGATGGCGCGTGGCGCTTGGCATCAGGCAGCATGGATGGAATTGCCCAATCCACATGGTCGCCCATGCGAAACGGAATGCCACGTAAATCGGATGGCTCCATTTGCGACAAACGAATGTCCACCACTGGCACATGGTGTCGCGCTGCGACTTGCGCCACGATTTGCGACTTGCCCACACCCGGCGGTCCCCATAGCATCACAGGCGTGTGTTGCAGTGCGGCGGCGCTCAAAAATTCACGGTCTAGGATTTGGGAAAGTTGTGCTGGACGCATCAATAAATCAATCGAAAAGTAAAAACTCCGATTATCCTAACAGATGATATCTGCCTGCTGTATAAGGAAAATTGTGTGCCTCATCAGCGTATAGTTGGGTTTTTATGCAGATTGAATTTCTTTACCTTTTAATTGCCAGCGTTTTCATCATCGCCGTGCTGTACTCTGCCGTGGGTCACGCAGGTGCTTCGGGCTATATCGCTGTGATGTCGCTGTTGTCACTCGCACCCAATGAAATCAAGCCCACCGCGCTGACGCTCAATATCTTGGTTGGCAGCATTGCGGCGTGGCAGTTTTACAAGGCCGGCCATTTTTCTTGGGCTTTGTTTTGGCCCTTTGCAATTTTGGCTGTGCCATTTGCTTTTATTGGCGGGGTCATCAACTTGCCAGCCCATTTGTTCAAAACCATTTTGGGTGCGGTCTTGTTGTACAGCGCCTTTCGGTTTTTTGTTCAATCCAAACAAGCAGCGCAAACACATTCACCACCCATGTGGGCTGCATTGGTCAGCGGCGCAGTCATTGGATTGCTATCGGGTTTAACCGGCACGGGCGGTGCAATCTTTCTCACACCGCTCATCTTGTTCAATGGCTGGGCAGAACCCAAACGTGCAGCAGCGGTATCTGCCTTGTTTGTATTGTTGAATTCTGCTGCGGGTCTGGCAGGTTTCATGACCAGCAATACAGCTTTGCCCAATTACATCGCGCCCTTGCTGATAGCGGCTGCGCTGGGCGGCACCATTGGTTCGTACATGGGCAGCCGCAGGGTTCAACCCGCTACCATCAAAAAGCTGTTGGCAGTTGTGCTGTTGATTGCTGGTTTGAAGTTGATCTTCACATAAACCAAAGACAAAGCGCGGCTTTGTATTTTTAGGTAGACTTAGACGCTTATGACCCAAACCAACAACTCAACCATCCCCCACGTCGCCCCCACGCTCAGCATGGCGCAAGTCTTAATCTGCGGCGCTGCCATCGTCACC
>Ga0116158_10002110_pt1 | contig 17690 bp, 16 predicted proteins | sample AD_UKC052_MetaG_FD_89883 | JGI IMG/M metagenome (GOLD analysis project Ga0116158, IMG submission 89883) | Active sludge microbial communities of municipal wastewater-treating anaerobic digesters from USA - AD_UKC052_MetaG | ecosystem: Engineered > Bioreactor > Anaerobic > Digestate | place: USA... | reverse complement strand
GGATTGCGGTGCATTATTGACAGGAAGCTCAAGGACATCTTCAAGCATGTCTCGGTTACCTCAAATGTGAGGCAACGCATCTGACCTTCGGTTACCTTTTTCAATGATGCAACGCGGGCCGAATCGCCGGCCCGGAAGGAAGACCCCGCAGGCCAGATTGGAAAGGATGGCCACAATCTGGTACAGGAAGAGGAAGGACATGGTCAGACTGGCCGCCACCCCGACCGCACCAAAGAGGTTCCGGCCGGCCAGCTCGTGCGGACCGATCCCCATGATGCTGATCGGGAGAACCTTGACGATTCCGAGGATCGGGACAAAGACGATCACCCAGAGCGGTTCAACCGCCCCGGGAGAACCGGTCAGGGCCGCCAGGGTGATGAAGGCCACACCCATCTTGACCGCCTGATTCGTCAATCCCCACCCCAAGGCCCGGAGAAAGGCCCCCGGAGTCCGGCGGTAACAGTAAAACGTCCTCAAGAAGTGGAACCCGGCCCTCCTGAGACGGGCGACCGGGAGGCGTTGTACCAGATGCATGGTCAGGTGACGGGCGTACCGGGACATGACGAAAAGCCAGAAGAGCAGCATCACTCCGGCAAAAACAGCATAGAGAAGCATGACCGGGACCAGGTTGGACGGCTCCCGGGCGATGAAGAACGGAAGGGCGATCAATCCGATCATGATCAGGCAGACCAGGCCAAAAACCCTGTCCACCAGAATCGAGGCCAGGACCCGCCCCTTGCGCACCTTTTCGTTATAGGCCACATCGAACATCCGCACGATATCGCCACCCACGCTGGAGAGGAGTAAGTTGTTGAAAAACTGGCCCGTGTAGTAATAGACAACGCAGCGCGAGAAGGACATCTCCAGTCGCTGGGCCCGCAGAAAGACGCGCCACTGCATGACCCCCAAAAGATGGCTGGCAAGCATGACCAGACTGGCCGCCCCTGCCAGCAGGACCGAAGCGTCTCCGAGCTGGCGAGCCACATCGTCAAAATTGATTCCGGCGAGAACAAAATAGACCAGCCCGCCCGAAACAGCGAGCTTGAGAAGAAGAAGCGCGATCGATCGGATACGGTGATGCACCTATTCCCCCTGTCTTGCAACGACAAGCCGCCTGTCAACGCTGGACGATATTTCCGACCCAGATTCCGGCGAGCCTGTTGTCGATAGTCACATCAAAAATGACATGTTCGGCGATCCGGAGATGCAGCATCTCGCTGGGTGGTGCATCGGTGTACCAAAGATGCATCAGCGAGAAATCCGGCAGCACCTTGATCTGGCTGATCGTGTCCACAATCAGGTAGCTGTCGGTGAACCGTACCGAAGCAGCAAAGGCCTCCGGCATGGCGAGATCTGGATCGACAGTGACATCGGCCGGAGAGTAATTGACCTCGATGTCGACCGCCTGCATCAAATCACCAAGTGCGATGCAGACCCGGCCGGTATTGATGAATTCGCCCGAGTATTCGTTTTCTTCGGTGAGACTGACGATCAGGAGACTGCTGTCCCTGTCCCAGACGATCAACGGGACCGGAAGGGTCTTTGCCCGTTCAAAAATGACCTCGGGCAGTTGCGAGCGTTCCATGCATCCCCCTGTCGGTGTTCCGCAAAAAGGTAGCCAAAAGTTCGTACCACGGCAAGCAGGCGCCGACGGCTTTTCTGTTTGATGAACACCCTCGCGCCCACGCAAAGCGTATCGATCGACGGGTTCTCTGCAGGCCGAGTCCTCCGTCCAAGCTGGCTTCCCCGCAGAGATGGTTGCGTTGGCGATGGAGTGGCCCTGTCTCTTTCAGCCCGTTGATCTTCGCAGATGGTTTGCCTGCCATCGGCCGGTGAGACAACCGTTTTTGTGCATCCCGGATTCCGGCCTCTTGGCAAACGGCCAGTAACGGTGTAGGATGGAAGAACCTTGACAAGAAGGGGCTCCTTCCCATGCCCGAGAGCACCGCACCCAACCAGGCCTATGTCCGTCAGCGCGAACGCTGGATGGCCCTGCGCAACAAACGGGGTGGCCATCCCCCGAAGGTCCGCCTGGGCCTGCGAAAAAAGCTCTTTTTCCTGATCGTTGCCCTGATCTCCGGACTCCTGGCCGTTGTCTACACGATGACGCTCTCCGACGAAGAACGGGTGCTGCGCCGGGAACTGAAGATTCGTGGAGGCACCGTGGCCCGCAATCTCGCGGACTCCATCTACAACAGTTACGCCAACCTCGTCCAGGACCGGATGGCCAAAGCCGACGACCCCTTCGTGTTCAATCCCGATGAACCCTCCGGCTTTGAGCCCTTGGCCTTCTCGGACGCCATGAAGAAGGCCGGTGAACAACAGGACTTCGTTGCCGGGTACGCCATCGATCCCTGGAACCGGGCCTTCGTCCATTCGGCCCGCAAAGGCTATCTCTATCCCCTCCCGACACCGGACGGAATCTTCGATTTCAAGGCGATCTACCCCGTCAAACTGGCCCTTATGGCCCGGATCGAGCGGGAGGGACTTCCGGTACAAGACGTCACCGGTCCGGATCTCCAGCAGAAACTCTGTTCATCCATCCCAGTCGGGACCAATGCCGGCCTGCTTCTCGAGCCGGTCAGGGAAAAACTCAAGGTCTATTTGGTTTCCGTCAGCAATACCCTCTTTCTCCAGACGGTGTCGGAGACAGGAGCCGCAAGACGCATCCCCCTCGCCATCGCGACCAGCAACCTCCCCGCGCTGGCCGGCCTGGCGCTGACCATCCTCCGCGAGGAATATGATGAATCCGTCCTGCTCCTGATGAATACCGCCAATGAACTCCGGCGCATCAGACGGCAGGTCACGGCCATGGCCGACAAGGATCGACTTGCCGCCGTCTTTTCGGGACTGGAGAGATTGGTCGAACGGGGAACCCTCTTCAGGAACGCCCTGAGCGGAGGACTCATCTCGCAATACTCCAACGCCATCAGTGAAATCTCGGACGGAGCGGCCCGCACCAACGCCCAACGCATCCTGAGCCAGGCGGGAACCGCGGAGCGCCGCTTTGAACCCTTTGTCCAGGTCTACCAACCCTCCGCGAGTGGCGAGACCCTGCTCTACATCAACTATCCGATGTGCGAAACCGACAAGTATTTTTCAACCTACCGTGGTGAAGTCCATCTCCTCCTCTCGCAGACAGGAATCACCTATACCATCAATTACGCCAAGGAAAAACTCCAGCTGGCGGCCCTCCTCGCCATTGCGGCAGGAACCTTTTTCACACTCGTCATGGCCTTTTTCATCACAAGCCCGATCAAAAAGTTGATGGGCGCCATGCGCAGGGTCGGGGTGGGCGATCTCGAGCAGATCGTTCTCGTCCGTGTCAAAGACGAGATCGGGGTTCTCTCCGAACACTTCAACGAGATGACCGAAGGCTTGCGCGAAAAGGAGAAGATCCGCAGCGCGATGAACAAGGCCGTTTCCAAGGAAATCGCCGAAGTCATGCTCTCCGGAGAACTCAAACTGGGCGGTGACAAAAAAATAGTCACGGTCCTGTTCTCTGACATCCGGGGGTTTACAACAATCTCGGAAGCGCACACACCGGAAGAGGTGGTCGAGCTTCTCAACGAGTATCTGACCCTGATGACCAATATTGTCGAAAAGCACCGGGGGAATGTGGACAAATTCGTCGGTGACGAGATCATGGCCCTCTGGGGTGCTCCCAAGTCCTACGGCAATGACGCCATCGCCGCGGTCAAGGCTGCCCTCGAAATGATGGAGGTCCTGGACCGCTTTAACGCTGAGCGCAGGGCCAAGAACCTGATCGGAATCGATATCGGAATCGGATTGAACACGGGGGACGTCATTGCCGCCAACATGGGATCCGAGAACCGGATGAACTATACCGTCATCGGGGACAACGTCAACCTCGGAGCCCGCCTTGAGGGGACAAACAAGATGTACAAGACCCATATCATCATCAGCGAAAATACCCTGCGCGAGGTCAAAGACTACATCTACTACCGCGAGCTGGACCTGATCCGGGTCAAGGGCAAAAACGAGCCGGTCTCGATTTACGAGGTTGTGGCCCTGACTCCCGCGGGCGAGGCTGTCCAGACGACGAGGGAGTGAAGGATTTCCCTCGTACCAGCCCGATTTGACCCGCGGCCCACGATCATGTATAATGACCATATCGACATGGCCATGAGGGGCTGAACATGAATGAATACGGTGCGGCGGAATTCAAGGCACGTTGCCTGAAGATCATTGATGACGTTGCAAGCAACGGGACACAGGTTATTGTCACCAAGCGCGGCAAACCGCTGGTCCGCATCATGGCCGTGCATGAAATTCCGGACAGAACCGCTTTCGGACTGCTGGCCGGTTCCGTATCCACGACGGCGACTGACGATCTTCTCTCGACCGGCGAGGCCTGGTATACCGATGACTGAATCCGTCTGGCTGTTGGACACCCATATCTGGATCAGGATCCTGAACGGCGATGAAGCACTGCGTCTTCCCTTATTCCAGAAACAGCTGCAAAAGCACGCGCTCGCGGGGAACCTGCGGATAGCGGCGATCAGTCTTTGGGAAACAGCCATGCTCGTCGCCAAGGACCGGCTAAAGCTGACAACAGAAGCCGAAACCTGGTTGAGCACGGCCGTGACCATGCCCGGCCTGTCGGTGATCCCGATCGATCCGGCTATCGCCGTCGAGAGCTGTTCCCTGCCCGGTGATTTCCATGGTGACCCCGCCGACCGCCTGATCGTCGCCAGTGCCCGCCTCATCGACGCCACGCTGATCACGCTTGATCGACAAATTCTCGACTGGGCAAAATCAGGCTGGCTACGGGCTGTAGCGCCGGGGAATGTATAGTTGCAAATACCAGTGAACTTCGAAAAACTAAAAACTGTCAAACTCATCTCTATAAACAGGATATAGCTGATTGAACAGGCATATGACTTTTTCCTTTATCTCGGAAAAGTCCAAAAATTCTGTCTGTGCGCCAAAGGGTAGCACAGGTTTGGCGGAAAACAATCCGGGATACGCAGTACAAAAACATGAAAAAGCGTTTGCAATCCGGGATAGCCATGACACTTGTGCGGTATTGTGACCGCTCTCCCGGAGTCGCAACACAGTATTGCAAAAACATGTTTTCATCCCGCGATACGGCACGCATCGCGGGACTGGAGACTGTTCCCCAAAAAAAGACCCTTACGGCATCCAGGGATAGTAACCCGTCATCCGCGTCCCTGACGCTGGATCGACCGGACCATTGCGCGTCAAAAACCTGAGCCGGTAGGTCACGTTGCCCGCCGCGTTCGAGACATGGAAATGCAGGTGAGGCTGGGTTGTCCAGCCGGTATTCCCGCTCCGGCCCAGCTCTTCCCCCACCGTAACCCTCTGCCCGACCCGCACAAGAATCGAGTTGTAGGCGAAGTGCAGGTAGTTGGCGATCGTGCCATCATCATGCCTGATCTGGATGTAATTGGCATCATTCTGGTAGGACTGCGAGGCACCACCGCGGTTGGAATCCTTTTTGAGCGAGACAACGGTCCCCGAGCGGGCACAGAGCACCATGGTGTTCATGGGAAGCGGCCAATCGTAGGCATTTTTCCCGGCGTGCCAGCCGTAGCCATTGGGCCCGTTACTCATGGTGTAGGTTGCATTCCGGCCGTACGGAATCAGGTAGAGCCCACCGGCAAAATAACTGTCCCGCTGGTTGCTCGTGGAACTCCCCGGGGTCATCGTCCCGGCAAAGGTGTGCTGGCTGGCCGCAAGCCACTGGGTCCCGCCCTGGGGACGAAACTCGGCCCGCCAGGTGATATAGCTCTGCTGTCCCGGATCAGTCACATTCCAGGTCACCGTACCCTGCCCGTTGGCAGGCACGGTAATGGTCCAGGGGTTGGGCCCCCGCGCCGAAAGGTTGCGCATCCCCGCGTCAGCACTGACACGAAACTCGATGGCAGAATTCATCCTGTTTTGGACCATCACGCGGAACTGTCTCCGGGCTGGATCAAACCCGTCCGTGACAGTCGGAGCGGACGCAGGTGAAAAAGTGCCTGCAAACGAATGCTGACTGGCCCGGCTCCAAGAAGTGCCCCCGACCCGTCGCCAGTCAAGCTGCCAGGTGATGTAGGACTGGGCGTACGTGTCCGGTATGGAAAACTGGATCCGGTGTGTCCTGCCAGCCTGGAGCTGGGTCGTAAACGGGATCCCGGAGATGGCCTGCAGATTCCTGATGGTGGGAGCCGTCAGCCGGATCTCGACCGGTCCGCTCTCCTGACTGACGGCAACGATCTGGAATTTCTGCCCCGAACGGTCAAACCCGTCCGTCACTCTGCCCCCGGCCGCCACGGACGGTGTCGCCCACAACACAAGTGCGCTAAAAAACACAGAGCTCTGTATCAGTCTCTGCATGGATGCCTCCCGGGTGATCTCCACGTACTGTCCCATAAAGGGTAGCACAGCCACCGGAAAAAACAATCCGGGAGACCCGGCACAGAATCATGAATTCGTGATGCGACTCCGGGAGTCCCATGAGAACATCGGTATCCCGGAGTCGCATCACAGAACTGCAATACAGTGCGGGCTTCTTGCACAGACTCATGGATCAGGTCGGTTGCCAGTTCTCGATCGTGTAGCTGTATCCCTGCTCGGTCAAAAAGAGCTGGCGGTTGGAGGCAAACTGCTGTTCCTTGCTGGCACGCGTGATCACGGTGTAGAACACCGCCTCATTGGAGCCGCCCTTGGGCCGGAGGATCCGCCCCAAGCGCTGGGCCTCCTCCTGGCGGGAGCCGAAGGTCCCCGAAATCTGGATGGCAACCGAAGCGTCCGGCAAATCGATCGCAAAATTGGCAACCTTGGAGACAACCAGGACGGGGACCCGGCCCTCCCTAAAATCCCGGTACAATTGTTCCCGCTGTGGAACCGGAGTGGCTCCCGTGATGACCGGGAGCGAAAAGGTCCTTGCCACAATATCGAGCTGCTCAAGGTATTGCCCGATGATCAAGACATTCTCGTCGGCATGCCGGACCAGGAGTTTTTCGATCACGTCCAGTTTGGCCGGATTCTCGGAGGCCAGCCGGAATTTTTCACGTTCATCGCTGGCAACATAGGTCATCCTGAGGTCCCTGGCCATCTCGACCCGGATCTCGTGGCAGACCGCTTTGGCAATCCAGTCCTTCTTCTCAAGATCCTTCCAGGGAACATCGTATTTTTTCGGACCGATCAGGGAGAAGACATCCTTTTCGAGACCATCCTCCCGGACCAGGGTGGCCGTCAAGCCAAGCCGGCGCCGTGACTGGAGCTCGGCCGTCACCCGGAAGACGGGAGCAGGAAGGAGATGCACCTCATCGTAGATGATCAGGCCCCAGTCATTCTGCATAAAAAGCCCAAAATGCTCGAAATCGCTCTCCTTGTCGCGGCGCCAGGTCAGAATGTTGTACGTTGCAATCGTCACTGGCCGGACTTCCTTGCTGTCTCCGGAATACTCGCCGATCATCTCCATCGGGATGTCGGTCTTGTCGAGCAGTTCGTTTTTCCATTGCCGGAGTGCGACAATATTGGTCGTCAAAATCAGTGTCTGGCACTGGTAGCGGTGCATCACGGCCATCCCGACGATGGTCTTCCCCGCCCCGCAGGGGAGCACGATCACGCCGCACCCGCCCGTGTTTTTTCCGGCTTCCCAAAAACGCTCAACGGAACGGATCTGGTACTCCCGCAACCCGAAGGGCTTGCCGGTCGCGGCCTGCTCGCGGAGACTGAAGGAGAACCCGGCCCCGTCCCTGTACCCGGCCTCGTCCCGCACCGGGTATCCGAGGTCGATGAATTCCTTTTTAATGAACCCGCGCCAGGCGGGGTTGATCGTGACCGCCCGTTCACTGACAGTCCCGGTGATGAAGGGGGCGATCCTCTTGCTCGTGACAGCCTCTGTCAGGATCAGGGGATCATCGCTCTCGAGGATGATCCGGGCCGGATCATCCTCGTCCAGCCGCAGGACAAGCCGGCCATACCGGGAGTAGAGTTCCTCGACCTGGAAGAGCAGGTTTTGCGGAATCTCGTATTTGCTGTTTTCAACCAGAAATTCCCGGATGACGTCCAGGGGAACACCGGCGGATGCCGCGTTCCAGATCGAGAGAGGAGTGATCCGGTAGGTATGGATGTGTTCCGGAGATTTTTCAAGATCGGCAAAGGATCCCAGGGTCGAACGAAGACCATCAAACTCGGGATGCGCCACCTCGAGCATCACGGTCATGTCGGACTGCAGAATCAGGGGGCGGGCTCGTTGATCACTCATCAGCGGCGCCCGGCTTTCGGTGCTGCGATCTTTCGGCACTGGACACTGGCCACCACGGTCCGGCTCCGCAACGGAAGAAAGAGTCCCGCCCAGAGACCGCACCCGTAACAGAGATGGCAGAGGAAAAATGCCAGCCAGGCCTTCCCTGCCACCACCGGCCCTGCCGCCAGGGAGGGAATACTCGCCAGAAAGGTTGCCAACGGATAGGTCAGCCAACACCAGACCAGATCCGGCAGGATCATGAGGCTTGGCACGAGAAGAAGCATCGCTAGCGGAAAGAGCATGAAGATGAAGGGAACGATGTTGGACACAAGGGGGGCCAGCCGCATCTGTTCGGCCCGTCCCCTTCCATATCCGAAGAGCTGCCGGATGAAGGCGCGGAAATTGGTCCGTTGACTGCGCCAGACCCTGAGCAGGGGATCATGCCAGAGTGTCCAGCCATCCTGGAGGGCCTTGTCCATCAGGGCATTCTCCTCATTGGGATAGAGCCGCTCGTCAAACCCGCCCAGATCAAGAAAGGTCTGTCTGCGCATGGCCAGATTGCAGAGGATCAGCTCCCGATCGGTGGTCTCGCGCAGCACACCAAACGAGGAATACCGTGCACGGATGAAAGCGGTCCCGGCAAAACTCCCCAGGACATGACCGAACGCCTTTTGCGAGGTATTGTCGGATTCGGGTGTCAGCGAGGGACCGCCAAGAATCGCTGCATCGGAATGGATCGAGAAGAAATTGGCCACCCGCATCAGGCAGTCCGTAGCGGGAACGGAATCATTGTCGAGAAAATAGACAAATTCCCCGGAGGCCTGACGGACGGCGGTGTTTCTCTGGACGGATGGCTGATTCCCGCTCACGGCAAGCACCTCGTAACGGGCCGCCTCCGGATGGCCGGATTCACGCGCGTGCCGGGCGGCTGACTCCAGGGCCAGCAGGGTGGCATCAATGGTCTCACTTGTCCTGTGAGGAATGATGACGGAGATCATGGGTTTTTCAGTCGACATGCAAGCGTGGCACCCTTCGTGAGATCTGGCAAACCAGTTCGTACGGGATGGTTCCCGCACCAGCCGCAACCGTCTCCAGGGGATGTTCACGGCCGCCCCAGAGAAGCACACTGTCCCCGGGTTTTACCCGTCCCGAAGGAACATGGATCATGGTCGTATCCATGCAGACCTTGCCCACCACCGAACACCGTTCCCGACCCAGAAGAACCTGCCCCTTGTTTGAGAAGCGGATCGGATATCCGTCAGCGTACCCGACCGACAGGAGTGCGATCGTCATCTCTTTTTTTGCGGTATAGGTCCTGTCGTATCCCAGGGATTGACCGGGAAAGAGTTTTTTGACCGCGGTCACGCGGGCATGAAAACTCAGTGAGGGCGAGAGCGCAACCCGGTCCCGGTCAATCGCCCCCGGGTAATACCCGTAGAGGATCAGCCCTGGACGGACCGCATCGAGATGCGCCTGGGGGTAATACAGGACCCCGCCGCTGTTGCAGATATGCTTGCGCCCGAACCAGAGATTCGATACTTCAAGGTAATCGACTGCACGGGTAAACTGCGCAATCTGGTCCAGTGTACCCTGATCACCGGGAAGAGCCGATGCCGCAAGGTGGGAATAGAGTGCCGTGATATTGACGCCCGGGGTGCGAAAAATCTCCTGGGCACGCTCAGTCAATTCGTCGAACGGAATCCCATAGCGGTTCATCCCCGTATCCACCTTGAGATGGGCATCAATCGGGTTCGGTTTTCGCCTGGCATGGCGGGAGAGTATCCCGAGATGGGTGATATCGGGGATCGTGGGTGTAACAGCATATTCAAAAAGATCGCCGACTTCATCAGCGTAAAAAGAACCAAGGAGGAGAATGGTCTGCCGGGTATATCCGGCCTCGCGCAACTGGACTGCCTCGCCGAGGGTTGCGACACAAAAGGTATCGACTCCGGCATTCTCCAGGAGCCGGGCCAGCTCGAGAACACCATGCCCATAGGCATCCGCCTTGATCACGGCATACAGGGAAGCCCCACCCGCAAGACGCCGGATGGCACGAATATTCTTTCCGATCGCTGAAAGACTGACCTCGCTCCAGCAACGGCTTGTCCGGCTTGCCACACTCACTGCGCTTCGCCTCCCGGGGCACCCTCCCCTATCAATACAGAACGCCCCCTCGAAGGGAGCGTTAGCGGTACAACACAATCAGCATACCGTCCCCGGTACGCTCAAGAGCGACCCCTGCGCCCCGTCGGGGCCGGAGCCTCTTCCTTGCCCTCGATACTCTTGTGGCCCTTGAGATCCGGCAGAACCGGACCGCTGGCATAGGAGTCAAGGATGATCTTGCGAACGTCTTTTTTCTGCCCGCCTGTGATGGTCACGACGCCCTGCGACACCACACCACCCTCGACAAGGAGCTGGGGAGTAACAATATTTCCAAGAACACGCCCGGTCTCCAAAAGACGAACTTCCTCGACCGCCTCGATATTCCCGACCAAGGTGCCACCGACCGTGACACGGTTTGCCACGATATCCGTCTTGACCTTACCGGTCTCGCCAATCACAAGGTGATCCTCGGTGCGAATCTCCCCTTCGAACTTTCCATCAATCTGCAACGATCCGTGCACGTAAAATTTACCGACGAATACCGAGCCTTCGCCGATTACGCTGTTAATCTGGTCATTCTTCCCGGCCATAGCCTGTCTTCTCCTTGGGGCGCGTTACAAAAACACACATACCCGTCCAAGATATCCCGGGAACTGCCAATTTTCAAGCGTTTTTACACAAGGCTTCCATGGCAAGACTGTCCGGACTGGACCCGATCCGGTGGAGGGATCCGCTTCACAAGCGCCCCCTGCGAAGGACCATCCGGTCAAGAAGTTCATACACGTATGAGTAGCCCACGGTGACTCCTCCCACCCTGGGCCGGTTTCCCCAACTCCCGTGCGAATCGCTCCCCCCGGTCAGAACCAGGCCATGCCGGCGAGCCAGCCGCTTGAGCGTGCGTTTCAGTCTCTTGTCGACATGGGGATGCCAGGCCTCGAACCCGTCAATCCCCATCGCAATATAGCGTTCCAGACGGGACTCGATACCGGCATCATCGGCCTCGACTGAATCGAAATAATTGGGATGCGCCATGACGGCGACCCCGCCCCACTCGTGGATCATGGGGATCATCTGCTCGGGCGAGTATTTTTTCCGCGGAACGTAGGCCGGCCCGCCGTTGGAGAGATAGAGCCGGAACGCTTCGGAAGGATTGGCAACATAGCCGTGCCGCGCCAAAGCAGAAGCAACATGGACACGGGAAACACTCTCGCCCTTGCAAAATGCCATGACGTCTTCCTTTTCCAGGGGGCAACCCAGATCCCGCAGGAGGTCCAACATCCGGCCGAGCCGGATATGCCGTTGATCGCGGAAATCCCGCATATGCTCGAGCATGGAAGGAGCCTCTTCGTCAAATCCGTATGCGAGAATATGCACCTCTCCATCCGTTTCACTGTGGCAAGAGAGTTCAGCACCGGTAATCAGCTCAATCGGCAATTCACGGGCGGCAATCGCGGCGCGTACCCGGGGAACCCCGTCGATCGTATCATGATCGGTCAAAGCCAGCCAGGCTACTCCCGAGAAATCGGCGGCGGCCACGACTTCCTCGGGTGTCTGTGTGCCATCCGAACAGGTGCTGTGCGTGTGCAAATCAGCGCAGGGTTCCTTCATCCAATCGACTCCTCTTGCCTTGTTTCCGCCCCTCAGCCAGACGGTTGACGCACCAGGCCGCATTGACGGCCGCTGCCGTGTGCCCTGGGTGGAGTGTCAGCGCAGCCCGATACCCGGCCAGTGCTCCGGCGATGTGGCCTTCCTTCCACTCCATATTACCCAGCCAATACCGTATGGCCGCCGCAAGGCGCGGTGAGGCTTGCGCCTGTTCAGCAGAAGAAAAATACCGCCGGGCATTGGTCAACGACCCGGTCTTCCAGCTCAACAGTCCCATCTGGTAGAGCCAGAGGGGATCCTGGGCATACCGTTCGCCGATCGGCTGGAGTTCCCGGGCAGCCAAATCGTGCTCGTCCCGAGCCATCCGGCAACGCGCCAACAAAAGCCGGCTGGCATCCGCTTCGGATGGCCGGGCAGCCGCCTTGATGGCCCGTTCCAGAACCTCGATCGCACTCCCGTATTCCCGCTTCCGGTGGTAGAGACGGCCGAGCGTATGCAGGGCAAACCAGCCGGATGCTTTGTCCTCCCCCTCCCTGAGCAGGGTGATTATCTCGCCGACCGGCATGGTTGCGGCCAGCAGGGCCAGGGCATTCGTCAAACTCTGATCCAGCGTCCAGGCCTTGCGAAAAGCGGTCTCCGCCGCTTTGTTGTCACGGAGCGCCAGGTGGGCCAGACCGATATTGCAGAGGACCCGGGGATTCTCCGGTTCAATCTGGAGAGCTTTTTCCCAGGCATGCAGTGCCCGCTCGGGCTTCATCCGCTCGAGCCAGATCGTTCCTGTATTGACAAGGGCCACCAGACCGAGTCTCTGCCCCGGCAGGTTGGCAACGACCCGGGCGTAATACCCGAGCGCATCATCATACTCTCCACGAAGGAAAAAAAGATCCCCGAGCATGGCCAGGACCTCCGAATCCTCCCGCCCCGCTTCGGACAGAAACCGCAGGGCCGCCGCGGTATCATTCCGGTCGTACCAGGTCTCTCCGATGACGCGGGCCAGCGATTGCCGGAGTTCCGTATCGGAGATTGTCGGGTTCTTCTTTTTGAGGATCGCCCCCCTCAAAGCCAGATAGACGGACATGGCCTCCTCAAGCCTGCCGGCACGGACAAGAATCCCGCCCAGATTATGGCGAAAAGCCGCGGTTTCCGGACAGACACGTACGGCCTGCTGGTACAACTCCGCCGCACGCTTGAGATCACCGCGGACGTCCTCGAGATCACCGAGCCTGGCGGCCGCATATCCCACGAGGAGGGAGTGATGGGCGTGCTCCAGGATGTACTGGAAATGCTGCCGGGCGGCCTCACCCTGCCCCTGCGAGACCAAGGCCTCACCCAAACGATAGCGGGTTATGTCGAGGGACGAGATCTCCAGGGACCGAGTATAGGCCAGCACCGCTTGTTCAAAATCCTTTTGCCGCATCAGGACATCACCCATGCGTCGCCAGGCCAGGGCAAAGTCCGGCCGGTATTCAACGGCAGTCCGATACTGCCTGACGGCCAGGGGATAATCATTTTTGAGTTCGGCCACCCTGCCCAATCCGTAGGCAGACCCGGCATTTTTTTTCAAACCGGCGCCAGCCTGGAACGCTGCCCCCGCAGCCGCGAGGTCCCCGATCCAGATCCGGATATGTCCGGCATAGTTGAGGGCAGCCAGGTGTTCTTCGGTTGTCAGGTGGTTTGTCTGGGCCTGCCTGAGGAGGTCAAGGGCCACCCAGGGAGAACCCCGTCTCCAGGCCCCGACTGCAGGAGCCAGGGGGGATTGAGGATGGACAACCGTCTCGGCAGCCAGAACACCGAAATCGTCCGGAACACCGAACCCGCCCGGATCATGTGGCCTGTTTTTGAGGGAAAAAAACAGCAGAAGGGATGTCAACATCAGGGCCAGGAGAAGGGCGGCCACCAGAATCTGGTTCCGTCGCATCCCGGTCCGGGACTCGATTCGGGTCAATACTCCGGCTGCAACCCGCTCAAGATATTTCTTTCCGACCGAGAGATCCGGCAACCGCATCCAGTACCCCGTTGACAAATTTGTAGGAATCAAAATCGCAATACCGCTTGGCGAGATTGACACATTCGTTGATCACAATCTCCGGAGCGATCTGCTCGCTCCCCGTCAATTCATATGTCCCCAGACGGAGGATTGCCCGCTCCATCCGGCCGACGCGGTCCGGAGCCCAGTTCTCGAGATGCCGGTCAATGATGGCATCAATGGAAGCCAGCGCCGCGGCAGCCCCCCGGAACCAGGTCCCTGCCTGTGACGTAATGCCCTCGTAGGAATCTTCATCAATCCATTCGAAGGCGGCAATCCCTTCGAGATCTTCCATCCCCCGCAGCGAGAGCTGATAGAGAGCCTGCACGGCGATATCCCTGGCTTTTTCCCTGACACCCATCCCTGTCAGCCACCGTTCCGGACTGCGGCCAGAAGATTGACCATCTCGATGGCCGCCATCGCGGCATCAAAGCCTTTGTTGCCGCTCTTGGTTCCGGCCCGTTCGATGGCCTGCTCGATCGTATCCGTGGTGAGGACGCCAAAGGTGACAACCGTCTTCGCCTCGGCGGCGATGGCCGAAACCCCTGTCGTCACGGAACGGGCCACGTAATCAAAATGGGGGGTCGATCCGCGGATCAGGGCCCCGAGGGTAATCACCGCGTCGTATCGTCCGGAGTCGACGGCAGCCCGGACGGCCGCGGTGATCTCGAAGGAACCCGGAACCCGGATGACCGTGACGGCGTCCTCGGTCCCCCCGTGACGGACAATACAGTCCAGGGCACCCTCAATCAAGCGCTCGGAGATGAAACTGTTGAAACGGCCGACAACCAGGGCAAACCGCTTGCCCTGTGCATCCAGCGAACCATTGATCGATTTCATATCTTCCTCCAGCGGAACCCGTCAGGGCATAGTGATGATGGTCGCACCCTTGCGCAGCGAGAGGATCCACGCCTCCAGGGCATCGTTGAGTTTTTCTTCGTACACATAGCTCGAAATCCGGTCACGGACCTTGTCGAGGGCCACCTGTCGCTTGTCCACGAGGAAAAGGGCATGAAAACCGGGAAACCCGGGAATCTCGTTGACAACCCTGAACGAGAAGACCTGCCCCTTGTAGGTCAGTTTGGAAAAGGCCGGAAGAAGGTACTTGGGAATATCCGGTCCGAGAAGGACGTATCCCCAGTCACGCCACATCTCGGAATTGGCGGCGGCCACAGCCGCAAACCCCCAAGGGTTGGCTGCCAGGGCCGTTTCGATGGCCTTGATCTGCCGCTCCTTGGCATTCCGTACGGCGAAACTGGCCCCCACCGGAACGGAAACATAGCAATGCATGAGATGCATTTCCTGAGGGGCGTTTTTTTTGTAGAAATCTTCGATCTCCCTGTCATCCGGGGTGATCGCCGAGGCACCGGGACTCTTGAAAAAAAGCTTTTGCATGACAATTTTTTTGCGGGTCTGCTCGTAGAACGCATCATAGCTGATCCCCTCACGGACCAGGTTCGCCTTGAATGTCTCGAGATCCGTACTCTGCCCCTTGAGGATGCGTTTGATGCGTTCCTCGACCTCGGCATGTCCGACGATCACGCCCTCTTTTTTGGCAAGCTGGGTAATCAGCCGGTCATTGACGAGCTGATCAGTGACAAACTGCCTGAGATTGGGCGGAGGCTGTTTTTGTGCACGGGCAAATTCCGCCAGGATCTCTTGCTCCCGGACAATGATCTCGGCCTGGGTGATGATCTCGTCATTGACCTTGATGGCAATCTTCTCGACGATCACGGCCTGTAGATGAACCGCAACCAGAATTCCGGCCATCACAGCCAGGAGAGTGTACCGTACGTGTCGCATGCGACCCCCATTCATAGTTTCCCTGCCATCCCTTGGACAAGTTCTTCAAGCCGGACCGTAAACAAGACGTTGTCGATGTCACGATGCAGGATCCTCCCTGCAAGTTCGTGAAAACTCTCGGAATAGTCGGAGAGCCAGATATGGATGCGCTCCCCTTCCGCTTTCTCCGCCAGCATGCCCGACTCGGTGAGAATTGTGCGCACGGTCTCCGCCGTTGAAACAGCCGAATCCACCAGGGCCAGATCAGGATAACACGCGCCTATCACATCCGCAAGGAGCGGGTAGTGGGTGCAACCCAGAACCAGTGTATCAATCTCCCGGGAAACAAGCTCGTCCAGATATTCCCGCACCACCAGCCGGGTCGCGGCATGTCCGATCCAGTCCTCTTCAATAAGAGGCACAAAGAGCGGGCAGGCCCGGGCGAAGACGACCGCATCCGGATCCATCCCGGTAATCGCCTGACTGTAGGCCCCGGATGCAACCGTGCGCATCGTACCGATCACACCGATCCGGTGGTTGCGGGTCGTCCCGACGGCACGGGCGGCTCCCGGTGTCACCACACCGATGATGGGAATCCGGAACATCTCCTGGAGATGGGGAAGCGCGATCGCGGTCGCCGTATTACAGGCAACGACGATGCACTTGACATCCTTGGAGAGGAGGAAGTGCGTATTCTCCTCGGCAAAGCGGATGATGGTGTTTTTCGACTTCGAGCCATAGGGCACCCGCGCAGTGTCCCCAAAGTAGACAATCCGCTCGCCCGGTAAAAGCTCGATGATGGACTGGGCCACCGTCAGCCCGCCCACGCCGGAATCAAAGACCCCTATCGCTCGCTGATCCATTCCAGAGCCGCTTTTCAGCCTTCCTCGTCGAAGTGTTTCATGAGGAGGTACTCGATCGAATCGACGAGTGCCTGCCAGGATGCTTCGATGATGTTTTCGGAGACACCGACCGTCCCCCAAACCTCGTCGCCATACCTGCTCTCGATAAGGACCCGGGTCCGGGCGGCCGTAGCCTCGCCCCCATTTAAAATACGCACCTTGTAGTCGATCAGACTCATATTCTTGAGAATGGGATAGAATTTTTCGAGGACCTTGCGCAGGGCACAGTCGAGGGCGTTGACAGGACCATCCCCCTCTGCTACAGCCATTTCTTCAACGCCATCCACAACGACCTTGATGGTTGCCTCGTTGACCGAGGCCTTGTTTTCGACCTTGTGATTGATGATCCTGAAGCCCTTGAGTTCAAACCCCGGCTTGTAGAGTCCCATGGCCCGTCGCAGGAGGAGCTCAAAACTGGCATCAGCCCCTTCAAACTGGAAGCCCTCATTCTCGAGACGCTTGACGAGATCGATGACCTGACCGGGGAGATCCTTGTCCTCGAGATCAAGATTGAACTCCCGCGCCTTGGCCACGACAGAGCTCTTCCCGGAATAATCCGAGATCAGGATGTGGCGGCGGTTTCCGACACATTCCGGTTCGACGTGCTCGTAGGTCCGGGGATTTTTCTGGACGGCATTGACATGGACCCCGGCCTTGTGGGCAAATGCGTTGGCGCCCACCCAGGGAAAGCTCGGATCGTGGGGAAGATTGGCCAGTTCGGCGATGATGCGGGAGGTATCGGTCAGACGCTCGAGACAGGCCGGACCGGCGAGAACATCATGCTGCATCTTGACAGCCAGGTCGGGAATGATCGTGCAGAGATTGGCATTTCCGCACCGCTCTCCGAGCCCATTGATCGTCCCCTGGACGAGCACGGCCCCGGCATGGACGGCCGCCAGGGTATTGGCGACCCCGCACCCGGAGTCATTGTGGCAATGAATCCCGAGAGGCGTGCCCACCTCGGCAGCGACAATCCGGGTTATCTCGTCGATATCGAAGGGAAGCATCCCCCCGTTGGTCTCACAGAGGGAGATGTTGTCGGCACCGG
>Ga0116158_10002103_pt1 | contig 17713 bp, 12 predicted proteins | sample AD_UKC052_MetaG_FD_89883 | JGI IMG/M metagenome (GOLD analysis project Ga0116158, IMG submission 89883) | Active sludge microbial communities of municipal wastewater-treating anaerobic digesters from USA - AD_UKC052_MetaG | ecosystem: Engineered > Bioreactor > Anaerobic > Digestate | place: USA... | reverse complement strand
CATCAGTGTGGTCGGCGAATATTAAAACCATGGTTAGGTAATATTTTAGATTTTAGATTTAATATTTTTTGTTTGGAACCGGCATTCCTCATTGGAATTTGCCTTTTCTCCTTTTTGAATTTACCCAAAGCGCCCTTCAGGGGAGTGGGGGTTAAATTACTTTCGCTTCTTCATGCAACAACCTTACCAGTTCTTCCGGGTTATCGGCACTTACCAGTTTTACACCGGCTTTGGCAGGGGGCATTTCAAAAGAAACAATTGAAGTAAGGGCATCAACGGCTACCGGTTCTTTTACTGCAAGGGGTTTGGTGCGTGCGCCCATAATGCCTTTCATGTTGGGAATGCGTTGTTCGGCCATTCCTTTCTGGCAACTGATTACTGCGGGCAGGGCAACTTCGGCAACCTCTTCGCCACCTTCAATTTCACGGGAAACGGTAAGGCTTCCGGCTGCGGCATCAAGTTTGGTAGCAAGGCTAATGTAAGCTGCATCCAGCAATTCGGCAACCATACCGCCAATACTGCTGCCATTGTAATCAATGGTTTCCTTACCGGTAAGTACAAGGTCATATCCGCCTTCTTTGGCAATGGCTGCAATCTGGCTTGCAATAAAAAAGCTGTCGCCGCTATCTGCATTTACCCTGATGGCATCATCTCCACCTATGGCAAATGCTTTTCGGATGATGGGGTCGTTGTCGGCACCGCCAACATTTACAAGCGATACCGTGGCGGCAAGCCCGGCTTCTTTCAGTTCAAGGGCCCGTACAAGGGCATACCATTCATCGTAGGGATTTACAATAAACTGAACCCCGGCATCCGCAAACTTAGTGTTGTTGTCGGTAAAGGCTATTTTTGCCGTTGTGTCGGGTGTTTTGCTGATACATACCAGTATTTTCATATCGTTCGCATTGGTTTTTGTGAGTAAAACAGGCCTCAAAGGTATCTTTGAAACCCACTTTAAAATGTTATGAAGGCAAAAATAGTTGTTTATGCAACTAATTTAGCATTCACGATTGTGAAAAATTTTTGAAATAAGAACTATGGACCGAATAGCTAAGTTAAAAGAGTACCTCGAAATAAGCCCGGAAGACAGCTTTTTACAGCACGCGCTTGCACTTGAGTATATAAAATTGGGGGATGATGACACGGCAAAGCAATTTTTCAATACCTTACTTACTGCCAATCCCGGTTATGTGGGCAGTTATTACCACCTTGGAAAACTGTATGAAAGGGCAGGAGATATCGCCCGGGCCATAGAGGTTTACACAAAAGGGATGGAGGTAGCCAAAGCGGCTAAGGACGGCCATGCCTATAACGAATTGCAGGCTGCACAGGAAGATTTGCTGGATTATTAATTGCTTATAGTGGACAATTCATTATTTACGAAGTTTAAGGAGTTTAGTAAAAAGCAAAAGCTGTTTGAACCCACCGACACTATTATTGTAGCCATAAGCGGTGGAATGGATTCAGTAGTTTTAGCCCATTTGCTTATCAGTATTAACCAACCTGTTGTACTGGCCCATTGCAATTTTCAGTTGCGGGGTAATGAAAGCCTGCGCGATGAACAATTTGTCCGTGATTTTGCCGGAAAATGGCATCTGCCACTTTTTACAGAAACTTTTGATACTGAAGCTTATGCACAGGAACATAAACTAAGTATTCAGGTTGCTGCGAGGCAGTTGCGGTATGATTTTTTTGAAAGGTTAAAGAAGCAATTGGCCGGACAGGGCAAAAAGGTATGGATAGCCACCGCTCACCATGCTAACGATGCTGCAGAAACATTACTGATGAATATTTTCAGGGGTACAGGCATTGATGGACTGAGGGGCATACCGGTTAAGAATGGAAGTATCATCCGGCCACTGCTTTTTGCATACAGGGATGAGGTAGAAGCGTATGCCAATGCAAGCGGGTTGACCTGGGTGGAAGATTCAAGCAATGCCAAAGAAGATTATGCACGAAACCTGGTGAGGCATTCCGTATTGCCGGTGGTGGAGAAAAAATACCCGCAGGTTATTCAAAACCTGGCTGGTACCATAGAAAAAATGCGCGAGGCTGCCGCTATTTACCATCAAATGGTTGACCATCGGTTAAAGAAAATGATTGTAGCGGAGGGTAATTTACAAAAGGTGCCGGTGCTGAAAATGTCAAAAGCAACAGAGCGCAACACCCTTATCTGGGAATGGATTAAAAACTTTGGTTTTTCCGAAGGACAGGTAGGCGAGGTTGTAAAACTATTTGATGCTGCAAACGGCAGTTATTTGTTATCTGGAAGTCATCGCCTGTTACGAAACCGGGCCTGGCTCATACTGTCACCGCTGCGGGAAATTAACCGGGCGCCTGTTATTGTTGAATTTTTGCCGGCTGATGAGATTTTTGCTGAAACAAAACGGCTAAGAATGGGTGACCGCGAAGTGGCCGTAAAGGAAACAGCAATTCCTGCTTTACCTGAAACCGAGGCCTTGTTTGATGCCGGAAAACTGGTTTTCCCCCTGATGATTCGCCCATGGAAGGCAGGGGATTATTTTTACCCGCTCGGCATGGCCAAAAAGAAAAAGGTAGCCCGATTTCTGATTGACAAAAAGCTATCTCCCGATGAAAAGGAAAATACCTGGGTGCTTGAAAGCGACAAACGGATCGTTTGGATTATTGGACTAAGGATTGATGACAGGTTTAAAATTACCAGCAATACCAGGGAAGTGGTGAAAATGAAGGTGATGAATGATGAATTTTGAATGATGAATGAGGAATTTTGAATGAGGAATGATGAATGATGAATGATGGGATGAGGGTTTGGGTGCGTCAGCCAACCTCAAACCCGAAACTTCAAACCAGCAACCTTTACGGCCCTTGCACATCCATTAGCCTCTGAATAAAACCAAGTACCTGATCGGGCATCATAATGAAAATGAAGGCAATGCCAAAAAGAGCGCCCCACAGGTGGGCATCATGATTTACATTGTCGGTACCCTTTTTACCCATATAAATGCTGTACCACATATAGCCTATTCCAAACAAAATGGCCGGTACAGGCGGAAAAGCAAACCATGCCCAGGGAGCGAATATGATATAGGCAAATACAATGGCAGAAACGCCACCCGAAGCGCCAAGGCTTGCATAATGCGAATTGTTCTTGTTTTTAAGGTAGGATGGAATGTCGGAAACCACAATTGCCCCGAGATACAGGGTTAAAAAAGCCCATTTTCCTACGTAGGTTGTTAAAATGCTTTCGATACCCTGACCAAAAAAGTACAGGGTAAGCATGTTGAACAACAGGTGCTGCATATCGGCATGTATAAAGCCGGAGGTAAGAAAACGGTAATACTGCCCCCTGTTTACTGCGGGTGGATATAAAATCAGGTCTCCGTAAAGCTTTTGGTTATTAAATGCCGAAAACGACAGAAGGACTGTAAGAATGATAAGAATTAACGTTTGTGAGAGCATATTCAGCCTTTTGAAATTTCAATCCTTTCCATCATCTTTTCTACAAAACGATAGGTTGCCGGACAGTATTCGATATTTTGCTTGTGGATATAAATGTAGGATTTAAGCGGGGTTTTGGTAAGATGCGGAAAGCCCGCACAATCATTGGGGCGCACAGGATAAATGGTGCATTTATTGGTATTTGAGTCAAGGAACACGCAGGGTTGTTGCTGCATACGCCAGTCATCATCTTCCTTATCGTAAACCAGGTATTTCTTTTTGAATTCTTTTGGTGTAATTCCCAGGTGTTCGGCAATTCTTTTCCGGTCAGGTTTGGTTAGGGTAGGGGTCATTTTTTTGCAACAGTTGGCGCAGGTAAGGCAGTTCACTTCTTCCCATACTTCCTTTTCAACAGCCTTTGCTTCCTTTTTTACACCTTTATGTTCTGATTCCTCCAGGGCATCAATAAACTTCCTGAAAGGCTTTTTATTGGCTTCAAATTTCTTTTTAAGTTGATTGAGTTCCATTTATCCTTAACTGATAGTTTTTTGTAAATATGGCATATATTTAATTAGCCTTGCAGGAATTCTGCAATATTATTTCTAAAATCTTCAATAATCATTTGGTGTGGCAATCATATAAAAAAGGATTTAAAGCCTGGCTGCAGTTGGAACAATCACTCAGCGAAAACTCAGTGGATGCCTACCTGCATGATGTTGACATGTTTACCCAATACCTTGCTTCGGCCGCAAGATTGGTGAATCCTTCGGAAATTGTGCTTGCCGATTTGCAGCATTTTTTAAAATGGATTACCGAATTGGGGATTTCGGTAACCAGCCAGGCCAGGATTATCAGCGGGTTAAGGAGTTTTTTCAGGTTTTGCCTGATTGAACAAATTTGTACAGTTAATCCTTCGGAACTGCTTGAAGCGCCAAAAATGCGCAGAAAACTGCCTGAAGTGCTGGCTTTTTCTGAAATTGAGCTGATAATCAATGCGGTGGATTTAAGTACACCGGAAGGAACACGCAACCGGGCAATACTGGAAACCATGTATAGTTGCGGATTGAGGGTTAGCGAATTGGTTAACCTGAAATTAAGCGGGCTTTATGCAGATCTTGGTTTTGTAAGGGTTACCGGAAAGGGAGATAAAGAAAGGCTGGTGCCCATTGGCAGCGATGCGCTGAAATATATCAGCCTGTACCGGGAGGGTACAAGGGTTCATATCCCCATAAAAAAAGGGGAAGATGACATTGTTTTTCTTAACCGGAATGGCAAAAGGCTTAGCCGGGTAATGATTTTTTATATCATAAAAGACCTGGCACTGAAAGCCGGGGTTACTAAAAACATTTCACCGCATACCTTTCGCCACAGTTTTGCCACCCATTTGGTAGAGGGTGGCGCCGACCTGAGGGCGGTGCAGGAAATGCTTGGGCATGAAAGTATTACAACCACCGAAATATACACCCACCTCGACCGGGAATTTCTCCGGGAAACGCTTCAGCAATTTCATCCCTCATTTCAAAAATAAAAATTCGTAGTTTAGTGTTTTGAAATCGCATTTTCCGAAACATCCAATTTCCGGATAGCCGGAAGAATTAAGCAGAAGGCTATCATTTTTGTTATATATATATATTTTAAACCTGCATTATGAAAAAGTCCTGTGTATTATCTATTCTCTTACTGTTTATTTTGCAATCGCTGGTGGCGCAAAATGTAGGTATTGGAACCACTATACCCGGTTATAAACTCGATATTGTTGGCCGGATGAGGTTACAGGCAGGCACCATAAATAATGTGTTTACCTCTGCCGGCACCTGGCATACAGACTACCGTACCAATACCGATATTGCCTTTATAGGTATGGCAGATAGTGTGAACTATGGTTTTTGGGGCAGCAGGCCCAATGTAGGCTGGCAGTTTTACTTTGACGCACGCTATGGTAATATAGGTTTAGGCAGAAAGCCATCTTCAGGTGCAACGAGGCTTACGCTCGATCATCCCGACGGTGCAGCTATTGCAATGTATTCAAATGGTGGCTATAATGGCGGCTTTCAGGCAACCGATTCTACATTGGAAATAATGTCCTCTTATTCAGGTTTTTGCGTTGGCGATTGCCCTCCTGCCGGAAATATTGTTTTCTGGCCGCCCCCAACTTGCGTAGGAATCGGGTGCATTGGTTCTGCCACGCCGGGCCGCATTGGCATGTACAACAATTCACCCAAATCGAGGGTGCATATTGTTGCCGGCACAGGTACAACCGGTGTACTCATTAGTGGTTCTTCGGCAACCCTTCCGGCTACCGGGTATATGCTGAATGTGGATGGAAAAATAATTTGCGAGGAACTGAAAGTGCAGTTAAATTCGGCATGGCCCGATTATGTGTTTGATGCCAAATATAACCTTACCAACCTCGACGAGCTGGAAGCACAAGTGAAAAGGGATGGCCATTTGCCCGGTATTTTATCTGCAGGAAAAGTGGAAAGTGACGGCGGTGTTGAAGTGGGTGAAATGCAGCGCAAAATGCTGGAGAAAATTGAAGAGCTATACCTGTATGTTTTTGAATTAAATAAGGAAAACAAGGCTTTAAAGGCCGAAATGGCCAAAAAGGGCAAACGCCGGTAATTTTTTACCATGTAAGGTCAGCTGCTTACTTTTGTACCGTTTCCAAAAATTTTGACCAGCCTGCAACTGGTGTTGGAATCAACCGTTCCACCGAAAAGGTGGTTCGCCTAAAATTTTTATAAATGGCACTTTTACACAACCGCGTCTCCAATAGGGAGCTGAAAGAACGTATGCTGGCCGAACCTGAGCCACGCACCACCATTAGCTTTTATCAATATTATCCAATCGAAAATCCGCAGGCTTTCAGGGATGAGCTCTGGCAGGGTTTGGTAGCTTTAAAGGTATATGGCCGCATTTATGTTGCCAAAGAGGGGATTAATGCCCAAATCAGTGTTCCGCAAAACCACTTCGATGCATTAAGGGATTACCTCTACAGTTATTCATGGATGAATGGGTTGCGGCTGAATATTGCTGTAGATGATGACGGAAAGAGTTTTTGGGTGTTGAAAATTAAGGTTCGGGATAAAATTGTGGCAGATGGCATTGACGATCCTGCTTTCAGCATGGAACGAAGGGGGCAATACCTGAAGGCAAGTGAGGTGAATGAACTGCTGAAAACCGGCGAAACACTGGTAATTGATATGCGGAACCATTACGAGTACGAGGTTGGGCATTTTAAAGGTGCCGTAGAAATTCCAAGCGATACCTTCAGGGAGCAATTGCCCATGGCGGTGGAAATGATTAAGGGCAATGAGGAAAGGCCTATAATTATGTATTGCACAGGCGGTATCCGCTGCGAAAAGGCAAGCGCCTACATGTTACACAAAGGGTTTAAAAACGTTTTTCATATAGAGGGTGGTATTATTAATTACGTGCACCAGGTGCAGGAACAGGGGCTTGAACAAAAGTTTGTTGGAAAGAATTTTGTATTTGATAACCGGTTGGGTGAGCGGGTAACCCCTGATATAATCGCTGCCTGTCATCAATGCGGCCAACCCGCCGATTCGCATACCAACTGTGCAAATGATGCCTGCCATATGCTGTTTATCCAATGTGCTGCCTGTGCCGAAAAAATGGAAGGCTGCTGCAGTAAGGATTGCAAGGATTTTATTAACCTTCCTGTAGATCAACAAAAGGAATTGCGAAAAGGAAAAGATAAGGGCTCTAATATTTTTAATAAGAGTAAAAAAATACGGCCGAGGTTGGCACCTTTGGTAGCGAATTTTGAATAGGCAGGGCTGCTATAATTTAATGATAAATTTACTGCCAGCACCTTCAATACTATCAATTTGTAAAGTTGAATTTATTTGATCCAATAAGGTTTTTACCAGGAAGATACCGAGTCCACTCCCCTTTTCGCCTTTTGTACCCAAATTGGAATCGGCATGGTTTAGTAGTAAGTTGTTTAGCTGGGTTGGCGTTATGCCAATACCCTCATCATGCACTTCAATACAAGGTTTTGAATCCAATAAGTAAGTTGAAATTTCTATTTTGCTGCCAACAGGGCTAAATTTTACGGCATTTGAAATAAGGTTACGCAATGCTATTTCTAAAATGTGCACATCTCCCGATGCCGCAGCCAAATCAATGTTTTTCACAAATCTAATTTCTTTTTGTTCGGCCTGTGCCTGCACGGCATTCAGCGCATCATCTATACATTCATTAAGATTGACGAAGCTAATTGCAGGTGCTGTTTTTCTTACCTGTAAATTAGCCCAGGCCAGCAAATTATCTAATAAACTACTCGTTTGGTTAATCGCTTGCTGGGTTTGGTTTTTATAGCGAAGTTTCTTCTCGGAACTTATAGAAGGGTTATCGGCCAATGATAAATAGGTATTCAGCGCTACCATTGGGTTTCGTAAATCATGACTTATTACCGAAAACAACCGATCCTTAACCGCATTTAAGTTTTCCAATTCAATCTTTTGTTCCTCAATTTTTTTACTGCTTCGTTTCATCTTCTCATAAAAGAATAAAAGAAGGATAAGTACCAGAAGCACTGCTGCTATCACCACAAACGAAATATTGCGTTCTACCTTACTTCTTGCTGCATTGGCCTGCTCAGCAATAATACTTGCGTTCTTTTTTTCTATTTGATAATCCGCTTCCAGCTGGGTAAGTTGATTGGTGTTTTCGGTGGTAAAAATGCTGTCTTTTAAATGATGGTACTTTTCCAGGTAATTAACCTGTTGCTTATAATCTGGCATCGTGCCAAACATTTCAGCAAGGTTTTTATAGTTCTCTATTTCAATAGCAACCATATTTGCCTGTTTGGCATAATCAATACTTTTATTAAATGCCAGTTGTGCTTCCTCATAATTGCCGGCCTGTGACCAGGTTGCGCCAATGTTGTTATACAGCGTTGAAAAAATCATGAGATTTTTATCGTTGTATTGCTCATTGAATTTTAAACTGGAATCAAAATATTGTAAGGCAAGTGTATTATTTTTTTTATGCTTGTACGAAAGCCCGATATTACTAAGCAAATCATTAACCATGTAATTGTCGTGGATTGCTTTTGCCAACATCATGGATTTATTAAAAAAAATCAGGGCAGAATCCAACTTGCCTTCCATATCGTACCGAACGCCTTTTTCGCTGTAAATGGTACTGAGCTGCATGGTATCTTTCGTTTGCTTCACAATAGCTTCCGCTTTGTCGAAATAGTCTGTTGATTTTTTTAAATCCTTATTCCTGGAAAAAACCGCACCTATAGCCATGTAAGTATTAGCCAGCCTTCGTTTATCATTTAACTTGTCGTACAGGTCGGCGCTTTTTTGGTAAAATTCAAACGCCTTATCAAAATCTCCTTTTACCAGGTAGCAAAATCCCAAACTGAAGTAAGCATTTGCAAGGCCTAAGGGGTTTTGTATTTTTTTTGCCAGATCTACCGCTTTTTCTAAATATTCTATGGCTTTTATTGAATTATTATACGCATAATCGCTGCCAAGTTGCTGCAATGCACTCAGGCTGTTACTATCCTGCGGTTGTACATCTATCAGCTTCAACAAACTATCGACTTTTACAGTAGCCTGCGAAAACACGGTTGCAGACAGCAGCATTACCGACAGCCACCAAATGAATTTTATCATCAAAATCTATTTAAAACGCTTGATAATTTTATTACCTACCACTTTATCCATTACGGCATTACGATAGGTAACACCTATGGGTAATTGGTAAACGTCTAATTGAACCAGGTCGGGTTGTAATGATTTTATTTTTTGTATATTAATGATATGGCTCCGGCTGATTCTTAAAAAGCAGGCAGGCAGTTGGGCTTCCAGATTGCTCATATTTACCAGGGCTATTTTCTTTGTTCCATCTTCCAGTACAAAATTTACAAAATCTCCCATTGATTCTGCAAACAGGACAGTATTAAATGGAATTTTCAGGAAGGTATTTTTTTCTTTTAAGAAAAAGGCGTCATTATCGTGTGGTTGAAAACTGTCCTGTGCCTTGGGATCTGTTTTTAAGGCCACCAGTTTTTTAACCTTGTCAATGGCCCGCAGCATCCGTTCTATGGGTACAGGCTTTACCAGGTAATCAACAGCATCTACCTCAAAGGCATCGGCTGCATAATTTGTATGAGAGGTTATAAAAATAATAAACGGCAGGTTTTGTAAACTTTTTACAAGTTGTATGCCGCTTAGCCCTGGCATTTCAATATCCAGCACCAACAAATCGGGTTTCAAACGGCCAAGTGCCGTTCTTGTTGTTATGGCATTTATACAAATTTCAAGGCAGGTTAGGCCTTCAATTTGTTGTAATTGGCTAACAGTATAATCACGATACATTTCATCGTCATCGGCCAATATATAACTAAGGTTTGCAGACATTCCTGGATTTTATTACATTTTTTTTACAAGTAAATTACAATATTAAGCAGATAAAAGCAGCTTTCATATACTATTTACGGGCATTGATATACTTTGGAAATAACGGAGCTGTTATTTACTCAATTTTATTCCCAGCCTTAGTAACTCTGGTTTTTGGTGAAGGGCTGGTTTTTAGCAGAAACCATTGATCCTACCGGTTTTTATGAATTTTAATGCGAATAGAAAGGCGTATCAAACAATCGACTTTTATGATGAAATTCTCTGTTTTTTCCTTGGTTTTACTGTGCGTTTTTTTTAATGCAACCGCTCAAATTTCCGTAACCTTTTATGAGAACGGCACTTTTACCGTACCTTCGGGTGTAACCGAGATTACCGTGCAATGCTGGGGAGCTGGTGGAATTCCCTCAGGGCTTAACGGATCTGGCGGAGGGGCTTTCGCTCAAAGCAAACCCATTGCTGTTACTGCCGGGCAAAAGTTCGATGCTATTGTTAGTAAACCGGGTGAATTATGGAGCATTTTTAGGTTGGCACCTTCCGGTTTACCATTAGTTTCGGCTTTATCTGCTACCGGCCATCAAGGTGGGGTTGCAAGTGCAGCTAACATTAACAACAGTATCGCTTCGTCTTACAGCGGGGGCAATGGTGGTAACGGAATAAACCTGTTCGCTGGTACTACCTTTGAGATAAACGCTGGAGGTGGAGGAGGCGGTGCAGGTGGACGAAACGGCAATGGTAGTAATGGCGAAGCCGCAAATAGTTTTGGTGGAATAGGATTGGGAGGTGCAGCCGGATTGGGAGGCGGTGCTGGCGGAAACGGAGGACGGAGTTCATCTAATCCGTTAAATGCGCAAAGTGGGTTTTCACCCGGAGGTGGAGCTGGAGGTGTTGGTGACGGTAACATAAACAAAGGAGCCAACGGCAGGGTAATTGTTACTTATTGTATTAACAACACGCCACTAATCAAAAGCAAGGATGTAGTAATTGCCGATGGGGATATCACCCCTTCAGTAAACGATTCAACAAACTTTGGAAGCGTATCCATTGTTGACTCGCTTACCAGAACTTTCACGTTGCAAAATACCGGAACCGGCGCACTGCAGGTAAGCAGCGTACTGTTATCCGGTTCTAATGCCAGTGATTTCAGATTTAAGGGAATAAGTTTTCCGTTTACCCTGGCAGCAGGCGCAAGCCAATCGTTTACCTTAACATTTACCCCTACAACCGCAGGTGAAAAGACAGCCACAATAGCTTTTAATAATGATAATTGCAACACTCCTACCTATGATTTTGCTTTAAAGGGTTCGGGATTGTGTATTTCAGGTGGAACCCCTCAGATAAAATTTAGAAACGTTGTAATAGCTAATGGCGATTTAACGCCGTCGTTTGACGATTCTACCAATTTTGATAAGGTGGGCTTTAACGGATACGCTACCACACGCACATACACACTTTACAATGCCGGAGCAACGTCTTTAAGGGTAAACAATATTACCCTCACCGGTACCGATGCAGGTCAGTTTGGCTTGCCCGGCGTTTCCCTTCCATTTTTTGTTCCGGCAGGTGGCAGCTATAATCTGCCTGTAACCTTTACTCCCACAAGTGCTGGAAATAAAAATGCCGCCGTATCGTTTGTTTTTGCCAGTTGCACCAGTTTAACTTATAGCTTTTCAATAACCGGTGTAGGCTTTTGCAACCCTGCAGGAACTATGAAAGTACTGGCGCAAAACCAAAACAGGGTTGAAATAGCAAAAGGTGATTTCTCGCCTTCTGTTGCTGATTTTACCGATTTTGGCGACGTAGGAACATTGGGTCTTTCCAAAACCAGTAATTTCTATATTAATAATCCGTCGCCAAACCTGTTGGTTATAAATAGTATAACCATTGGTGGTACCAACGCAGCAGAATTTGCCTTAATAGTCCCCGATCCGCTTCCAATAACAATAGCCGGCGGCGAGGGGTCAGGCTTTGCCATTCGATTTACACCCTCTTCTACCGGTGTAAAATCGGCACGTATAACCCTGTTTACCAATGACTGCGTTGGCGGGTACGATTTTGATGTAAAAGGCAATGGTATAGTTCCTGCCAATAATGTTTATAATGGCAGCGGCACTTTTTTAGTGCCTACCGGTGTAACGGAACTAATTGTTCAATGTTGGGGAGCAGGTGGCGTACCGTCGGGGAACAATGGTTCTGGAGGTGGTGCTTTTGCCCAAAGTAAGCCAATTGCAGTGTCGGCGGGGCAATCATACCTGGCTAGTGTAGGTTTTCCTCCAAGCTATGCCACCTCTTTTAACACAATACCAGGCAATGTTATTTTAGCGCTTGCATATGCTGCCAACGGCCAACAGGGTGGTGCTGCAACGCCAATGAATACTGGTTGGGCTGCTATCTCGTATAGCGGCGGTAATGGAGGCAATGGACGAACAAATCCATTTCAGACAGGTGGAGGGGGTGGAGGTGCAGGTGGTTTAAATGGCAATGGACTAAACGGTGATCCCGGAGCAGGGGGTTCTGGTGGCCTGGGTGGCGGCGCTGGCTCTGGTGGTGGTGGTGGAGGATATGGAGGAACAATGATAGCAGGGACCACATCTGGACAAAAAGGATTTGCCCCTGGCGGTGGCGGCGGAGGTATTGGAGACGGTGTAAGCAACCAGGGTGGCGATGGCAGAATTATTGTACACTACGTTTGCCCCGATGCTGGTACTATAGGCAACGGTCATTCTATTCCTTATCCGCCACAGCAGTTAAACGATTTTGTTATCAGTGTGGCAGGACTAGTGCCTACAACACAAAATGGATTAGTGTACACCTGGCAGCAAAGCACCGATAACTTAAACTGGGTAGATACCAAAAAGAATGTAGGAAATTCACTCCGCTACCGATTCGATAACGATAGCCTGCAGAAAACCACCTACTACAGAAGGGTGAGTAACACCTGCGCAGATAATAAGATATCCAATGTGGTGGCTATTCATGTTGTTAAACCTATAAACGGTGCCATTTCCGGAACCGTACGCAGCAAAAATGGCGCACCGGTAAAAGGTATTAAGGTATATGCCCAAAAGACTACGGCCCTGCCCGGCAGCCCTGTTACCTGGATTGACAGTGCTGAAACCGGTATCGACGGAACCTATTCCATTCAACAAATTTATTACGGAGATCCTAATGAAGCGGGTAACCTTAATTTTGTATCAACTCCGTTTGTAGTAAGGCCTTTTAAACTAAACCATGGATTTATACAACCATCGCTAACCAGAAGCCTTACAAGTAGTATTCCTCAAATATCCGGCGTTGATTTTACCGATACAACTGTGTATGCCATTACCGGAAAAATTTACCAGGAATGTGATAGTTGCCTCAACAGTTCGGATGTGCTAACCACACTTTCAGCTCCGATTGATAGTGTGGAAATGTACATGGACAATTCATTTAGCACAAAATCAGGTTTTATTGATCCCCCGGGCCAATACGGCAGGTATTCAGTAACGGTAACCGACCCCGCCACCTATAAAATAGAACCAAGGTTTAAAAACCATACGTTCAGCCCGGCCTTTAAAAATGTGCTGGTGGAAAATGACGTGGATAATGTTGATTTTAAAGACGTTACAACCTATACCATTTCAGGAAAACTTACTGCAGGCTGCGGCGATTATATTGGTACAGCTACGCTGGAATTCTCTGATACATTGCCAAACGATGGTAATGGCAATCCACGAGCCTCTGAATTCAGAAAAAGGGTAACTACCAACCCTGGGTCAGGAACTTATACCATTACACTTCCGGCACGTAAATGGCAGGTAAAAGTGGTTTCGTTCAGTAAGCGTAGCGGAGGCGATGTGGAATCACCTGACCTGCTTAATTTCTTTGAAGCAAAAGTGCCAAAGGATTCGCTTATCAGGGATATTTCATCTGCAAATGCCACCCTCAACCTTATTTATAACCGGCCACCTACCCTTGATATCGTAGGTCTTGATCCTGTTTGTACTTTGCCGGAGCCTTTCGCCATTATTGAACAAAGTAGTGAGAAATCATTTACAGTAAAAGCATATCAGGGTCCGGCTGCCAAAAACTGCCCTGCTGTTGATAGCACCCTCGTTATAAATACCAACATTCAGAACGATGATGATAACGAAACCATCAACATTAAAACTGTTAACGGTATGGCTGTGGTTAAGTTAACAGGAGGAACTCCAAATATTGTGAAACCGTATTTTAAAACATTAAATATTTTGTTTAAGGATGTAAACGGTGTTAATCCGCAATTGAACCGTAATGTTGTGGTAACTGGTCTCAAGAGCAATACCGGAACATTTACTACTGTTTCGCCCCAATTACCCCTGATGGTATTACACGATCCTCCCGGCGATAACAGCTTTAGTTTCTGGGAAGCTGGAGTTACCAACGAAATAGCAATGCGAACGTATTATGCAAGGGATTCTGCAAATACTGGCTGGTTTGAAGGAAAAATTGGTGTAAAGAAAGAAGTAGGCCTGGGAGTTTCAGTTGAAACTGCTTATTGGGGTTCTCTTAATTATGCTCATGAAGTAAGTGGAAGAATAAATGATGCTAAGGAAAATATTGTAAGTGTTACTACCACGCAAAGCTTTTCCACTGCCAGCAACGATGCAGTAGTAGGAGTCCAGGGTGATGTGTTTATTGGCGCAGCCATGAACCTGCTGTACTCGGTTACAAACGAACTGGCATTTAACCCCGATAGCTGTACCCTGGGTCTGAGTAAAAAACTGATGTTTGCCCAAAATGGTTTTGCCACACAGTACACCTATTCCGAAGATCATATACGCAATACCTTGTTGCCAACCCTGCGTTCTTTCCGCGATAACCCGGGTAATACAACTGAAAGAACCGACAGTTTTAGCAATCAAATAAAAGTGTGGGAGCAAACGCTTGCCAATAATGATGCCAATAAAAAGAATGCCGCCTTTGATAAAAACCAATCTTTTGATGGAGCATCCGGACCCATTACATCCACTACAACTTCTGATTCTTCCAGGTCGAACACGATTGAGTTTGATATGTTCATTAACGATGCAGTAGCGCTTGAGTTGGGCTTTGAATTTGGTGGAAGTGGGGCTAAGGGAGGTTTTATGCATGGTTTCAAAATAGAAAGTGGTAAAAGCACCACCAATACTAACCTAAAATCAACAACTATTGGCTACACGCTTGATGACGATGATAACGGCGATTATTATTCGGTAAACATTAAAAAAGATCCGGTATACAAAACACCCGTTTTTGAAACAGTGGCTGCCACTACAAGTTGCCCGTTTGAGCCGGGCACCCAACCCAGGGATGAAATGCAATTGATTGTACCACAACCGGTTAAAACCAATGTGGACCCCAACGGTGAGGCTGAATTTACCCTTAAGCTTAGTAATACCAGCCAAAGTGGCGAACGCCGTACCTACAACCTTTCATTTGTACAGGCCAGTAACCCCAATGGCGCTGTAGTAACTATTGGCGGAAGCCCGGTGCTTGTACCCATATCGTATGCTATTGATTACCTGGGAGAGATTAATGTATTGGTAAAAGTAAAACGCGGTGCCGCCAATATTTTTTCTTACGAAGGATTACAATTTATAGTAACCGATGCCTGCGATGGCAGCATTGAAAAAACAGCAAGGATTTCTGCCTTTTTTGAACCTGCCTGCAGTCCCATTATACTTTCCGAACCTTCCTCAGGCTGGATATCCAACCAGCCGGATAATAACGTGTTACCAATACTGTTTAAAGGTTATACTGTGGCCAATACCACCAGCGTAACACTTGAATATCAAAAATCGGGTGCCAATAACTGGATCACCGGGTTTACCCGGCAGGCCGCTGAACTGAACAACAGCGCCAACGGGACGCTCGTTAACTGGAATGTTACCGGCCTCACCGATGGGGCCTACAACCTCCGGATGAAGCTTAACTGCCCGGCAGGTATCGTCAATTCTGAAAGATCATCAGGCATTATTGACCGGATTACCCCGATTGCACTTGGAAAGCCCGAGCCTACCGATGATGAGTTTAAACGGGGCGACCTGATCATGATTACCTACAACGAGCCCCTTGATTGCAGTGGTGTTACCCCATCTGATGTGCAGGTACAACGGCTTTCGAACAATACGCTGATTGACGCCAATGTGGGTTGCTTTCAGAACAAGATCGTAGTGGTGCCGCTTAACGATATCAGCCCATTTGTTGGCGATAGCATCCAGGTATCGGTTAAAAACATTTCCGATCTTAATGGAAATGGGAAAACATCAGCAGATACCTGGCGGTTTAGGGTTGGAAATACAATACCAGCAACGGGCTCACGCGCACTTACGCTTAGCTCCAACGCGCTTCCAGGTGGTGGTGCACCTCCGGGCAAGGCAACGCTAAGCGGAACCTCCGTAATGGAAGATGCAGGCATACCCATCAAATTTGTATTTGAACTACCGGCCAATGCTGCCAACGATATGCTGATTAATTATACCGTATCAGGCAATGGCGTTTTTCAGACAGACTACAATATTGACTACAGTCAACCACAGAACCTGGCTACCGTATTTAATGGTGCTTCGGCTAGCCTTACGCTTAAAAAAGGTACCAAAAAGATTGAACTGAGTATTATTCCAAAGCCAAACCAGCAGTTTGAACCAAATAAAACAATAACCATTACCTTGGCAGAAGGCGGCGATTATGAATTGGGGGCCAATGTAACTGCCACAGGAACCATCCTGAACGATGATAACCCGACCTTGTACATTTTTACCGGTACGGGCAATTACAATGTGCCTGCCAACTGGAATAATAACATGGTTCCCCCATCGCAGATACTCATAGGTGATGAAGTAGTCATTGATCCGCAAAATGGTGGGGAATGCATAATGAACGTGCCGGTTACTGTTCAACCGGGTGCTAAGTTTACCGTAATGCCGGGTAAAGTATTGAAGATCAGCAGCAATTTGCAGGTAAAGAATAAGTTGTAGCGTTTGCAAGGTTTTAAGGGTTGATGTATCCACCGACCCTTAAAACTACAAAATCAATTTTCACATTTAAAAAAAACAATCCTATGGAGCAAGCACGTTCATTAATCATACCCCTGCCATCGGTTAGCACCGCCGCTGTTTTAGCTGATTTCAAGGTTTCAAAAAAAATCAATTGGCAAAAACTCGCCGTTAATACCATGGATGAGATCAGGTTTATCCCTTTTGATGATATTTTGTATTGCAGTGCGCAAATAAATTATACCAAAATTTTTACCAGGATCGGGAAATCATTTTTATGCTCCAAAACATTAAAGGAAGTGGAAAAAAATCTGCCCGATGATCTGTTTATCCGCATTCATCATTCATACCTTGTAAACATATCTGAAATTACCGCTATGAAAAAGCAGGTTGGGAAACTGGAACTCAGTAATGAAATTCTGCTTCCTTACTCAAGAAATATGAAAAGCTATCTGTTGGATTTTCTTTGTGGATGATGTAAGTTATTGAAAATCAAATGAAAATATAAGTTGAAGAATTATTTTGGTTCGTCAACAATCAGGAATTAATTTCCATTAAAAAAGGGACGAATGAACTTTTTTGCCCGTCCGCTCAGGCGGGAGTTTACTCATAAATTGGCAGGTATAAACATGTGGCTGCGGTGAAACCTAAAAGACGTATCAGGTGCACATTATTTTCTTACCTTATTATTATAATTGTATAAGTGCCTCATTTATAAGGGAGAAAGTTTGTTCTTCCGATATGTTTACCGGAACAAAGCTTTCACCAATTACCTTTTCATAGAGCTCAATGTATCGGTTTGAAATCGTGTTAATCCATTCATCACTCATAGCGGGTACAGTTTGGCCTTCTTTTCCCATAAAATTATTAGCAATCAGCCATTCCCGTACAAATTCT
>Ga0116158_10002098_pt1 | contig 17731 bp, 17 predicted proteins | sample AD_UKC052_MetaG_FD_89883 | JGI IMG/M metagenome (GOLD analysis project Ga0116158, IMG submission 89883) | Active sludge microbial communities of municipal wastewater-treating anaerobic digesters from USA - AD_UKC052_MetaG | ecosystem: Engineered > Bioreactor > Anaerobic > Digestate | place: USA... | reverse complement strand
TCCCCGCGAAATTCCCTGTTGCCGAAGTGTTCTTCATGGTATACTCAATAGACACCATCCGGTTCCCGGATGAATACCTGACTCTTGGTGAGGTTCCCATGATTCGTCTGCTTCTTGCAAGTCTCTGTGTCATATCCTTGGTCTGGGCGGGCTGCTCGGATGATGATGATTCAGGAAATCCTTCTTCGTCCGGATCCTCGCTGTCGTCGTCAATGACTTCGGCATCTTCATCATTTTCGGTATCGTCATCAGCGTCAAGCACGGTTTCCTTGCTGTCCTCCAGCGCGGCTCCTGCCTCCCTCTTCATCTCGGAATATGTCGAGGGGTATGGAACCGGCAACAAATATATTGAACTCTTCAACCTATCCGATAAAGCAATCAATCTCGCCGGATGGAGTCTCAAACGCTACTCCGAAGGCTCGACAAGCCCGACTGTATCCCTGTCGCTCTCGGGAACGATTCAACCCGGACAAACTTTTGTCATCAGCCGAACCTCACCCGGGACATGGTCAGGAACCGCTGATCTGACTGATGGTGGGGACACCATGAATTATAACGGAAACGATCCAATCGCCCTCTATGCAGACTCGGCTCTGGTCGACATTGTCGGCACCCCGGGCAACACCAGCGAACACATCAAGGATATGACCCTTGTCCGGAAGCCCGGCAAGGCCGCCTCCACAACCTGGATCGCGGACGACTGGTACCAGCTCCCTCCCGACACGGTCGCCAATCTGGGTTCGCACGATCCGGTCAATCCCATGTCCAGCAGCTCCGCCTCCTCCGCGCTTCCGGTCGAGTACCCACTCGGTTCTGCAGGGAACGAGGTCTATATCAGTGAGTATTTCAACGGAAACAGCTCGGATAAATTTGTCGAAATATTCAACGCAGGAACAGGCCAGGTCAGTCTCGCCAACTACCGTTTGGTCCGGATCGATGTTAATTCGGATGGTACAACAAATTTTGCAAATAGCTGGTGTGTCCAATTGAGCGGGAGTCTGTACAAAAATGCTGCATATCTCTTTGTCAATGGCGGATGCAATACCAACACGATGCAGACAGTGGCAGGAATTGAAGAAGACACTGGTACGTCAGGTGATGTCAGGAAAAAAACCGAACATCCGGCAGCCTACCCGTATGGTATTTGCTTTTTTGGCGGAAACGACCCGATCTATCTGGTCAAGGATGGCGTCGTTGTTGATGCTCTCGGTCAGGCACAGGCTGCAAATTGGGGTGATTTTGTCAGCATCAGGAAAAAATCAGGCCGCACTGGCAACCCCGTCTGGACTTCAGACGACTGGGAGAGTGAAATCGTGTATATCGACGGCCCCGGTGGTGGGTATAAAGAAGCTTGGCCTGACTATACAGCCGGCTGGCATACACCCTGAACCGATTGAGGAGGAACAAGATGCGCTGGATCTGCACCAATTGCGGCTATATCTACGATCCCGCTTCAGGCGACTCCCTGGGTGGAATCCTGCCGGGGACCGCCTTTGAAGAACTGCCGGACGACTGGGTCTGCCCGGTCTGTTACGCCAACAAGGACCGGTTTGATCCCCTGGATTGATCCGGTCCACCCGGACCGGTGCCGCCATGCCAACACGCACTGTCGGTACCGGACCGCATCTTCCTGATATTCAACTTTCACAATAATACGTTTTTGTTACGGAACGACCGGCCACTCTCCGGCCCGAGGTTGTTCACCAAAAAAATCAGATGCAGGCAGCGGCAAGCGACATGGAACCGGAGCCGGTAATCCGCACGTCGGCAAACTGACCGGTGGCGAGCGCACCCTCAGGACCGGCCACGTGAACGGGAAGCAACCCGCTTGTCCGTGCCGACCAGAGTCCGGGCGAGACGAGTCCGTCAACCAGGACACGCTGTGTTGTCCCGACCATCCCGGCCTTGCGTTGCCCGGCGATCTCCTTGAGGAGCTCCGCCAGAACGTGCAGGCGCCGCTTTTTTTCCGCCTGGGGGACATCGTCTTTCATTCGGCTCCCGGTGGTTCCGGGTCGGGGTGAATACATCGCCACAAAGGCCATGTCGAAGGCGAACTCCTCCATCGCGCGGCGCGTGTTCTCGAACTCGGCCTCGGTCTCGCCGGGAAACCCGACGATGATATCGGTAAAGAGGGTCGCGTCGGGAACCAAGTCGCGGATCCAGCCGACAATCTCGCGATAGCGAGCCAGTGTGTAGGACCGGCGCATTCTGGCAAGGACGGCATCGTCCCCGGACTGGAGCGGGAGATGGACCTGCCTGGCAACGGCTTTCCGGTCCCGCATGACCTTAAAGACCTCGCGGCCCATATCGGACGGATGCGGCGAGGTAAAGTGGATCAGCGCTTCATGCCCGCTCTTTTCAATAATCGAGGCGGCGTCATCCAGGAGTCGTGCAAAGACCGGCAGGCTCCCCTCGCGGTCACGGCCGTAGGAATTGACGTTTTGCCCGAGGAGGGTAAATCGCCTGTAGCCCCGCTCGATGAGCCCGGATATTTCGTCCAAAATTTCTTGCGAATCCCGCGAGACCTCGCGTCCGCGCGTGTACGGAACCGCACAGTAGGCACAAAACCGGTTGCAGCCATTCTGGATCGGGATCCAGGCCTGGATGGTCGATTCGCAATGGGGGGCTATTTTCCAGTAGCCTGTGCGATCCGGATCGGAGGCAAGACCTGCATGGGGAACAAAGGGCACACCATAGGTGGAGAGGAGGTCCGGGAGTTTCGGGAGGTCTTCGATGGAGAACTGCAGGTCAAACAATTTTGCAAATTTTTTCCTGTCCCGGTCAAGTATGCACCCCGAGACAAAGGTGATGACCTGTTCCCGGTCACGGCGTTCGTTCCAGGCCACGATCCGGCCGTAGACACGGTTGATCGAGGTCTGCCGGACGGAGCAGGCGACGACACCGAGAATATTGGCTTCCTCTTCTTTTTCCGTTTTCTCGAAGCCAAGTTCTTCGAGAACCGCGGCCACCCGCTCGGAATCCGAAATATTCATTTGACAGCCATAGGTCACCAGAAAGTACTTCATCCCTCAAACATACGCATTGCGGACGGATTTGTGAGCGCAGCACCGTTGCACGACAAAAAAAAGACACCCCGTATCGGAGTGTCCTGTGCAACCAGACGGGTACTGGATGGTGGCCGATCCCTCTTTCAGAGCCGGATCCCGGCCGCCAGACTGAGATAGTTGACCCAGGTAAAGTTGTACACCTTCTCATTGTCCGCGCCACCCTCGACGACTCGCCAGCCACCGCGGAAGAAATACTTCCCGTCGAGATCGTACTGGATCCCGAGAAGAATGTCCTCGGCCCGGCCTTGGGGTGCGGCCAGGGCGTCCCCGTCAAGCAACAGGGAGAGTCCGCCGCCCAGGAACCACTGCAGGGAGAAATTGACGAGCGGAACAAACCCGGTATTCACACGCTCGCTCTCGGCCGTTTCCCCGCGCACGGAGATGGCCGCGTCCCGGATCTTGGCCGTCAACCCCAGTTTAAACTGGAAGGTCGGTTCATCCACCAGGGTGTAGCGGTACGTCAGGCGATACGAATCAAACCGGTACTTCGCTTCCAGCATCTCGCCCGCGGCAAAAGTCTTCCCGTAATAATCAATCGCCTTGGGCGCAATCCCGCTGGCATCGAATCGCAACGGCGCAATCAGAACGGAAAGCGCATGATCCTTGTTGATCTCCCAGGTTGCTCGCAACCGGAAATACAGGGATGCGTTGGGGTTGAGATCGTCCTGGATGGAAAAGAGGGTTCCGGTGTCCCCCGGGATACGGACATCATTATATGAAGTGAAAGCACTTCCAGTCTCGAATTCGAAAATCATGCCGGCAGAGCTTTTTGCGGGAAACACCAGGTTGAGAAGCAGGATAAAAAGCAGAACCGGGAGAATTCCAAGAAATCCCCTGTTCCGGATCATACGCTGACCACCTCGCGCACGCCCGGGACATCCTGTTTGAGCTGGCGTTCTACACCCATTTTAAGCGTCATCTGGCTCATGGGACATGTCCCGCAACGGCCTGTCAGCCGGACTTTGACGACACCGTCATCGGTTACATCTACAAGCTCCACATCGCCACCATCGGCTTGCAGCATGCCGCGGATATTTTCAAGACTGGCCTTGACCTGTTCTTTCATCGTGATACACTCCCTCTATACTGGTCTATATTGAAAAATACACATGGAGAACCGAATGCGCAAGCTGCTCTTGTTGAAGATCGTCAATCCCCTGTTGGGACTCGCATTCCTGGCACTGGTCGTGTCCCTGCCCTTTGTTGCCGTCAAGGACTTGTGGGTACAGGAGATGAGCCAGTTGCATAAAGCCGCCGGAATGATCTTTACGGTGCTGGCCATCGTCCATATCATTTTGAACTGGTCATGGATCACAAATACCTTTTTCAGGAAAACAAAATCCGGGGAGTAACCGGCATCAATCGGCAAAAAGCGTCAAAATTTCCCGGGTATCCTGCATGACAAAGTCCGGCACCAGGGTTTGGTGGGCCCGGCCCATGCGATCGGCAAGAAAGGCCATCCGGATCCCGGCATTCCGGGCGCACTCGATGTCAACCCAGCTGTCTCCCACCAACAGGCAGGCCTCCGGTTCGCGGCCGAGCGCTTCGAGGATTTGGTATACCGGCGCAGGATCAGGCTTGAGTGGCCGTTTCCCGTCATCCCCCAAAACCAGCGCAAAAAACTTTTCAATACGAAGATGCCGTAAAACCTCCCGCGCCGAGTCTTGGGACTTGTTGGTTATGACACCCATCGGAATATTTTTTTGTCCGAGTGCATCCAGGGTCTCAGTGACTCCGGGATACAACCGGACGGACTCCGTCTGACAGGCCGCGTATACCCGGTGGTAGATCTCCACTGCTTCGGGGATGCGCTCGGGATGATCCGCGAAGGTCCTCTCGACCATGCGTTGTGCCCCGTTTCCGACTGAAGCCACAACTTCGGCTACCGACAGAGCGGACAAACCGAGCTCCCGCCGGGTGAGATTGATGGCCTTGGCCAGATCAAGTGACGTATCGGTCAGTGTTCCGTCGAGATCAAAAATGACCAGGTTAAAAGTCACTGATTCCATGAATCATCATCTTCGTCAATGTGATCACTGGCAGGAACCTTGGCCAAAAGTGAATCAAGATTGAAACTAGATTTTCGTTGCTCTTCCTCGGTTTCAATCCTCCTGCCAGCCTCAAGAATCTCCTCGGTCATGTCAAGAAAACAGGCACAAACCTTGGGATCAAAATGTTTGCCGGATTCGGAGCGGATCAGAGCAACGGCCTTTTCCACTGGCCATTGCTCCTTGTAGACGCGGGGTGTGATCAAGGCATCAAAGACATCGGCAACGGCAACAATTCGTCCAAAAAGGTGGATGTCGTCACCGGAGATACCTCTCGGATACCCGGTGCCGTTGTAGCGCTCATGGTGCGTCAAAGCAATGATTCCCGAAGCGATGTGATAGGGATGGACCGAATCAAAAAATATCTGCGCCCCGATGATCGTATGCCGCTTGATGATCTCGAATTCCTCGGCCGTCAGACTCCCGGGTTTTTGCAGGATACTGTCCGGAATTCCTATTTTCCCGACATCATGCATCGGGGCGGCATAGCGAAGAATCTCCGCATCCTTGGCCGAAAGCCCCAGGTGCTTGGCAAGAATGAAACTGTACTCGCCGATCTTGGCAATATGGGTCCCGGTGTCATCATCCCGGTAATCCGCCGCCCTCGCGAGTATCTGCAAGGACTTGGCGTGGGCATGGGAAAGAAATTTATAGGCCTTGCGGATCTCGAGCGTCTGGGCATGCAAGGTCCGCTCGAGGTTGTCGATGTAATTGTGCTCGATGATCTCAAGCCGTTTTTTCTCGTCCTGCTGCTTTTTTTGCTGCAGGGCATTCTCGATAACATATTCGAGCGATGTCATATTGAAGGGTTTGATCAGATAGTCATAGGCTCCGTGTCGAACCGCCTCCGAAGCTGACTCGACCGAAGGATTGCCTGTAATCAGAATGACGAGGATATCCCGGTTGATGCCATGAATGTCCCTGAGGAGGTCCAGGCCACTCTTTCCGGGCATGGTGATATCGGTGATGACAACATCATGATTCTTTTCGGAAAGAGCTTTGAGCGCTTCGCTGAAATCGCTGGCGGTATCAATCGCCCAGGGTTTCTTTTCGAAAACCTTGCAGAAGAGAAATCTCAGGCTGTCCTCATCGTCAACAAAGAGGATACGGGGAATCGTGGCAGCGGACATGGTGGGCAAGTCTCCTTCCCTCTTTGAGGAGTATACCACGCCGAGTCCAGGTTGCAAGAGGGAGACTATTCTTCTTTTACGCTGACTTCTATTCGCTGGGCCATGCCGCGCCCGATGCCGATTTTGCTTCCGCCGATGCGCACCATGACGGGGCCGCTTCCCGAAGCCTGAAGCAACTCGAGCTCGGTGCCGGAGACCATTCCCATTTCGGCGAGACGGTGCCTAACCTCATGCCCGCCCAAAACATCCTTGAGAATAAGGGTTGTACCGCGTGGTGCAAAACAGAGCTGCATGGAACGTGTCCTGACAATCGTAGATGATACATTGTGCATTGATAGGTCCTGGAGCAAGGAGATGGGGCCGTTTCATGAAAAAGACGAAACGGCCCCGCCGCACGTCAACCGGGCGAAATGGCGCTGACGGGACAAACAGCGGCACAGCTGCCGCAGTCAGTGCACCGGCTGGGGTCAATGACGTAGGGCGTTCCTTCGCTGATAGCGTCTACGGGGCATTCACTGATGCAGCTTCCGCAGCCGACACAGTCATTGGAGATGACGTAAGCCATGGGTAACTCCTTGTAATGAGTGACAAACTGGGATAAAGGTATTGAATTCAGAGACCGATTGAAAGAATTTCAACAGAACGATCCGGCAACGGGAGAGGTGACGCAATGGGAGAAGTCCTGAACCTGACAGGCGGTTTGGCGTTTTTTTTGTACGGGATGCATCTCTGTGCCGAAGCCTTGAAAAGCGGTTCAAACCGTTCGGTCCAGCGCGTATTGGAAAAAATGGTACACGGCCGGATCCGTGGAACATTTTTCGGGATCGGCATGACCATGCTGACCCAGTCCTCAAGCGCAACCAGCGTGATTGCCCTTTCGATGGTCAATACATCACTGATCACTCTCGCGGAAAGCGCACCAATCCTGCTTGGCGGTGCCATCGGAACAAGCTTTACCGTCCAATTGATCTCCTTTCGAATCGCCGAGTATGCATTGCTGCCGGTGTTTTTCGGGATCATTCTGATTCTTTTTTCAGGCAGCGAGCGCTGGAAGCTGGCCGGCTCGGTTTTTCTCGGCTTTGGCTTGATCTTCTTCGGAATGGAAATGATGTCTCTGGCGGTTGAACCCCTGATCAGCAACCCTGCTGTTCCCGAAGCTATGGCCTGGCTTGCAGACAGACCGGTGCTGGCATTCCTCTCGGTGACAATCTTCACGGCGATCATCCAATCATCGGGAGCCATGATCGGGCTGCTTATTTCCTTCTCCGTTGCCGGAAGCGGCCATTCCCCGCACGATCTGCTCAGTGTCCTGTTCCCGATGATACTCGGGGCAAACGTCGGCACCTGCATCACCGCTTTTTTGGCCGGGATCGGAACAAGGCGGGAAGCCCGACGTGTTGCCGTATTGCAGCTCGTTTTGCGACTGGTTGCGGTCATTCTGGTCTGGCCTGTTTCAGGATTCTTTGTCAACTTGATCCTGCTTGTCAGCGGCTCCGATGCACCGCGCGCCATAGCCAATGCCCACACCCTGTTCAATGTCGCAGCGACCCTTGCCCTCCTTCCCTTCATTGGCATTCTGACCGGCTTTGTGCGACGCTTGATGCCGGCCAAAGGGGATGACAACGAATATGTCTCGGTGAGCCTGGATGACAATCTCGCTTCAGCGCCGGCACTGGCACTCGCCGGGGTGCAACGCGAGCTGGTACGGATGGCAGGATTGGCCGGGCAACAAGCCCGGGATACCATCCTGGCTTTTTTTGGCGCAGGCAATGGCAAGATCTGGCAACAGATTGAAAACGGGGATACCCGGATCGACCGGATGTATCTGGCAATCAGCGAGTTCATCAATCGGGTGCTTGGACAACGAACAACACGCGCCATCCGGACAATCGGGGAACGACAATTTGTCTGCGCCGCGTCATTGGAGAGTATCGCCGATATCGCCGTAAAAAACATCCTGCCTCTTGCAAAAAAATACGCCCGAACCGGGGAACCATTTTCACAAGCCGGCCAAAACGAGATTCTCGAACTGCACACAAAAGTTGTTGAAGCGCTTGTTCGCCTGGAAGACGCCCTGGTGACGCCCGAAAAATCCGACTGGCAGGGGCTGGTAGCCGAATGCGAGGAGATCAGCCAGTTGGTCGACACAATGCGGTTGCACCATTTATCGAGACTGGTTTCCGGCGAACGGGGAAGCAGCGAGACAAGCGTCATCCATCTGGACCTGATCGAGAGCCTGCGAAGGATGGAAAACGGAATCAAACATATCGCAAGTTTGCATACTGTACCCCAGGAGGCCGCGTGATGGCTTTCTTCAGACTGCTCCGGTCACTCTGGGGACTGAGAAGGGGAATGGCGTTCGGGTGTAAAAGATGCGGACAGTGCTGCTCTTGGCCGGGAATGGTCTTTTTTACCCGGGAGGAACGCAGTGCTGCAGCGCAGCATCTCGGAATGAGCGAACGAGCATTTTCCTCCGCATATCATCTCGGGCAGACGGGGGAGAACGAGTGGGTCGTCCATGCCCCCCGTGGCTGCCCTTTACTCGGTCAGAACAAGGAATGCGCCATCTACCCGGTTCGTCCGCTGCAATGCGCGTCCTATCCGTTCTGGCGCAGCAAACTTGGAACACCGGCTGCCCGTCGGGCCTATCTTCGTGAATGTCCGGGTGCGGGTCGTGGTCGTTGGCTCAAATGGGACACCGTCGATGCACGAATCCGGACAGACAGCCGCAATGAGTTCTTTTGATCCGTCCGAAAAAGAAGATTGAACTGCTTGAGACCGATGTACCTCCGGAGTATACTCAAGACAACGATATATGTGAGGTGTCCCATGATTGATTCCCGCCTGAAAGCGGAGATACTGGCTGAATTGACCGGGCTTCGCAGCAAGGTGCGCGCCCTCGAAGAGCGGTTGTCGTTGGTTGAGGAAGAGCGGGGTGACATCGACGAGAGTGTCAAAATCAGGGCGGCCCGAAAACCCATGCAAGCCAGTATCGAGTTTATCGGGGATTTTGATCTGCTTGAAGCCGAGGGGATTGATATTTCCGAAACAGGGATCTGCTTCGAGCTTCCCAAGCCACTCCCTTTTGACATGCAGTTCATGCAAAATGGCAAGCTGATCAGCCGCCGGGCCAGACTGATCTGGGTCAAGCAACTGGATGGAGAACGGTCACGTCTCGGACTGCGCTTTGTCAAGCCGGATGATCCGGATTCGGTCATCAAAAAAGTCTGACCCCTTTGCCAATACCGGATACAATACAGCCCCACCCGGAAGCCGGTCGTGGGGCTGTGTGCGTGCTGAAAACCCGGAGAGCGGTTATTTTGCCAGGCTCGAAAAATCCAGGGTGGCAAAGTAGTCATCAACCGTTTCGGCGCGCCGGATACACTTGACACTCCCGTCCTCTCGGAGAAGGAGTTCGGCTGAACGCAGTTTCCCGTTGTAGTTGAAGCCCATGGCGTGCCCGTGGGCGCCGGCATCGTGGATGACAACAAGGTCACCCGGCTGGACTGGCTGGATCTGGCGGTCAATGGCAAACTTGTCATTGTTTTCGCAAAGCGAACCGGTCACATCACAGACCATGCTGGCCGGCTCATGCTCGCGGCCGGGAACACTGATGTGGTGCCAGGCACCATAGAGCGCCGGCCGCATCAGGTTTGCCATGCAGGCATCAAGCCCGACATAGGTTTTCCATGTCTTCTTCATGTGCAGAACACGGCTGACAAGATACCCGTACGGACCTGTCACCATGCGCCCGTTTTCCATATAGATGGAAACCGGATCGAGCCCTTTGTCCGCGATGTGTGTCTGATAGGCATCCTGGATCCCGGCCGACAGGGCTTCGAGATCAACGGGATGCTGGTCCGGCCTGTAGGGAATGCCGATCCCGCCACCAAGATTCACAAATTCGAACCGGATACCGAGCGTCTCCGAGATTTCGGAGACCAGGGAGAAGAGCATGACCGCCGTTTCGACAAAGTATTGGGGATTCAATTCGTTGGAGGCGATCATGGTATGCAGCCCGAACCGTTTGGCACCGAGATCCCGGGCGCGGCGATACCCCTCGATCAGTTGATCCCGGGTGCAGCCGTACTTGGCTTCTTCCGGATTTCCGATGATCGCATTTCCGTTCCGGAGCGGGCCGGGATTGTACCGGAAGCAGACCAGATCCGGAATGGTCCCGAGTCCCTTATGGAGATAGTCGAGATGGGAAAGATCATCGAGATTGATGACGGCACCAAGCCGAACCGCTGCGGCAAACTCGTTGAGCGGTGTATCGTTGGATGTAAACATGATTGACTCGCCAAGGATTCCGGTCCGTTCGGCAAGCAGGAGCTCCGGAAGGGAGCTGCAGTCCGCCCCGCACCCCTCCTCCTTGAGCACGGCCAGAAGATGCGGATTGGGCGCTGCTTTGACGGCAAAGTATTCACGGAAACCGGGCGCCCAGGAGAATGCCTTGATCAGGCGGCGGACATTGGCCCGGATGGCGGCCTCGTCATAGATATGGAATGGCGTCGGGTATTCCTGCGCAATGGCTTCAAGCTGCTCGCGGGAAAGCGGGATGCGTTTTTCTGTCATGCGGGTGCTCACAATTGTGTATTTGTACAGACTCTCGTCCCTATTAATTACGCAGGATGACCCCGCGAGATACAGAATTTTGAACAAACATGCGTTTTTTTTGGGAAATACAGGCCTTTTTCCGGGGATGTCATGGTACCATGACCAAGGATATCATTGATGAACTGCGTACAGCCCGGAGGTGGACGATTATGGAGCGAAAGCGGCATGCGATACTCTCCGAACTGGTTGCTCCGGAGATGGCCAATGTTCATGGAACCATGTTCGGGGGTGTCCTGCTCTCCCTGGTTGACAAGGCCGCCTATGTGGCCGCAACCCGCTGGAGTCGCCTGCCGTGTGTCACTGCGTCCCTCGATCAGGTTTCGTTTCTTTCCCCGGTCGAAATCGGCGAATATGTCAGTGTCCATGCCGAGGTATTCCACGTCGGCCGTTCTTCCATGACCATCAGCATCGAGGCTTTTGCCGAAAACCTTGCCGGAGAAGAACGACGGACGGTCTGCCGGTGTTTCGCGACAATGGTTGCCATCTCCGGCGGGCAACCCCTCACCGTCCCACCCCTTGAATGTACAACTCCGGACCAGCAGCGGACCTGTCTGCACGGGTATTTGCGGAAAAAACTCCTCCAGGACCGGGAACGGGAACTGGAGGCGCTTGAAAAACGGATCTCGGAGATGGATGACGCCGAAATTGCGGCCGCACTCAAGTCACCCCACTCCACCGGCATGAATTGAAGGCATTTTCGGGATATATTCTTCTCGCAGGGTCACGAAGGAGCGCAGAATGAAACGGCGGAGTTTGCGAAGACGGTTGCTTGTCTCCATCAGCGGTGTTTTCCTCTTGATGGTTGTTGTCGGAACACTCATCAACTATGTCATCGCCAACCAGATGTTCTCCCGTTTCGGATTGCAATACACCGAGGAAATCCTCCGGGCCAAACGGGTCGAGTTTGACAGGACATTTGCCCGAAATATCGATTCGTCCGTTTTTCTTTCCAAGAGCAGCCTGATGCGGGAATGGCTCAAAGACGAAAACGATCCGCAACTTGGTGCCCTGGCCCTCGGACTGATGCGGGAGATGAAAGAGATCACCAAGGAAACGGACATCTTTGCCGCTGCGGACGCGAGCCTCAATTTTTATCTCAACGGAAAAATGATCAGCAAGCTGTCCAAGGACAAGCCGGATGATTCCTGGTACTGGATGACACGGGACGGTCGCGCTTTCAATCTGAACATTGACCACAACGACGTACTCGGTACGACAAAACTCTGGGTGAATATCCTGGTCCAGGATGGCGAGAATAAGCTGGGAGTAATCGGAACCGGACTGGATATCTCCAGCATCGTCAATGACCTGATGCGAAAAATCAGTACCGGAGCGAGTGTCATGGTTTTCGACAGTCGGGGATATATCAAAGCCCACCAGAATGAACGCCATATCCAGTCCAGCAGGGTCTACGATCTGGTACGCGGGGTGGACATCACCAATGTGATGAAGACCCTCGGCGAGAGTACCAACAAAAGTCTGATCATCAATGCAAGAATGAAGAACGAGGGGGAGACGGTTTCCGGATCGTTCAGCTTCATTCAATCAACCGGATGGTACATGCTGGTCACCATGGATGTTGACCAGATTCTGGCGGCAATCTTCCTCCCCTTTATCATCACCCTGGTGGCAAGCCTCCTGGTGGTCGCCATTGTGCTCTTCTTTTTCATCAAGCGGATGGTCCTGCAACCCTTGATGATCCTGGGAAGCGGGCTCGACCGGATCAAAGAGAAAGATTTTTCAAGCCAGATCACGCTTGCGAGTGGCGATGAGTTTGGCGACGTAGCCCAAACCGTCAACATGATGACCGAAAACATCCGGAATTACACCGAGAACCTGGAGCTTCTGGTCGAAGCCCGGACAAAAGAACTGCAGATGGCCTTCAACGAGGTCCACAGTCTCAAGGTGCAACAGGACGGTGACTATTTCCTGACCTCGCTCCTGATCAACCCGCTTTTGGAATACAGCGTCCAGACCGAGAAAGTCTTCCTCGAAGCACGGATTTCGCAAAAAAAGAAATTCCGCTTCCGTTCGCATGACGGCGAGATCGGTGGAGACGTCTGCATTGCGAGACAGGTCAGCATGCATGACAAGCGATATACGGCCTTCGTCAACGGGGATGCCATGGGAAAATCCCTTCAGGGTGCGGGCGGGGCTCTGGTATTGAGCGTCATCTTCAACGCGTATGTCAACAGAACCCACGTCTTTGGAACAGCCAACCACCCCTACCCTGAAAAATGGCTCCGGCAATGCTACAACGAACTCCAGACAGTCTTTACGTCCTTTGACGGAAGCATGATGATGTCCGTCATCGTCGGACTGTTGGATGAGGAGAGCGGGATGCTCTACTATTTCAACGCGGAGCATCCCTACCCGGTGCTCTATCGCGGCGGGATCGCTTCATTTGCCGATTGCGAACTCTCCTCACAAAAACTGGGTTCCTTCGGAACGATCGAAAACCTCAAGCTCCGGACGATGCAGGTCGAAAGCGGCGACGTCCTGATTCTCGGATCGGATGGCCGGGATGACATTCTCCTGGGGCACGATGCCCTCACCGGCGCACGTTTGATCAATGAAGACGAGACACTCTTCCTGCGCTTTGTCGAAGAAGGGGACGGAGATCTCGACAAAATCCTGGACCATCTCAACAAAGCCGGCGAGATTACGGACGACCTCTCGCTGATGCGCATCGCATACACAACACCAGCCAGAATGATGCCCGGGGACTACGCAGTACGCAGGGATGCAGCCATCAGCATGATTCACGAGGGATCTGTGGAACAAGCCCTCAATGAGTTGCGCATCCTGATCGCCGAATATCCTGATCGGGACGCCTTCAAGGCTGCCATCGGATGCTGCCAGCGGATCTATCGGGGGCTGGAGAGCGAAATCCGCGAGAGCGATTTGGGTGCGGGCATTCTGCGGGTCCAGGCCGAAATCCTGGAGGACGCCCACATCTACTTTCCCCTGGAGAAGGAGTACATGTACCTGCGGGCCTACACGGCCTTCCAGCTCGGCAACACTGTTGCCGCTCACGAGTATGCCGAACGGTTCCGGCTGTATTACCCCGAACATGTCAACAATCTCGTGATTCTGGCCGAGTCGGCCCTCCGGCTGAAAAAGCTTCACAAAGCGGAACTTGTTGTGGGAGATATTGCCCGGTTCGATCCGGACAATTCCAATCTTGATGGATTCCGGCAACGCATTCTCACAGCGCGGGAAAAAGCCTAGCGAGTCCGGTACGTCAGCGCAGCGGGCCGGAAGACGGCAGGCCGACATCGATGCTTCCCGGACAAGAGGCACCCGGATGGTACGAAGACCGGTCGAGCAGAATCCGTTCGACCAACCATCCTGTATCATGTCGAGACCGGGATACATAACTCCCGCCAACCGGACGTCGTCCGTCTGGCTCGCAGCCCGGGTGGTCAGGTCATCCCGGTATAATCATCCTGATCGGAGAATTCCCCAGGATGGGGCAAGGTCAACTCATACCCGTTGGCGTCATCCGGAATCACACCCCGTTCAAGATGGGGATTGAGTTCGATCAAACGGTACACAGGCACGCCACAGATCGCAGAGGCCTCAACCAGAGTCGATGCGGCAATCCGGCCCCGACAAACCGTCAACGGTTCGGAAGCGCCATCCATGGTGAATCCATAACGCTGTGGATCCCGAAAAATCCGCATGACCGCCAGGATCCTTGGAACATAATGGGTCGTTTCTTTCCAGAGAGCATCTTTTTCAACAAGCTCCCAGAATGACGTCGAGCCTGTTGCTTCCAATCTGCTCTTGATATAGTTCTGGCCAGCATTGTAGGCGGCTGCGGCGAGCAACCAGTCCCCGAACTGCTTGTACAGACCGGCCAAATATTTGGCTGCTGCCTCGCTGGCACGCCAATAATCCTGGCGCTCATCGACAGACCAGTCAATCCGCAAGCCGAAGGCCCGGGCAGTCTCGGGCATGAATTGCCACATGCCGTGAGCCCAAACCGGTGATGTGGCCTTGTTGTCAAACCCGCTTTCAACAAACGCGATACAGGCCAGGTCGGCCGGCACACCATGCCGCTCGAAAATCTCCTGGATCACAGGGAGATAGGAGGTCGAACGCAAGAGCCCCTTCTGCATCCACGACCGACCAGCATTGGTGTAAAAGGAGATTTCCCGGTCAACCTTGGGCCCGCCATCAAGAAGGGCGGAGCGGGGATCCTCGGGAGAGGGTTCTGCTATCACTCCCGCCAAAACGGCACCGCCATGAACCAATACCGCACGCAAATCATGGACCGTCATTGTGAGGAACAGGCTGAGTGCAAGGCCGAGTGAAACAGTCAAACGAACGAAACGACTACAATACTTTTTCATCATTACGGGAAATGTCTTAAAAATGGCCTGTTTTTGTCAAGTCTTTTTTTAATTTTTTCGGAACTTTTTTCCCCCCTTCGAAATTCAAATCCATGCTATACTCCGCACATAAAGCCCTCAGCGGAGACGACCATGAGTGACGAACTGCTCCGTCAGCTTCGGCCTCAGTTTACCGATGCCAGACGCTGCCGCATCGCCATCTGTGAGCTCAAAAGTCTTCTGGAGCTTCCGGCTGGCACAACCTATTACTTTTGCGATATTCACGGTCAGGGAGACAAATTCTTCCACATTATCAACAACAAAGCCGGGACCCTGAAACGAAAGATCGATGACGTTCTCAAAGACCTCACCGCGGATGAACGGATCAGGCTCCTGAAAATCTGCTACTACCCCCAGGAAGAGCTGGCATGGGAAATGGAGAACTGCCGCGAACAATACAACGAACTTGTCGAGGGCTATCTCTTTTCGATCGGGCGGATGATCCGCCACGTCGGCTCCAAAACAACCCGAAAAGAATTCTATCAGCAAATCGAATCCAGCCTCTACCATGCGGCCATCCTCGAACTCGTAACCGCTTCCAATGATGACAAAATCATCCGCAACAACTCCTTGACGTACCAAAAATCACTGATTGCCGAGTATCGTCAGGCAGGGCTCCAGGAAGAACTCGTCTGCGAAATGGTCCGGATCCTAAAAAATCTGATGATCCACAAATATGTCATCAATGGTGACATACCGGACAGAGGACCGGATACCGCCCAGATCCTTGAATACCTGATGACCGACACACGGGTCGAAATCAACTGGGGAAACCATGACCTGATGTGGATGGGTGCCGCAGCCGGAAGCCATGAACTCGTCGCGGAACTGATCCGGGTCCAGCTCCGCTATGACAACTACGACATTCTTGAACGGGAGTACGGGATACCCCTGCTGCCGCTGACCCAGTTTGCTGAGTCCACCTATACCTCCCGGCCAGTCAAGGGTTTTGCTCCCTCCGTTTTTTCCGGGAACGGACACTATAGTGCCGATCTGGTCGCAAAGATGCAGAAAGCCGTCGCAGTCATTCTCTGGAAACTCGAAGCGGAGCGAAGTGCCTGCCTGGGCGTGACCCCATACCTTGCACTCCTTCGTACAAATGCATCTGGCACCCTGTGTGTGACAATCGGTGACGTGACCCACGAGCTCCTCGACCAGGATTTTCCGACACTTGACCTCGCCCATCCCTCGCGACTGACGCGCCAGGAAAATGCCGTCCTCGACACACTGGTTTCTTCGTTCAAAAAAAGCACCCGTCTCCAAAAGCACATGTCCATGCTGGCTGAACGCGGCTCTCTCTACCATATCCAGGATGGAATCCTCAGCTTCCATGCAACCGTTCCCGTCAACCCGGACGGAAGTCTCCGGTCAATCCCTGTCCTCGGCGAACTGTTTTCCGGGAAAGCCCTCTTTGACCGCTTGAACCAATTGTACAAATCCGCATTCGCGACAAAGCGCCCAAGGCAGGAGATTCTGGATCTGTTTTACCTGGGCTGGAAGGGTCCGCATTCCTGGACCTTCGGAAAATCTGGAATGGAGACTTTTACCAGGGCTCTGGTCGCCGACAAGACGACGCACACGGAGGAAAAGTCCCCGTATTACGTCCTCCTCGCCAACCCCGAGACTGCCGAGACCCTTGCCCGGACCATCATGGAAGATTTCGAACGCGATGGCTCTCCCTCGAAAATCGAAAAAATCTTCAATGGCCATATCCCGGTCAAAATCGAAAAAAACGAACGTGCCGTCCGTGCCGGAGGGCGTGTCATCTGCGGCGACGGGGGATTCTCCGAAGCCTATGGCGATATCGGTTTCGTACTGGTGACTACTTCAAGCGGAATCTATCTCAATAAACTCGGACGATCGGTCACCGCCACGGAGATCCTGGCGAACAATGCGGACATCCTCCCTGTCATCCTCTGGGAGGACAAATTTCCGGAACGGAAACAACTCTCGGCCTGCAACATCGCCCCGGAAATCCTTGCAAAAATCTCCGCTCTCGAAACGATCCTGGGGGAACTGACCGGAAAGAACTGACCCTCCGCACCATCATGTCATGTTCGATCGGCCCGTGGCACCCGGACATGCACAAGTGTCCCCTGCCCCGGAGCCGAAGTGATCCAGAGGCGTCCGCCATACTGTCGGGTTGCATACCAGACCTTGGTCAAACCGAATCCGCCGCCCCGGGTCGGGATCTCCCGGACATTTGAACCACGCACTCCAAACTCGACGACCTGCTGGATTTCGTCCTCAGGGATGCCCAGACCCGTATCCTTGACCTTGATGGAAAACCCCTCTTCGGTCTGACTGAGGGTCGCCTCGATCGTCCCGCCCGGCTTTGTATACTTTCGCGCATTGGCGACAAGATCCCGGAGACAATCGATAAAAACCGGAGGCATGGTCACCCGACCGTCACGGGCGCCTTCGACCTGCAGGGAAAAGCCGTAGCGGGAGTCGCTCCCGCCGGAATCATA
>Ga0116158_10002097_pt1 | contig 17740 bp, 16 predicted proteins | sample AD_UKC052_MetaG_FD_89883 | JGI IMG/M metagenome (GOLD analysis project Ga0116158, IMG submission 89883) | Active sludge microbial communities of municipal wastewater-treating anaerobic digesters from USA - AD_UKC052_MetaG | ecosystem: Engineered > Bioreactor > Anaerobic > Digestate | place: USA... | reverse complement strand
TGCGCAGTGTCGGAAGGATCGAGAAGTGCAATCGATTTGAGATTGGATTCGATGGACAGGTCCAACTTCATAAGCCCTTGCAATGCATTGGCCAGATTGTTATAAGACCGTGCCAGTTCCAGTTTTTTGCCGGGCAAACTGCTGTAGATGGCCACGGCAGTGTCTGAATTCTTGCGGGCGGTGCCATACAGCTTGGCTTCGGAGTATATGCTCGACAAATTGTTATGGATACTGGCAATGCCGGCAATATCCTTAATAAGAATGCGGATCTGGAGCGCCTTTTCATAATTCTCCAAAGCAGGATCGTATTTTAATTCATCTTTATATGCCCGCCCGATCTGCACATACCCGTCAGCGATTCCTTTCAAATACGGGTGAGGCATTTGCCCGGCCAATTCTATAGCGGTTTCAGCCAGGCGGCGGGCCTGCTGAAAATCCGCTGCGTCCCGTGCGTCCATCGCCTGAAGGATGAGTTGGTCAATGGAATCCGGGGTTATTTTTGCGTAGGAAACAGAAGGCATTTCCAGGCAAATAAGTATCAAAAAGAATTGTATTCTCATAATAGTCCGGAGCAAGTTGAATAAGCCCGTCAGGTATTACAACTGACGGGCAATGAAAGTATAATCATCTGGTTTTTAATCGATAAAGCCATTGGGGTTTGTATCGGAGCTGCGGTTGCGCAGTCTTCCTTTTCGGCGAGGGGGTGCTGCGGCCATGGCCATGGCTGCAACGGGTGCGGGGAACTCCACGACTACTTCATAATGCCCGGCTTTACGGTTAGCATCCTGATAGGTTGCAAGGTTTGAATTCAAATTGAGGGCACTTATTTCCGAATTGTTGCTTCCTATATTTTTCAATTGAATAGTTTCTGTGTAACATCCGTTTATAGTCGTCGCTATAGCATCCATAGCAGGGGTTTGAAGATCGTAGCCGCCTTCAAGTGGAATATGACAACGTGGTACAAATTCCACGTCGGTATCATCAGAACTGCCAATTTCTGCATTCGGATTTGTCAGGTATATATACGGCGCATTGAACACAATATTTCCGGCGGTTGCTCCGGCATTATCGGAATGGGAAAATGCGACAGACACCTTGTAACTGCTTTTAGTATCGCCATCAATATTTGTTGATTCCTGCTGCACTTCTATAGTGAGCGGAGTGGCTTCCTCTTCAATACCGAAAGCCTGTAGTTTTGCTTTTAGAAGAGAGGCATCCGGTTTGGTTACCGGATATTTGTCGTAATAAGGAATATTCTGATTCGGAGCAGTATTGTCGTCCTCTACTTTGATTGTTATATATGCGCTGCCATCGGCGGAGGTCCTCCGGGCTTTGGTTTTGCCAGACAGTAACATATATATGTAAAGAAAGTACTCCTTATCTCCGTCTCCGTCGACCAGGTAAACGTATGGCGCATTTTTACGGACGGTTGGAATTGATATTGCCATGATGTGTTGATTGAATTTTAATAAATATTTTATGATTGTTCCTGCATCCATTGCATGGCAGCCCAGACGACTTCCAGGCGCTGGCACTCCTGCCCTTCAACCTGCCGTCCATCAATTTTAATGAACTGTCCGGCTTCGCTTTTCACAAGAAGACAATTGCCTTCGCCTGCCAGGGTCAGTTTTTTGGTGCCGCGCATGTAAATTCCCCACAATTCGTGGGTTTCAGCGTTGAAAACGGGTGAGCCGGAACTGCCGCCGACCAAACTCAGGTTGCTATCGTAATATGGAAAAGTGGGAGGCGCGGCAATAATTTTACCTTCATACGATACTTTGATCGGTAATCCGAGTCCGTGGCCGATACTGTATAACTCAGTCCCGACGGCATTGTCTTTGAACCGGTTGTTATATTCTTCGATATTAGGAAGGACAACCGTATCAATGGTTGTGGTTTTGGCAGCCTCAAAAGCCGGCTTGACTTTCACCAGGGCAAAATCGGAACCGAATTCTGACCAATGGTACTGACCTGGAAGCAAGTCGTTTTGGGAGGGTTTGAAAACCTGAGACTTAAATACCTCTATTCCGTCGACATAGTTATTTTCGTTTCCTATACAGATACCCTGAATGAAATGTACCGTATCCAGGGAGTTCATCGGATATCGCAATACATGCGCTGCAGTGGCAATCATTTCCGGCGTGATAAAAAAGCCGGTACCTGCGGAGTGTGCTGAAGGCTGATCTCCATAAGGCAGGTTATTACACAACGCGTAATTGTAGGAGACCGAGCGTTCACGCAACGGGCTGGACTTTACAATGACTTTATCCGGATTGGTAGGATGGGGCAAAAGAGGACGTGTGGTAACCATCACCACTGTGCGCAGATTGCTTTCCATATGCTGCAGGTACTCTTCTGCCTGCTTATGTATTGCACTGTTCCCGGAGAGAATGATATTTTTGATGTTGTAAAATTCCAGTCGCTCACCAGATGCAACACGTGCCTGGTTAAGAATTTTGTTAAAACTGGCATGTTCCGATGCCAGTGACAAGGCCATGAAATTTTCCTCTATAGCCTGAAGGAAAACATTAGAAGGATGGGTGCCAGGTTGTACAATCATAGTATAAAAACTTATTGATAAATGAACAGAATCAGTAAAGTGCAGAACAAAGGTATCCGGCCGGAGAGGTATCATACAACTGCTGAAACAGCAGCCTCCTAATATGTGGAGTATAGGAAAACGGATATAAAGGAACCTGGAAATGGCTTTTATTAGTAAAATGTATTTTTATGGGGGCAAAGCGCACATGCCTTGATCTGACGCCCCGGTATTTTAGCAGTAGGTTATATGTTTATTTCGACTTTCAAATATAGTTGTTTCCGGTAATTTATTGTTTACTCAGCGCATCCCGCAGCGGCTTTCCCACCCGCGCAAACAACATATCGACTATAAATTTCAGCACTACCAGCGCTACGGCCACCCAAACCGCCTGGTCGAGTTCCGGGAATTTCGGAATAAGATGCATGGTAAGCGCCTGTAAAAATGCCAGCAGCACCAGCAAATGCGCGAAGGAACGCATCAACTCCGCAGCGGGATTGGCTTTGCGGAAACTGCCATTGCCGAAATAGTGAATTGCCAGTCCCATCACGTACCCGGCGGTCATGACCCGGGTTTCATTTACAATTTCGCCCAGCGCGGAGTAATCGTTTCCGGTAAACGCTTTAAAAGTGAACACGACCGAAAACATGATGAACACCCCGCCCATGAGCACCCCGCCGAACAACAGGAAGAGCCTTTGCCCTAAATTTTCAAAATAAGGCCGTCCGTCGAATGCAAACAAGGTGCGCAGCAATGCGCTGGCTACAATCAGGATCACTTCCCACCAGAACATAAAAACGACGGGTTTCAGGTCCCAGTGCAGTACGAAAATGCCGTATAGCGTGATGAGGAGGGAGAGTGCCGGCAGCCACCAGGGTTTGGGGTATTGAACGAGCGGAGCGCTGAAAAACTGGCTGGAAAGCATTTTAAAAACTGGTTTCGCAGCAATGTTAGTGAGTTTTAAATAAAATAGTATCCATTTATTTGAGGAGGAATGGGCGATCTGCTTAGTGGTGGCATGGATTTGTAAGATGACTCATGTTTGTAAATCCATGTCACCACTAAAAGCCCGGCAAGTAACAGGTTCTTATCCATCACTATCCCTTCACCAATTGCATCATTTTCACACCGCTTTTTCCCTTAATCTTTAGCAGATACATGCCCGCCGGCAAAGCCGCTCCCGATACCTCCTGTTCCGTATTTCCTGCACGAATCCATCCCTCCGACAGGATTCTGCCATGCACATCGCATAAATTAACATGCAAATCTTCCGTAGCCGTTTCCGGGAAAAACAGCCGCCAGTCGCCGGCACTCGGATTGGGCGCTACCTGCACCGGAATCGCCAGCGGCTCGGGCCGAATGGACACTAAAAAAAACGAATCGGGCGTGATGATGCCGGTCGTATCGCCGTTTTTGATCCAACCCCGCAAGCGTCCGTAATCCCAGGCCTCGAAACAATAGTTCATATGAGAAGTCAGGCCCAGCCCGACCGAATGTCGGCGGTGAAATGCAGAGCCGCAGCCGTCGCAGGGCAACACTTCCTCTTCCGCACCTTCCGGCGTTTTGTACAAACTGCACATATTGGATTGAAAGGGTTCGCCCGGCACGCCGATCACCTGGCTCACGCCGTAAAGCGTATCCGTCGTCCAGTAAAGCCGGCTGCCCTCGCTGCCGTTGGGTGTCTCGGGGTATACAAAAAACTGTCCGGGATACCCGTTTGTCCAAGGTTCGGCCAGGGCCGGATGAATGCGCCATTGCACGATCACATGTGCATAAAACGGAAAAGGTGGTCCCGACCACTGCCAGGTGCGTTGCGAAAACAATTCTACGTCATATACCAGCGTATCAGCATCCCAGAAACGGTTCAGAATGACACGTTTTTCCAGGGTATTCTGATTGGAAGGTGTGCCGGGTTCCAGAGAGACATTCCGTTCATATTCCAGCACGTCGCCGGTTTCAAAATCGTAAAACTCCTGCCAGCCGGGCAGTTTTTCGCCTAAACCGCGTGTGGGAATACCTGTCAGTTCGAAATATGCGCCACTGTCACCATCAGGAAAATGAAGCAGGCCATGGTTCTGGCTCAAAACAATGTCGGCGCCGTCGGACAACTGAATGGTTTTGACGTAATCGGTTTCGCCGAGGACGTCCGTCTGGACCACACTCTGCACGCTGGCGGTAATGTTTTGCAGGGTATCGAACAGCCAGGTTTCGCCGGGCTGCGCCAACGGAAACAGTACAAACGTTTTTTTACCCGTAAACACCCAGCGCCCGTCGGACTTGCGGGTCATTCTTTTTTGTAAAAACTGGCCCTGATTGGCGAGTTTTCCAGGAAATGTGATGCAGGTATCGCAGTCCGTTATCACGCGGTTCAGAAAAAAAACGAGATCGCCGGAAGGCAGCACCTTTTGCGAATCTATCTGCAATACGTTGGAAATCAGCAGGGAATCGGAATGAAGAAAGCTGTACTGGTCGGAAGGTGCGAGTGGAAGCCAGTTTTGGGAATGAAGCGGACATACCCAAAGGAAAAAAGCAGGCATTAGCCAGGAAATGTGTTTCATATTCGAGGTGTTTCCTACAAAATAGCACGATTTATAGGCTATTTGCCGGAAAAACAGGCGCTACTGCCTTGTATTGGCATAAATACTACGGGATGGTTCCGTACATTTTCCCTTGCCGGGTCATTTTTAAGAGGTATTCCAGCCGTTTTTGCGCTTCGGCACGGCGGCTCTCACTCTTTATTTCGGCGATCCATCCTATTTTCAGTCGCTGGTAATGGTGCGGAAAGGTTTGAAAATTGTTCCAAACTATTTCATCGGCCTGCAACTGTTCAAGCACCCAGTCCGGGATGTTCAGCGGATCGTCCGGCGAACCGATTTGCGGTTCGATAGCGTCGATGCCTGCCTGGGTCATCAGCCCCAGTTTTTGCAATTTCCATACGCGTTGTCTGTTGAGTTCGGACAAGGATGATTTTTTGCGGCGCGGTGTGATGCGCTGCACCATGCTTTCCTCGTCATATTTTTTTACAGAGCCATCGATCCAGCCGAAGCACAGGCATTCTTCGACGATGTCATCATAGGAAACAGACGACATGCCGGAGGCTTTGCGGAAAGTCCTGATCCAGACTTCCTGTTTGCTTTTGTGGTGGGCTTCGAGCCAGGCGCGCCATTCGGCCCGGGTAGCAGGGTAGAAGACCTCGGTAATTTCCATGAAATTATGGGTTGTTTGCTATTGATTCATTGAAGAGTCAGGGGACCATCTAAATCAATACCTGGTATATCGTTAGAGTGGTCAAATATTGGTGCAGATGGTCCCTTACCAACCCTGACAACTGATAACCAATAACTGATAACTATTTCAAACTTGCTACATCGGGTTCAAATTCCAGGACAATAGAATTCATACAGTATCGCTTGCCGGTGGGCGGCGGACCGTCGTCGAACAGGTGGCCCAGATGACCGCCGCAGCGGCCGCAGAGCACTTCTACGCGTTCCATATTGTAGGAGTGATCTTCTATGTAGGAAACGCTGTTGGGGCGCAGGGTTTCGAAAAAACTCGGCCAACCACATTCGCTGGCAAATTTGCTGTCGGAGCGAAACAAGGCATTGCCACATGCCGCGCAGTAGTAGGTGCCGATGCCGGTGTAATTCCAGTATTTTCCGGTAAAAGCGCGTTCCGTGTCTTTTTCGCGCGACACTTCGTAAATGCTGTCGGGCAAGACTTTTTTCCATTCGGCCTCCGATATGTGCAGGGTGGCGGTATCGGTGCGGGAATAGTATGGGTTTTTCGGGCCTGCGGCGTTGGTTTCGGCGGTGACGACCGAGCCGGGAGCGGTTTTGGGGTGACAAGCGGCGAGTAAAGCCGGCAATGCAAACAGGAAGAGGCGCATAGGGAAAAAGTTGTTAAACATGTTTACGAGGAAACAGCGGGTGCGGGGTTTTGTTGGAGTGCTTTCCCGGCCGGAATGGAAAAACTTCTCAATATTACAGGTTTATAATGCAGTGCCGGAAGAGTAAGCTGGCGTAGCGATTTCTAATTTCCGAACTTGAATCCGAGCGCATTTTCTGGGGCAAGGCCTGAATTCGTTAACGAATCCCGGGTATCTGTTTTGCGTAAAACAAGAAGACGGTCGTAAACTTTTTTACAATAGTTTTCCCATTCTTTTTGGTCTTTCATGGATCCGTAACTTGTAAGAGGATAATTGAAATGCATAAAAAAAGTATCCATGGCTCGCCCGTAGTCGGAGGAATCGGATTTTAAGGCCACATCACGCACCTTTTTTAGAACAGGAATACGCAGCTGCCGTTGATATTGCAACCGTTGAATTTCCGGGCTTAAGAAAAATCTTGCAAATGCCTGTGCGCCTTTAAGTCGTCTATTATCGTTGTTATTTCGGATAGACATACAAACCACCTCGGGCGTGCCTTCCAGCAATTGGTAGCGGAGTACGTTTTTGTAATCCGGAAAGCCCAGTTTTTGTGTTTTCCAGGCAGCATCATGTAAAAACAAAAGATCGAAATCCAGTTCTCCGTAAGCAAGATTCAGGAGTTTGTCTCTATTTTCCTTTATTTTATAGCTATGGACGTACAGGTTTTCATAGATTCGAAGGCCCTTGTCCGGATCAAAATTCTTGCCTGGTTTACCACTCAGGTTGTAAACTAACCAAAAGGCTCCTGCCGAAGTAGGGGGAAGGCATCGGTATTTCTGACCTTTCAGATATTGAGGAAGATCTACCAATGAAAACGAGTGGAAACCGGTTTGTATTCGGGCTGCATTGTATACCAACCCCGGCATACCATAATAGATGGCTACCCAGGTAGAATCCTGGGATACCAGACCGGGTTCGAGATCGAGACCGGTAAGGTCCATGGGAACGGAATGCAGGGTGTCCTTAAAAAATTCGTGTACTTCAGGTGGGCATCCAAGTAAGACATCAAATCTCTTCTGCCCTGTAGATAATTCCTTTTCCAATTGCTCCGTACTATGTGAATTCGTGTATTTTTCTTCAAAAATCAACTCGAATTCCTGGCTTGTATCATTGAATATTTTCGCAATGTTCGTGTAAAAATCCTGTTTCGTTTCCGGGTCATAGTCAGTTTCCCTGTTCACGGCTAACAATACCTTGACTATTGTTCTAGGGCGAGGCGAGGAATCGCTTTTGTCAGATTCTTGAGTGGTGGTTGCGGGCCATAAAAATTTAAACAGCAGGAATAGAAAAAGTAATAGGCCGGCAGCCGCAAAAAGGCGCTGCATAGTTTTTAAGCGCTCTATTTGCTTTACATAAAGACCGAAGTCAGCGTTCCCGTTATTCAGATAATAGATCGCCATTTGATCCAGCGTCCTGTCTGTCGGGCTATGTTTCTCCTGCATAAAATCCCGCACTGCATCTGCCGACAAAGGCACATTTTCAGTACCCGGCGATCTGTCTTGTATCAGGGATCTTATATGTTTTGAAATGCTGTTAAAGTCTTTTGTTCCCAGTTCTTTAACATCCTTTTTCCTCAGTTTTTTTCTAAGAATGTCTTTTATCAGCCTTTTTGCAGGGGAGGTCTCTTTTTTCATGGTACATTATGATTTTTATTTATTTAATGTCAAATGAAGGTTGAGGAATCTCGATGAACGTTCAGGAAACCGGATGAAACCCAAGGAAAATGGCGCCATTTTTTTACCATTTTTTCATGCTGTTTGCTTCTACACGTCTCATTATCAGTGCTTTAACTTTTGGTTCGAATAGCCGGAAAACCAAAAACGGCTGTTCCCCAAAGTTATGCATGCCTCCTCAGTTCAGCATCTCACCACCCATCAAATTGCCTTGATGATCATTGCCGGCGGGCAGGATTGGTGGTCCGCCGTACAATACATCACCCTTCACTACAGGCAGGATATCGAAATGTCAATCATTAAAGTATGCCGCGGCGACACGCGCTGGGTAAATGAAACTTTTGATTATGGTCTTGAACGAATCCAGGCGCAAAAGGCTGAAAAGTTGATGAAGATAGGAAACCTGAAAAACTATTTAAAAAAAATCTGCGTCAACGCTGCCATTGATCGCTACTGGAAAGAAAACAGAACACCCAGATGCAGGTCTGGCGCAGACATGCTTATCCGGAAATTCATGGCTTCTCAGAAAGGTATTGAATTGCTTCTCAAGACTGTAGGCTTACAGGGAGCATGCGTTCTTGCTACTTACATTCATTTAAAAGAAAATAAATATGCCTACATCGCTGCTAAATGTGGCTATGCAAGTAAGTTTTCAGCGAAATCAGCCAGACAAAAATATACCCGAAAATTGATCGAACAAATAAGAATGGCGCCTGAAAAATACGAATTGGTATTATTTGAAAGAGCTCTCAATTGTTAAAAAAACAGGTTAACCGATACCCGCACAGTCTTCAGGTAAACGCCATTGCGATTATCATTATGCATCAGGAAGAAGATTACATGGACGGGTGCTCATTCACCTTTTTATTTTTAATACTATTTGCCGTTCGTGCCCTCACCAACTGGCTGTTGCCCGATTATTTGAACTGGATCACGCATTTACTGGAAATAATTATCCTCTTGTTTCTCCTGGCGTATATGATCATGAAGAAGCGTCCCCCTGACGATGATCCTCCCTATCTGTGGTAACTGTATTCCAGTGGCCATGCATTGATACTCTTTAGATCATTCACTTTTAAATTTAAATACGATGACTGCACTAATTAAATTTTCGAAATCGGGATTCTTTATTTGCTCCCTTTTATTCAGTGTTGCGGCTACAGCCCAGGGTAATTCCTGGCGCGGTTCCGTCGACTCGAGATCGAGCGAATGGGTTTCTACTACTTATTTTGAAAAAGGAACGGTTATATCTATTTCCGCCGGTGGCAGGGTTTGTTGCGATATAGACGCAGATTGGGACCACAAATGCCGGACAGCAGACACTGATCATTCGGAAGGTGCGCTTTTGATCCAGATTCCCGGATACAGCACTTTCAAATACCATGAAGGGCTCAATTTCAATATGCCTGTCAGTGGTCGCATTATGTTTCTGGTTCAGGATACCAAGCGGTCGGATAATTCGGGTTATTATTCAGTAACGGTTACTTACTGATACTTATAATGACGAACCGCTCCTGTTTGCCTGTTGCATTGGGCGCACGGGAGCGGTTCAATTAAATTTTTTGTAATGAAACAGGCAGAAATACTCTATTTTAAAATGGTGGCGGGCTTTATCGCTTTCATGCTTTGCATCCTTGTCGTACAACAACAAGCGATGATCAGGCAATCGGGCATAAACCCTGCATTTAGTGCTAATTCAAATGCTAATTTCGCAAACTACCAATCCAGTAAAAATATTAAACAGGAAAAAGAGATAATAACTGTAAATATTGGATATGTAGGCGGGAGACCTGTAAATTATGGACTTCCTATCGGACCTGATTTTTATACCTTTGGTTATTATTACGAAGTGGAGTCGCGACGTTCCATGCCAACGCATTCTGCCGAGTAAATTTCAAATTACCTTTCTTTCACCGTAAGCAGCACCCGAAATCCAATAAAGGGAGAAGCGTCTTTAAATCCCGCATAAGAATCGGGGGCATCGATGCGGATATCATATCCTGTGCTGTTGAAAGACCCGCCCTTGGTGCGGCCGTCTTCCTGCAACATTTCGGCTACGTTACCGCTGGTATTGTACAAACCGAAAGCATTAGGCATGGAAGAAACGGAAGGCTTGGGATAAGCCATAAGGCCGGAAAAAACGGAAGCGTAGTCCGGTTTAACAGTCAAAGTGCCGGTTTGGGTATCCTGATGAATGGATTCATCGCCCAGTGCTTTGAAGTTGTAAAAGTATTTGCCTTGGCCATTTTGCAAATATTGCCCGTTCGGATAGGGGGCATCTTTAAGTCCGCCCCGGGCAGCATACATCCATTCCTTTTCAGTGGGCAGCCTGGTTTCGACATCAAAATCCGGGTTTTTGACTTCGATAGCCGTTGACAGCCACTCGCAATACATGCGTGCGGCTTCCTGGGTGATGTTGACAACCGGATATTCGTCGTAAGCCGGGTGTTCGAAATAGTTACGGGCTGCTGCCTCGTCCTTAAAACCGAACGCCGCCCAGGCTTCCGAATGAACCCGCGCTTTTTCGTACTCTTCCATGCGGCCGGCGGCTTTTAAATGATACAAGAACTCCCTGTAATGGAGGTTGGTAACCTCGCCCGACATCATATAAAAGCCCTGCATGGCGTACTGCTCCGGCCCGTTCGAATAAGTACCGGAAGGAATGTACACGTAAGCTTTCGGTGCTTTGAATTTTTTCCTGGGTTGAAGGGTTGTAAAGCCGGAAATAAAAATGCCCGCAAAGCACAAGAGCGAAAAAAAACGGATCATAAGTCAGACTGTTTTAAGTGAAACATAACCCTAAAACGTCAAGCGATTTCAGTTATTTTAATCCTGCCCGCCTCGTAATAACCGCATCCAGCGAATGCCTGCCCGGACCGAAAACAAAAATCGTAACCAGCATCAACAAATACACCAGTGCCAGTTCCATTTTCTGAAAAGGCTGGCCCGCATGGGCGGAAAAAATCGCTACAAGCATCGTGATGATAAGTGGCACCGTCGCCAAACGGGAAAACAGCCCCAGCATCAGCAGCGCGGAACAGGCCACTTCCGCAAACACTGTCAGCGTGAGTGAAGCGGCCGGCCCGATACCGAACGGATCGGCAAACTGGATTTCCTCTCCGGAAGTCAGTTTGCCCCATTTGGACAGGCCATGGTTGAACATCATCAAGCCGCCGGTGAGTACACGGAAAATCAGTAACCAGAGGTCGGTAAAACGGGAAAGCGGGGCGTAGGAAAATAGCGGCTGCATAAGCTGGAAGTAAATGTTTTGTTTAGAATAAAGATTATGCGTAAAAAACTGTGCCCGCTCAGGTGTTGATTCCCTGCTCTTCCAGCGTATCCCTCAATAAAGGTTCGAGGCCTTCTTTTTGCGCTTCGTTCCGGATCCTTTTGGTCAGTTCGTCGTACAGCGTTTGAGACGGAATTTTGTCGATCTGGTAGGTGAGCAACCCCACCAGTTTGGCGTATTTCGTACGCTGATACCACACCAAGCCGATAATGCCGGCTGCCAGCAAGGCCAGCAGGACGAGGAGTTGGCTAGCCTGTTTTTGTACGAACGGAACGTCCTTGTTGACGATCCTGTCAACTCCGCGTAAAATGGTATCGATGGTAGGTTGTAACGCGCCTTGTATGAGTACCTGTGCCTGCTGCTGCGTGTTTTCACCCAGCAGGTCGCTGATGATCATTCGGATTTTCTCCTTCGAAGAAGCGGTTCCGAGCGAATCGAGCGAAGCCTGGATCATATCGCTCAACAGGTAACGGGTTTCTTTCCGCAGTTTGCCGGTCATTTCCTCGATGGTGCCGATCAGGAATTTTTTCAGGTCTTCGTCTTTGATACTCGATTTGAGGCGGTCGAGCCTTACTTCCAGGGTTTGGCCCAATTGGTTGAGTTGGGCGTCTGTGAGGTTTCCCAGGCTGTCGATCGTCCGCATGATCTTTTGAATATCCGGATCTAGGGTATCCATCGAGCCTTTCAGGCCCTGAATCAGGTTTTGGGAAAGAAGGCGGGCTTTATCGCTGGCGCCAAGCGTGGCATTTTGGCCGGCATGATAAGCGATGCTGTCGATTTCAGGCTGGGTTTTGTTGAGCAAAGCCTTGATGTCGACCCGGTCTACCTCGTTTTTCAACAGCCCGCAGGCAGCGCCAAAGAGCAGCACTAAACAGAACAGAAGGAGGGGTAGCGATCGGGTAATCGTTTTCAAATTCATGGTGACGGATTTCGGTACAGAGGTAGCACAAACTTAATGCATTCGCAGGGCCGAAGGTGAACGGAAAGAAAAATTCCATTGCTTCGCTTGCATATTTGAAAATGTCAAATAACTTTGCATTTCAAAGTAATTTTAAATCAAGCAAAATATATGGAATCTACCGAACCATCCTTCTGGCAACGCCAGGCTACCACGATCAAGGGCGTACTCATTTTTATGCTATTGCTGGCTTTGCTGATCCCGACATCGATGATCGACGGCCTCATTAATGAACGGCAATACCGGCAACAGGAGGCGGTTACCGAAGTGAGCAGCAAATGGGGGCAAAGTCAGTCGCTTGCCGGTCCTGTGTTGTCCATTCCCTACCAGATCGTGCAGCGTGCTGCCGACGGGAAGGAAATTGCGCGGGAAACGAAATATACGTTTTTCCTGCCCGACGAACTCGTTGTAAATGGTGCAGTCAACCCTGAAAAACGGCACCGTGGTATTTTTGATGTCGTCCTGTATAGTTCCAAAATAACCCTGGAAGGTTCTTTTTCCAAGTTCCAGCCTGAAAAACTGATTCCGCAGAACGCAGAGATATTGTGGAATAAAGCGGTACTGCAATTCGCTATACCCGATCTGCGCGGCCTGGAAGACCAGGTGAAGTTGCTTTGGGACGACCGGGAGGCGGTTTTCGAACCGGGAATTCCGGTGCCGGGCATGATCAACAGCGGTATAAATGTTGCCTTGCCTTTGAATCCGGCCGACACGGCTTCGCACCGGTTTCGGATCGACGTAGCGCTGAAAGGCTCGGGTTCTCTGTTTTTTACGCCGCTCGGAAAAGTAACGACGGTGAAACTGACTTCGCCCTGGGCGGATCCGAGTTTTACGGGCGCTTTTTTGCCGGATGAAAAAAATGTGTCTGCCGCCGGTTTTGATGCCTCCTGGAAGGTACTGAACCTCAACCGCAATTACCCGCAGCAGTGGAACAGCGACCAGTATATGTCGTTCAGCGAAAGCGCTTTTGGCGTCGATTTCATTATGCCGGTGGATAACTACCAAAAATCCACGCGTTCGGTGAAATACGCGATTCTGTTTATAGGCCTTACTTTCCTGACGGTCTTTTTTGTGGAAATGCGGCAGGCCAACCGGATTCACCCGTTTCAATATGCACTCATCGGGCTGGCAATGGTGATCTTTTACACCTTGCTGGTAGCCATTTCCGAGCATATTTCTTTCAATTACGCCTACCTGATCGCGGCGACGATGACCATTGGCCTTACGGGTATGTACGCCAAAGCGCTGTTCAATTCGGGCCGCGTGGCACTCTTCATCAGCGGCGCACTGACCCTGCTTCATGGCTTCCTGTTCGTGGTGCTCCAACAACAGGATTATGCCCTGCTGATCGGGAGTCTCGGGTTGTTTGTGATACTGGGCGTGGTGATGTATTTCTCACGGCGGATTAGTTGGTGATTTTGTTATTTGTTATTTAGTGGTGTTTCAGGCTTGGAATTGGGGGCGGGAAAAATTGTTTACACTTTTTTTCGGGTCATCAGCCTGAAACACTATTAATAATGCGAATATTGGGCTTTTCCGAAGATGATTTTAACATATGGCGGGAGCCTATTTAGAACGTTCTTGCCGAAAAATCCAATCGTTTGAAAAAGTTTTTTGGGAACATAATTTTATTCGTCGTGTTTGGCGGGCTATTCTTCACAGTTCAAAGCTGCGAGCAGGATACTACTTTAAAAACCTACCGGATTGGTTTCTCACAATGCTGTGACGACCCCTGGAGGGACGTCATGAATGGTGAAATACAGCGGGAACTGCTCCTGCATCCTGAATTGGATTTTAAAATAAAAGTTGCCGGGAGTAACAATGAATTACAGGAGCAGCAGATAAAACAACTTGTGGAGGAAGGCATTGACATCCTGCTCGTGTCGCCTAACGAAGCCAGGCCACTGACGGCTGTCATCGAAGAAGTTTACAAGGCTGGTATTCCTGTAATTTTGATTGACCGGAAGACGGACTCGGAACTGTACACCGCTTATATCGGAGCCAATAATTATGAAATTGGCAAAACGGCGGGCCGTTATGTTGCCAACCGCATGAACGGACAGGCAAAGGTCATTGAAATCCTTTTGCCCCTAACCATTTCACCAGGTGCTGCCCGCAACCGGGGATTTCAGGACGGCATTATCCCGACTCCCGGCATCGAGGTAGTGGCTACGCTGGAAACTAAAGGTGGGCTGGACGACATCAATAAATTTTTACCTGAAATATTGCGCCAGCACCCGGAAGCCAACGCCATCTTCGGCCACACCGACCTCCTTGCAGAAACAGCCTACAAAATAGCTCAGGATATGGGCCGGGCTAAAGAGATGCTATTCGTCGGCATAGACGGCATCCCTGGCACGGGTCGTGGCATACAGGCGGTGGAAGATGATATTCTTGATGCTTCCATACTTTACCCGACCGGCGGAGCGGAGGCGATTCGGCTCTCCCTTTCTGTGTTGATCAACTTGCCCTTCAAAAAGGAAAATACGCTCGAAACCATCGTCATCGACCATACCAACGCCCGTATCCTTCACAACCAAATGAAGAAAGTGTTCAGCTTGCAAGAAAGTATTGATGAGCAGGTGAAAGCGTTGAAGACATTGAAAAATATTTACGCTAATCAAAGGGTTTATATTTTCGTGTTGTTATCCAGTCTGCTGCTGGCGCTGGTATTGGGCGTGTTTTTATGGATATCCCTGCGTTCGAAACAGGCTGCCTACCAAAGTCTTGAAAAGAAAAACCAGGAGATACTTGAACATGAGCGGCAACTCGTTGAAATGTCGGAAGAAGTCAGGCAAGCCATCCAGGCTAAGGTGGATTTTTTCACCAATATCAGCCACGAATTTCGCACACCGCTGACACTGATTTTGGGCTTTGCCGAGGAGTTGCTGCCTTCAAAAATACTCAGCAAGGATGTGCAGCAAAGTATCGGCCATATCCGGCAAAACGCTTTCCGGCTGCTCCGGCTCGTCAACCAGCTCATGGATTTTCGCAAAGTGGAAAGCCAGCAGTTGAAGCTGCGCGCCAGTGAAAATGACTTGATCGCTTTCGTCCGCAACATCATGGAATCCTATGGCAAGACGGCCCATAACCGGGGTATTGATTTTCAGTTGATCACCCGGCATGAGCGGTTACCAATTTGGTTCGATGCAGGCATGATGGATAAAGTACTGTTCAACCTGCTGTCCAATACCTTCAAATATACCTCCGATGGCGGCAAAATCCACCTCTCTATTTCAGTTGATAATTTTGAAAACAAGGTAAAACTAACTGTTGAAGACACTGGTAAAGGAATGACCGCTACGGAAGTGAAACATGTTTTCGAACCTTTTTTTCAGGGTGAAGAACAACAGTTGACAGGCACCGGGCTGGGGCTTTCTTTGTCGAAATCGCTGGTGGAGCTGCATTGCGGTGATATCACGGCTCAAAGTTCGAAAGGCAAGGGCAGCCGTTTTACCGTTTCTTTACCGTTGGGAAGGCAACACCTGCGGGAGGAGCAAATAGTGCAGGGACAGGTTCAATACCTCTCCAGCGAAGAATTTTTCCTCGCTTCGGGCATGGAACCGGACGCTTCCGAAGTAGAAGATGAAAGCACAGTAGCCACCCAGCAAGTTCTTGTTATCGAAGACAATGAAGACCTGCAATATTTCTTAAGAAAAAAACTCAGCCGCACCTTTCAGGTCGTACAGGCTACAGAGGGGAATGAGGGTTTGAAAAAAGCCTTCGAAACTACTCCCGACCTCATCATTTGCGATATCATGCTGCCAGGCATGAACGGCCTGGAAATCGCCCGAACCCTGAAATCCGACCTCCGCACCTCGCACATCCCTATCATCTTGCTCTCTGCCCAAAGCACGATGGAACAGCAAATAGAAGGTACGGAAACGGGCGCCGATTCGTACATCACCAAGCCCTTTAACGTTCAGTACTTACTGGCAAAGATCAAATCATTGCTGCTCAACCGCCAGGTGTTGCGGGAAAGTTTCAGCAATCGACTTTTGATGCTTGCCCCGGAGGCCCCGGCGATAAAATTGCCCGAAACAATCTCTACGCTCGACCGGGATTTTATTCAAAAATTCGTCGTATACATCGATAAGCATTACGCCCGCCAGGATTTCCAGGTAGCCGACCTCTGCCAGGAATTCGGTCTGTCCAGGTCGCAGCTGTACCGCAAAGTGAATGCCCTGCTCGGCGAGAGCATCAGTGACTACATTCAGAATATCCGCTTGAGAAAAGCGGAAGAAATGCTGTTGGAAGGTAATCTGCCCGTAGCGGACATTGCTTACAAAGTGGGGTACTCTTCTCCGGATTATTTTTCGACCGTGTTCCGTTCGAGGTACGGCGTGCCGCCAACGGCGTTCAGGAAGAAGGAATAGTGAAACAATTCTCAAGATTCCTGCAACAATATTTAAGACACAATCTTTATCCCGTCTTTTAAGAACAAGTCCAACTTATTGATTTACAGTACCTTAAAGCATTTCCCCCCTTGCAACATATTTAGAGATACTTTGGAATGATCGTGAAGCCCTGTGGTTTGGTCTCGCTCTAGTTTTGCGATACTAAAAAAGGTGTACATGAATCATCGCAAGATTTTATTCTGGTCTGTAACTGTTGCATTCGCTGGTTTCTTATTTGGATTTGACACAGTCGTAATTTCAGGCGCCGACCTCTCTCTTCAGGCACTCTGGCAAAAAGGAGAATTCTTCCACGGCTTTGTCGTAATGGCCTCTGCCCTCTGGGGAACCGTGATCGGTGCTATATTCGGCGGTATTCCCACTGATACAATAGGCCGTAAAAAGACCCTCATCTGGATTGGCATGCTCTATTTGGTGTCGGCGCTCGGTTCCGCACTGGCGGGCGATCCCTGGGTGTTCGCTTTTTTCCGGTTCCTGGGCGGGCTCGGAATCGGTGCATCCACGATAGCGGCACCCGCATACATTTCCGAAATAGCGCCCGCCCGGAACCGGGGGAAACTTGTAGCGCTTTATCAGTTCAACATCGTTTTCGGTATCCTCCTTGCCTTCCTTTCCAACTTCCTCCTGAGCGGTATCGGCGAAAACGCCTGGCGATGGATGCTTGGCATACAAGCATTTCCGGCTTTTATATATACGTTGATGGTTTTCACGGTACCGGAAAGTCCCCGGTGGTTGTTGGTAAAAAAAGGGGACCGCAGTTCCGCCCTCAAGACGCTTCGTTTGATTGACCCCGGCATGGACGTGGAGGCAGCAGTGCAAGGCATCCTGGCCGACCATGAGACAACAGATAAAAGCGAAACTATTTTCAGCAAAAAATACCGCTTCCCGTTGATGCTGGCCTTTCTGGTGGCATTTTTCAACCAGTTTTCAGGCATCAACGC
>Ga0116158_10002093_pt1 | contig 17755 bp, 10 predicted proteins | sample AD_UKC052_MetaG_FD_89883 | JGI IMG/M metagenome (GOLD analysis project Ga0116158, IMG submission 89883) | Active sludge microbial communities of municipal wastewater-treating anaerobic digesters from USA - AD_UKC052_MetaG | ecosystem: Engineered > Bioreactor > Anaerobic > Digestate | place: USA... | reverse complement strand
AGCGCAGGTTCAGTGCCGTAAAATGACTTCATTTTCTTACCGGCAAAAACCAGCACGCCATCTTCATTTACATGAGTAGTTGTTAGTGTATTCATAGTCATGTTTAAGTTCATTTTGAAATTACCCGCTGTAAAATTTGGGAGTCGAATCCAATCTTCCAAAATTTTTTTTTCTTTTCTGCTATCTCAGTTATGGATTTTGAGTAATTAATCCCCCGAAACCCTTTCGCTGCCTGTTTTTCAGGGAATCGGAACAATTTGATCTCTTCCCGGCCCATTACTGACATAACTAACCGGCACACCCAAATACTGGTTAATAAAGGCAATGTATTGCTGCATCACTACCGGTAAATCTTCGGGCTTTTTTGCCTGTGTAGTATCCGTACTCCAGCCCGTAAAAGTTTCAAGAACCGGCAAAATTTCAGCACGGGTCATCTGGAAAGGAACCTGCTTGGTTACCGTTCCATTTACATTGTACGCGGTACAAACCTGCAATGGCGTAAAAGTATCCAGTACATCGGCCTTGGTCATGATGAGTTTGGTTACGCCGTTTACCATGCAGGCAAAATTAAGGGCCACCAGGTCGAGCCAGCCACAGCGGCGCGGACGCCCGGTTGTAGCGCCAAACTCGCTGCCGGCCTTGCGCAGGTCTTCACCTGTCTGATCGTGCAGTTCAGTTGGGAAAGGACCGCTTCCCACCCGGGTACAATAGGCTTTGGTTACGCCAAGAACATCTTTAATTTTTTGCGGTGCCACACCCAACCCGCTGCAAACGCCGGCTGTAATGGTATTGCTGCTTGTTACAAATGGAAAAGTACCAAAGTCTATATCGAGCATACTACCCTGAGCACCTTCGGCGAGTACTTTTTTTCCATTGCGTATATGATCATTAATGAAATATTCGCCATTTACAATATTTAAAGAGCGCAAAAAGTCCACGGCTTCAAAAAATTCCTCTTCCCAATTGCTGATATCTTCCTGAAAATTGTAGTTATCCAGCAACCGCTGATGCTTCAATCGCAGCTTTATGTAGTTGGTTGTGAAGCTTTTATCCAGTAAATCGCCCACGCGAAGGCCATTGCGGCCGGTTTTGTCCATGTATGCCGGTCCAATGCCCTTAAGGGTACTGCCAATTTTGCTGTCGCCTTTTTGCATTTCACTTGCCTTGTCAAGCGCACGATGTCCGGGTAGTATCAGGTGGGTTCGTTCGCTTATGTACATGTTCTTTTTTACATCCACCCCAAACTTTGCTACTGTGTCGCATTCCCGTTTCAGGGTTACCGCATCCAATACCACCCCATTGCCTATCAGGTTGATGGTATGGGGGTGAAAAACCCCGCTTGGAATCTGGTGCAGGACAATTTTCTCTCCGTTTACGTATAAGGTGTGGCCGGCATTGGGGCCACCCTGAAAACGGGCAATTATATCATAATGGGGAGCAAAATAGTCTACAATCTTTCCTTTTCCCTCATCGCCCCACTGGAGGCCGAGTATTACGTCAATCATTTTGTTTTGTACTGATATTAAGTGGCAAAAATAGGATGTTGCGATGGCATGAGACCAAACTTAATGCAGGTAACCGGTAATTAATTAAAAGAAACAGGAAGAGGCTGAAGGTGACATGAATCAGCCATTGGGTTGATTTTTGAATTATAGGGGATACATAAACAACTTCCTTTGAATTGTACATTACTTTTAAATAATGAAGTCTTTGGCAGGAAAATCATTTGCAGCAAAAAAAAAGGATTCCAATTCTGAAAAAAAAGGGATTGGGATCTACTTTCTTTTACTGTTAACCGCATTTTTGGGTAACTGCAATTTGTTTTCGCAACAATTTATATACCAAACCCTTACCATGAGGGACGGTTTGCCATCGGATTATGTTACTGCTATGCTTTTTGATAAAAAGGGCTATTTCTGGATTGGAACAGATAAGGGGCTTTGCCGTTACGATGGCCGGAACCTCGATATTCTAACCACCGATGAAGGATTGGTAACCAACCTTGTTTATTCCATACATGAGGCCGATGACGGTGCCATTTGGATAACTGGAAGCGGGGGTGGTTTCAGCCGGATTTCCAGTAAGGTAAACCGGTTGAAAGTAGACACTTCCTTTTACTGGCATGGAGTTTTGGTTCAACAGGTTTGGCAAGGGCCAAAAGGCCATTGGTGGATAAGCGCAAAAGACAGTTCATCTGGAAAAATCTTTCTATTCAATACTACCAACCTTTTAAAAAAAAATTCGCCCTTATGCTTTAGTACAAAATTGAATGGAAATATGGTGCCTGACAAAACAGGCAGGTTATGGTACGATTCATCAGCAGAAATTACCTGGCTGGATCCATTAGCAAGGGAAAAGGCTCTTCCTGTTCCAAAAATGGATAATGACTCCATCGTATTACGAAGAAGCGGAAATAAAATTTTAAGTTCAGGATCCAAATCCTGCTGGATTTACGAAGCAGGAAAACCTGACAACCCTGCAAGGCTTGCACTTCCTCCGGGAGTAATGCTCAATGGCAGCACTCAATTTTTTAGTTCAGATAAAATGGACATCCTGTACCGGGGGTTAAGCGGCGCATTGATTTATAAAAAGAACATCCTGGAAAAATACATCCGTCAACCAGATAAATTGGAGGATGTTTACTTTTTTAGTGTTACGGGTGATGATTTTGGCAATATTTATTTCAGCAGGTTTGGAGATGGTATCTTTATCAGGCAATCGGATTACCTGAAACTTTACCCAACCGGAGAGTCCACCCGAAGAATTGCCTTTGCTGAAGAGCAGACTTTTTTCAATTCGAAACAGGCAGTATATTCTATAGAAAGCACAGGAATTACAGGGTTAAAAAAGCGGAAAATCCCCGGAATCAGGGAAATTAACTTTTGTACAACAGGTCCGGGAAACAAACTGCTGGTTGCAGGATATGGCTGGCTTAAAAATGAGCTGGGGGTTCCGGTATCCACTGTGGATCAAAGGATTAGAGACCTTGGTGATGTTCAGGTATACAAAAATGCATTTATCATTTCAAGTTATTCATTTGGTATTCATAAAATAGAAAATGATCGGCTGGATTCCGCCTGGAGCGAGAAAATTGGCATCAACGGCCCCCTTTCCGAAAGAATAAAAATAATAGGCGACAGTTTATACATAATGACCCTGAGAAGCGGGCTGCACGTAAAAAATATGGAAACCGGAAGCGGATATAACCTTACCATGAAAAATGGGCTACTGAGCAACAGTGTGTTTGATGTATGCAGTATAAATAAGGAACTCTGGATAGGTACGCTACATGGTGCAGGCCGTTGGAATGGGAGGGATATTACCATTTTCGGGCATCAGGAAGGATTTAAAGGTAACCGAACGCTTTCCATTTTCCAGGATCGTCAAAACAGGACCTGGGTACTGTCTGACTCCTGTTTGCATTTATACTTCAAAAACCGGTTATGGCCCATCCGCAGTTATCCCGTGCTGCTTAATAACAACTGGTACCTTACCACGGCAAAATACAACCCTGTAACCAACACTTTATGGATGGGATGTAATATTGGGCTGCTTGAGGTAGATATGGACCATGTGGTACCCAACACTAAATCATACCCGGTATTTTTAAGACAGATAAATGCCGGTAGCCAGCTATTTGATAGTGCTTTATCTACCATCACATTACCCTGGAACCATCAACCACTTACCATTGAAATTGCAAGCCACCAATACAGTGAATACACAAGGCCGGAAATATATGTTCGGTTAACGGGTTTGGATACCGGCTGGATACCACTAAATGCTTCGGGAAAATGGCAGCCGGGCAGTCTGGCGCCGGGCCAATACAGGCTCGAGTATAAAACCATTGGGCCCGACATGGGAGGGGTGGAGGCCAAAACCCTGCTCATGATAAAGGTAAAATTACCCTGGTTTAAGAATCCCTGGTTTTTTGGGGCAGTAATAGTGGCGGCAACCGCTTTAGCCTGGTACCAAAGCAGGAAAATGGTGAAGCGCCAATACCAGCAAAAACTAAATGAAGCAAGGGCTGAAAAGGCTCTTCAGGACGAACGAAGCCGGATAAGCCGCGAACTTCACGACAATGTTGGCAGTATGCTTACCCTGATGATTAACCAAATGGAAGACAGTGAAGCACTTAAGCATGAACATCCGCTAAAAAATCCCACTACCATTGCCAGGAAGACCCTCAGCCAGTTGCGAGATGCCATTTGGGCCCTTGACAGCAAGCAGCTTACTACCAGCGAATGGACCAGCCGGACAAGGCAATACCTGCAGGCAATTGCAGGCAACGGGATAATCATTCATGAAAATTTTGAATGGCCGGAAAATCAAAACCTATCTCCCATTGCAGCGCTTAATACCTTTCGCATTGTGCAGGAAGCCTGCAACAACATACTAAAACATGCCCGGGCAACCGAAATAACCATTAACACACGTACCAGTAATACAGGATTTGAAATATTACTGAAGGATAATGGCACCGGTTTTGACGCAACAAAAATAAAACCGGGCTTCGGTCTTAAAAACATGAAGAAAAGAATGACAGAACTGGATGGAACATTTACCATGGAGGGATGGCCCGGCAAGGGTACCGTAATCCTTATTTCGTGGCCTGCAAAAGTTAAGTGATAGAAGAAAATAAACAATATTCACCCATGATGAAATGAAAATGAGCGCAATGTCCCCTCCGGGCATTGCAATTAAATCTGAGCGCAATGTCCCCTCCGGGAGACATTGCTATTAAATCTATTCAAAATGAAAAAAATAGCCATTGTTGATGATAACAATTTGCTCAGGCAAAACATCCTTGACCGCCTTACAGGCAAATATGAAATATTCTTTGAAACGGACCTTGCTACCGATCTGATTGATGCACTGAACAATGGGCAGGGAGGGACATTACCCGATCTTATATTGATGGATATTGAAATGGATGAAATGGATGGCATTACTGCAACTGCCATTTTAAAAAGCAAATACCCGGAAATAAAAATTGTGATGCTTTCCGTATTTGAGCAGGATGAAAAAGTATGGGAAAGCATAATGGCGGGTGCTGACGGATATATCCTAAAGGATGAACCAAAGGAAAAGTTACTGAGCAGTATTGATGATGTGCTGCAGGATGGATCGTATATGAGCCCGGCAATTGCCCGCAAGGTGATGACGCTGTTGCAAAACCGCAATAACCGCCCCGATCAATCTGCTTTTTCTGAACTAAGCCGGCGCGAAATTGAAATCCTGGAGGAAGTAGCAACCGGTAAAAATTACAAACAAATTGGAGAAACGCTATTTGTAAGTGTGGCTACGGTAAAAACCCATATTAATCATATTTACAAAAAATTGCAGGTTAAAAATAAAGTGGAAGCCATCAACCGGCTCAAAGCGTTCAGGGGTTCTAAAATTTAATCCCCCTGAAACGCTCCATTATTATCCTGGATTCTAATCAGTTTATGCACTGTTTCTGCCCGCATTAATAATGCCAAACGAACACCGCATGATCAGTTTTTCATACTTGGGTTTTACCGGCAAATCCATCACCTGTTCTTCCATTCGCCTGATACGCGAAATGGCATATTGCTGAATGGTGGTGAGCGGCAGCACAATACGCTCGCGCATCATTACCGAAACCCTTTCAAGCGGATAATCTGCCATTAATTCTGTATTACCCGAAAGCTGCAGTACCATTTTGCGGCTAAGCTCGTACTCGGCGTTAATCTTTTTCCAGATTGGGCCATACAACGGGCTGTCCGACAAAAAGGCTGTAAGCGGAAAAAAGCATTTGGTCATGGCCATTTCGCAGTTATCAATCAGTGTTTTAAAAAACAATGAATGCTGGTACAAATCTTTCACTTCGTTCCATCGGCCGGTATCCTCCATTTTTTTCAAGGCAGTTCCTACACCATAATAACCCGTAACATTTTGCTTTATCTGGCTCCACGAACCCACATATGGAATAGCCCGAAGGTCTTTAAGGGTAAGTTTGCTTGTGCCGCCACGTTTGGAAGGCCTGCTGCCAATATTGGTAGCCCCGTAAAACCGCAACGGGCTGGTGTTACTCAGGTAATCCATAAAGGAAGGGCTGTTTCGCAAGGCAACATAAGAATCAAAACTGGTTGATGCCAGTTCAGACAGAAGGGCTTCTTCATTTTTTTCGAGGGTAGTAAGCTTTGATGCAAACAGGGTATTGGATAAGCCGGCGCTCATCAGTTGCTCCATATTGAACTGAGCGGCATCAATGGTACCAAAATTAGAACTGACTGTTTGCCCCTGAATGGTTAGCTGAATTTCGCTGTTGGCAATATTCTGACCAAGGCTTGCATAAAATTTATTGGTTTTTCCGCCACCGCGCGAAGGGGGGCCTCCCCTGCCATCAAAAAACACCACTTCAATATCGTTGTGTCTTGAAATAGAGGTAAGTTCCTCCTTTGCCTTGTAAATGCTCCAGTTAGCCATCAGGTAACCGCCATCCTTGGTACCATCGCTAAAACCAAGCATGATGGTTTGGCGATTGCCACGGCGTACCAAATGCTCCCGGTACCCCGGCAGGGTGTACAATTGTTCCATAATGGGGCCTGAATTCCGCAGGTCATCAATGGTTTCAAACAGGGGTACAATATCAATATTGATATCTTCAGGCAAATAACCATTTATCAGGAAAAGCGCATACACCTCCATCACATTTACGGCAGTATTGCATTGGCTGATAATGTAGCGTTGCAAACCCTGTTCTCCGTTGTAGCATTGTATTTCGGCAACGGCGGAAACCGTGCGCAGGGTATCGGCATGAACCGGGTCTGTAAAAATGCCGGGATCTGCCTTTTGTGTTGGTAAAGAAGCAAGTGCCTGCAATTTTGCCGTTTCCCCCATATTTAAATAGCCTGAAGGCAGCAATCCTTCAACCGAAGCTAATTTGCGGTACATGGCTTCGTGTACCGAACTTTCCTGCCTTATGTCAAGCGAAGCAAAATGAAGCCCGAAAACATCAATTTTACTGATCAGGTTTTCAACAAGCCCCACAAACAATCCATTATGATCCCTTCGCAATGTTTTCTTTACGTCAAGCAATGTCCTGGTAAGCGCTTCCTGTGAAATAAGTGTGCGTTTACCCGGGATAAATACATTTTCGTACAATTGACTTTCAAGTTCGGCAAGTGGTTTGGTTACACCCTTAAAAGTAAGCCTGCGGCGCAGTTTGCGCACATCAAGATAATAGCATTTTAAAATGCTGGTGCGCAGGGCGTTGGCCACCTTCAGCGTGGTATCAACAGTTACAAAAGGGTTACCATCCCGGTCGCCGCCCGGCCAAAAACCCATTTGTATAACCGGATTACTATAATTGATTGCTTCCTTCAACTGGCTCTTTAAAAATGCACGCATACGGCCGGCCGCATGGTAAAATACATTTTCCAGGTACCATAAAAGGCTGATGGCCTCATCGTACGGCGTTGGTTTTTCCTGTTTAAAAAAGGGTGTTTTGCCCAACTGCTGCAGGTACATATTTACCTGTGCGGTATTATCGGCCTGCAATGCTTTGCTCAGGTCGTTTATTATGCCAAGCACTTCGCCCGGGTAAAACTGGGTTGGGTGTGCGGTTAATACCATCCGCACCGCATAATCCTTAAACTTTTCAGCAAGTACATTCATCAATCCTTCCTGCACTACCTGCGATTGCAGGTGCTTTAAAGTTCCGGGACCGTTCATGTCGTGGGTTTTGGCAAATGCAGCATCCTCAAGCGCATCAAACAATACTACCTGACGCTCGGCATACTGAACAAAACGGAACATCAGGTCAATCTTCTCTTCTTCCGTGGTATAACCGGTATGACTTTTGAAAAAATCGTCAATAATCTGCATCGGACTTAACCCCCGGGCAAATCCTTCCTCGCAATTGGTTAAAAACAAGGCAAGCAATATACCGGTCTTTTCAATCCTGTGAAATGGCAGACTGGTAAACAAGCTGTTGTAAAGCTGAAACTTAAGCCCAACTTCGCTTTGAAATGTTTGCAGCGGTGTGGATGTACGTTCACTCATGTAGTAAGTTGTTCATATGTTTTATTGCAGGCAAATACAATTTAATATTGAATATTTTAGATTTAATATTGGCTGACGCTCCTTTTAAAAATATCAAAAATTACTTATTCAATCTTACTTTTCATTTTTGTCCCATCATTTAGATTTAATATTCGATATCGAACAGGTTCAAAAAAAATATTAAATATTAAATCAAAAATATTACCTCATTTGGCTTCTTCCGGCTCAAACCTGTCCACGCTTTCTATTCCATTCAATCCTTTCAGTTTGGCTACCAGCAATTCCAGTTCCTCCTTATCGTGTACAAATACCTTGATGATTCCTTCAAATAAACCGTCGCCGCTCTCAATGGTTAAAGCTGCAATATTAATTCGCATTTCGCCACTGATGATATTGGTAATTTTGTTGATAATACCCACATCATCCAGCCCAATAATGCGCAAACCTGTGAGGAAAGAAATTTCCTTGTTTTTGGCCCATTTGGTTTTTACCACCCTGTGGCCGTAGTTAGCAAGTAGTCTTGCAGCATTCGGGCAGGTGGTCCGGTGGATCTTAAGGCCTTCGGTAGCCGTAATAAACCCAAATACGTCGTCACCCGGAATGGGTTTGCAACAGTTGGCAAGCGTATATTTTATCTGATCGCTGCTTTCGCCAAAAATAATCAGCTCAGCATCCTTGCCCGGCTTCACATGCCCTTCCCCTTCTATGTGCTTGTGTTCATGTACCTGCTTCAGGGGTTTGGGTGCTTCAAGCCGGTCGCCGGTTACATGAAAAAGCTTCAGGTCTTTAAGATCAATGGTTTTTACCGCAATACCATACCACAAATCAAGGGCTGAAGGAAGTTTATAATGCTGCACAAGCACCTCAATATTGGCCCGGTCGTGCGTTGCGCCCATTCCTTCAAGCTTCTTTTCCAGGTGATATTTTCCATCCTCGGCTACCTTCCGCTTTTCTTCTTTCAGGGCATCTTTGATCTTACTTTTGGCCTTTGTCGTAACAACATGGTTCAGCCAGTCTTCGCTCGGTTTCTGTTTATTGCTCGTAATGATCTCTACCTGATCGCCGCTGCGCAACTTGTGGTGAAGGGGTACCAGTTTATGATTAACCTTGGCGCCAATTGTTTTTGCCCCCACCGCACTGTGGATGGAAAATGCGAAATCGAGCGCCGAACTGCCAATCGGCAACATTTTCACATCACCACGGGGGGTGTACACATAAATTTCCTCAACAAGAAAACTCGTTTTAAAATCATTCAGAAAATCAACGGTATCGGTATCCTGTGTACTGATTACATCCCGGATCTGCTGAAACCATTTATCAAACCGGTCTTCGCTTGAAGAGCCCTCTTTGTATTTGTAGTGCGCTGCAAGGCCACGTTCGGCAATTTCGTTCATACGGGCGCTGCGAACCTGCACCTCTACCCACCGGCCATTAGGGCCCATTACCGTGGTATGCAGGGCCTCGTAGCCGTTGCTTTTGGGGCGGCTCAGCCAGTCGCGCAGGCGCTCGGGCTGTGGATTATATTCGCTTGTAATGATGCTGTACACCTTCCAGCAATCGCCATGCTCCTGTTCGGGCGGGGAGTGTAATATTACCCGGATGGCAAAAAGGTCGTACACCTCATCAAAGGATACCCCCTTTTTCTTCATTTTATTCCAGATGCTGTGTATGCTTTTTGGCCTGCCGTAAATTTCAAAATTCAGGTTGGCTAATTCCAGCTTTTCGCGCAAAGGCCGGATAAACTCGTTAATATAGCGGCTGCGTTCGCGCTTGGTTTCACTGAGGCGTTGGGCAATATCGCGGTATGCTTCCGGCTCCATGTATTTCATGGCCAGGTCTTCCATTTCTGTTTTAATGGCATACAAACCCATCCGGTGGGCAAGCGGGGCATACACCCAAACGGTTTCGCTCGCTATTTTAAGCTGTTTTTCGCGCTTCATGCTGTCCAGTGTGCGCATGTTGTGCAGGCGGTCGGCAAGCTTAATCAAAATCACCCTTGGATCATCGGTAAGGGTAATCAGAATTTTTTTGAAATTTTCAGCCTGTTGTGAAGAATTAGCGTCAATAACATTACTAATTTTGGTCAGCCCATCCACAATGCGGGCAATTTCGCTGCCAAATTCGCGCTGAAGGTCTTCCAGGGTAACCTCGGTATCTTCCACCGTATCGTGCAGCAGGGCGCAAATGGTGCTGCGTACCCCGAGGCCAATTTCCTCCACACATATCATTGCAACTGCAATGGGGTGCAAAATATAAGGTTCTCCACTTTTACGGCGCATGGTTTTATGCGCATCGGCGGCCATTTCAAACGACTGCCGCACCATTTCACGATCGCCCGGTTTTAACTTGGGTTTTAGTACCCGCAAGAGGGCGCGGTAATGCCGCAGGATCTCTTTTTTTTCCTGATCCTCAGTTAAGTTATATTGTTTTAAATCGGGTAAGCCCAGTTCCATCGTGCCGAAATTAATGGATAATGCGGGTTTGGCAAAAACAAGCCTCTGAAATTGATTGAGTTGATCATTCTTTGAGGTTTATTGGTTATATATTTTAGGACATGGTGTTTTTTTAGCCCTATACTTATCCGGGCTTAAAAACCAACCATTTACAGGTGAACTATTTTATTTTAAAAACAGGTAAAAAGTCAATTTTCCATTGGTGAGAGAAGAAAAATAAAAGGAAATTTGCATTTTTGTTTAACCTTTTACCTCCGCATCAGCCTCCACCCTTCAAATTCCCTCCAAATGTTTTATTAATTCAAAGATTTACGGGTCAAACGGTAATAAATCGTAAATTAATGCTACTAACTTGCGCAGAAATTATAAATTATCACACAAAAACTAATTCAATGAAAAAATTATTTGTATTCGGCGCAGCATTTTTTATGGGTATTTCCACATTTGCCCAAAATGTTGATGAAATTATTTCAAAACATATTACCGCTATTGGTGGTGCCGAAAACTGGAAAAAAGTAACATCAATGGTTACGGAAGGCACTGTAAATGTTATGGGCAACGATGTAAACGTAAAAGTTACACAGGTAAACAATGAAGGTCAGCGCCAGGACATTTCAGTAGCAGGCATGACGGGTTTTATTATCATGACGCCAAAAGGGGGATGGATGTTCATGCCTTTCCAGGGACAGCAAAAGCCTGAACCAATGACTGCGGATGACGTAAAAGAGAGCATTGACGACCTTGATATTCAGGGCAACCTGATTGATTACCAGGCAAAAGGCCATAAGGTAGAACTGATAGGCACCGAAGAAATTGAGGGAACTGAATGCTACAAAATTAAAGTTACCCGCAAAACAAGCGGTGAGCAAACGCTGTTTATTGACAAAGCATCGCACCTTGTATTAAAGGTATCTTCCAAGAAAAAGGCTATGGGTCAGGAAATGGATGTAAACATAGAATTTGGTGATTACCGTGAAATAAATGGTATTAAAGTACCCTATTCTATTGGTCAGGGCTTTGGAACCATGGTGGTTACTTCTTTGAAAATAAATGAGGCTGTTCCTGCAGAAACCTTTTCTGACCCTAAATAAGGCGGTCGGACGGATTTAACTTTTATTCACACTTCATTTTAATGTTTATGATGTCGAAGAAAATTTCGGCAGGGTTGCTTCTATTGGCAATATCCCTGTCCTATACTGCCGTTGCACAAATCGGCAGTGCAAGTTTTGGCGCACTTGAGGCCCGCTGGCTTGGACCCGGAACCATGAGCGGCCGTATTACCTCAATACAGGGAGTTAACAATGAACCAAAGACCATTTATATAGGTACTGCCGGTGGAGGAATTTGGAAATCAACCAATGGCGGCGCATCATTTAAATCCATTTTTGATAAATATTGTCAGAGCATCGGCGATATTGCCATTGATCAGGCTAACCCCCGTACCATTTATGCGGGGGCGGGTGAAAGTAACATGCGTAACAGTGTTTCGTACGGCGATGGCATGTACAAAACCACCGACGGGGGCGATAACTGGACCAAGATTGGCCTCGACAGTACCGAGCATATTGCCAAAATTGCGGTGCATCCAAAAAATGGTAATGTGGTTTTTGTAGCCTCACCCGGTCCTTTGTTTAAAGACAGCCCGCATCGTGGCCTTTACAAAACTGAAGATGGCGGCAAAACCTGGACCAAATCATTGTATATCAATGAAAAAGCAGGTGCTGCAGATGTTAGCATAGATCCATCGAACCCTGATATTGTTTATGCAACTACCTGGGAATTTCGCAGGATGCCTTATTCTTTTAACAGTGGTGGCCCCGGTGGCGGCATTTGGAAAAGTACCGACGGCGGAAAAAACTGGAAGCGCATACAAAATGGTTTACCTGAAGGATTAATTGGCCGCGTGGCCCTTACCCTTGCGCCCTCGGCACCCAACAACCTGATAGCTATTGCCGAGTTGGAAAACAATAAAACCGGGCTGTATATCAGCGATAATGGCGGCGAAACCTGGAAATCGCAAAGCGCTTCCCTGAATGTAATAAGCCGTCCTTTCTATTTCTCAACCATAGTGGTTGACCCCAAAGATCCAAAGCGGGTTTACCGTCCGGCCTATTCATTTTCTTACAGTGCCGATGGGGGTTACAGCTTTGCCGAAGCCGGAGGAGAGAGCGGACCACCACATGCCGACCACCACGCCCTTTGGATTAATCCCAACAATACCAATGAGTTATGGCTTGGCACCGATGGCGGGGTTTATGTAAGCCTGGATAAGGGTGCTAACTGGACCTACAAACACAACCTGCCTGTTGGACAATTTTACCATGTAGCTACCGACCGGGCCGAACCTTACCGGGTGTATGGCGGCCTGCAGGATAATGGCAGCTGGATAGCGCCAAGCGCAAGCCCTGGCGGGGTAAATAACAGCGTGTGGAAGGATATTTTTGGCGGGGATGGCTTTTGGGTAGTACCCGATGGAAAAGACCCGAATATTTGTTATGCAGAATCGCAGGGTGGTAATATTGGCCGGGTAACCATCAGTACCGGCAAATCGGTAAACATTCAGCCGCAACAGGCGCCGGGTGAAGAAAAATTACGCTGGAACTGGAATACCCCGATTCATGTTGGGCCTGTTAGCAAAGCCTTGTATATGGGCGCACAATACCTGTACCGCAGTACCGATCAGGGCCGCAACTGGACACGTATTTCGCCCGACCTTACTACCAACGACAAGGCAAAGCAAAAACAGGAAGGCAGCGGTGGCCTGAGTGCCGACAATACCTCGGCCGAAAACCATTGCACTATTTTTACCATTGCCGAAAGCACCCTTGATGCCAATGTTATCTGGGTGGGTACCGACGATGGCAACCTGCAGGTAACCACCGATGGCGGCAAAACATGGACCAACGTTTCCGGGAATATTACCCCGGCAGGAGTACCGGCTCAAACCTGGGTAAGCAGCATACAACCGGGGCAGCATAACAAACAGGTGGTATATGCCACTTTCGACAACCACATGTATGGCGACAACAACAGCTATGTGGCAAAAAGTGAAGACTTTGGAAAAACATGGACCCTGCTGAAAGGTGGTGAGGCACAGGAAGGTTATTCCCACAAGATAAAAGAAGATCCGGGCAATAAGAACCTGCTCTTCCTTGGTACTGAGCGTGGATTATATACTTCACTCAATGGGGGAAAGGAATGGTTCCGTATGAAAAATAATGTGCCCTGGTACGGGCTTGTGCGCGATATTGACATTCACCCAACCACCCACGACCTCGTGCTGGCCACCCATGGCCGCGGCATTATTGTGGTGGATGATATTCGCCCCATCCGCAACATGAGCGAAGAAACAGCCAAACAGCCTGTAATACTTTTTCCAATGGGTACGGTAAAAATGTCGGACGGAACATTTGGCGGCAGTGGATATCCCATTCAGGGAGGCTGGAACGCTGGAAATCCTCCGGCTATTCCTGCCATTGAATATTACCTGAAAGACCGGGTAATGAGCGGTGAGGTAAAAATTGACATCCTGGATGCAGCAGGCAAACTGGTTCAATCTATACCCGGTACCAAACGTAAAGGGGTAAACAGGGTGTATTGGAATCAGCGGATGAAACCACCTAAAACTGCCGAAGGTGGTGTAAAAATGGATTTTGCAGCATTCCTGGCACCCATGGTAATGCCCGGGGACTATACCGCAAAACTTTTTGTTTCGGGTAAAGAATATACCCAAACCATCAAACTGGTACACGATGACAAAAGCGGTATGAGCATTGCCGACAGGAAAGCACAATACGAAGCTTCCATGAAGATTTATGGTATGCAGGAGGAACTTGCCGCATTGGTGGATACTATCACCAAAACGCAGACAGCCTTAAAACCGGTGATTGAAAAAGCCTCCAACAAAAAAGCCAAACAAACGGCACAAGCCTTTTTAGACCAATCAGAATTGCTGAGGGGCCAATTAATGGCTACCAAAAACAAGAGCATTTTTGCTGACGAAAAACGATACAAGGAAGAATTGGGCGAATTATATGCGGCAGTAGCCGGAAACGAACAGGCCCCAAGCAACCTTCAGTTGCAAAGGCTTGAACTTTCGGCAAAACAATTAAGTGATTATAAAACAGAATGGGAAAAATTGCAGGTGAAGTATAAAGGGGTATCGCTTGCGGGGCTTTAATAAAAAATGAATTTTTTCCTTAAAATAAATAGAAAAATGCCCACATTACCGGGCATTTTTCTATTTGAATTATTTTGCCACCCACAAGCTATGTTTTTTTGGATTTTGAATATACCTTTGAAAAAACAATAAGCCTATGTCTTTCGAAATTCAGGAACCAGCCGTAGCCTACAATCATCTCGATAGTATTGAAGAATTTCTTGACTATATAGACCCACTTGAAGGAAAATATGAATTTTGGGATGGGGCTGTAGTCATGATGGCAGGTAGTACGCAGGACCATGCAGAAATCAGAGATAATTTTAATGGCCAACTGAAAAGTAAATTAAAAGAAAGAGGTTGTAAAAGTTTCCAGGAATCGGTTTACCTGCGAATGAAAAATAAGGACAAAACCCTATACCTCCCAGATATTATCCTTACTTGCGACCCGGAAGATATTTCAGGAAAATCACGATTTGTAAGAAACCCCTCCATAATTGTTGAAATATTAAGCGATTCAACTTCATCATACGACCGTGGTGAGAAATGGGAGCAATACCGAAAAATTCCATCGCTCAGGTATTATGTTCTGGTAAGCCAACAAAAACCCCTGGTTGAAGTGTTTGGTCGCCCACACGCCCACTCCCTTTTCTATTTTGAGGCCTTTGAAGGTTTAGATGCAATTATTGACCTGCATGAAATGGATTTGAAGATATCTATGCAGGAAATTTATGATGGATTTACATTTGAAACAATTGGCTAAAAATTTTATTGTATTAATTACAACCTTCCGGTAACTAAATCATGCGATTACCTAAAAAGATAAAGACCCCGGAAAACGGGGTCTCTATCTAAATTTTCAAAAAAATATTGCTGGAAACTTACACAATAAAAGGATTAACAATCGTCAAAATCTGCGCCATTGAAAGCGGCTCGTCAAATGCTTCCGAAGCAGCCTTTGCAGTATTAAACGCACCTCCCAAACCCATGATGTTTACTCCGGCCTGCGTTGCTACTTCTTCGCCCGCATAACTTAAATTAATATTGGATTGAGCTGGAGCATATTCAATACCACTATAATTAAGGGTAATCCATGGCTTTAAGGGCATTTCAGAAACTGGAACTGCAACGCCAAGGGCCCTGCGCATTTGCCGGATGTGTGAAGCATGCCGGGCTTCTACCGAATGGATATTCAATGCTGCCGTTAACACCGTTTTATTGGACTGAAGATTAGGTGCCTGTCCTTTGTATGCTCTTACGCCTGTGTCCTCAAACGTTTGTGCCATTGCCAACTGTACCGGATAACTTGCAAGGTATCCTGCAAAAGGTCCGGTTCCTGAACCCTTACCACCTGTAAAATCAAAAGTAGGTTTTGCAACAGCAGCCCCACCCAAAACCGTTTTCAGGAAAGCCACATGCTTATTTTCATCGTCCCTTATTTTAGTAAGGGCTGCCTGAGCGGCAGCGCTGGCAGTTAAAAACCCGGGTGACCCAACGATATTGGTATAAAACTCAGCTTCGAGATACTCTAAAGTTAAAGCAAAATTCAATACCGCATTTACCTCGGCCGGTGTTTGTCCATAAGCCTTATTAAACATGGAAGATAAAACTAGGGGAGATGCGGCAAGTGCAATTTTACCCGTTAAACCGGCAAACATTTTCATTGCATTTCTTCTGCTGCTGAACCTGTTATGAACCTCAGGATCAACTTTTTCAATTTCAGAAATTATATTTTGTAAATTCATTATATATATATTTTATGAGGGTAAATTACTGGCATTAATTTTTGTAACAATATAGGTATCTGCAATCGCCAGCACCTGGGCAGGAGTCCGGGCCATATCAAGGCCATTTGCATCGGTAGTAGCAGCAAAACTTCCGTTTGAAATTAAATCTGCTATCAATGCAGCATGCCTTGCCTCAACCGATACAATTTTCCCTGCAAGTGCCAGGTAGGTGGGGCCATTACCTGATGTTGATATTAGCTGCCCGGCACCATTATAAGCAGTTACCCCCAAATCTTCAAAGGCCTTGGCTGCGCCAAGCACACTATCCCTGCTTGTAAAATTTATGGAAGAAAAATCAACCTCCAGTGCAGGAATTATCATAGTGGGAGCAGCTGCCGTAATGGCCATTTTGAAAAATTCGCGGTGAGCCACTTCATGGTTTCGCAAATCTGTCATGTACTCCAACTCCAAAGCAGAAATACCGGAATAAGGAGACGAAACTACCTTTTCATAAAACGCAGCTTCCAGTTGCTCTAATGCATACGCATAATTGAGGATACCCACATCTCCACTACCAAGGTTTACACCATCATTATTATTATCGTCTTTTTCGCAGGCAGTTCCTACTGCTAAAAGGGCAACCGAAGCCCCCATGTATTTGACCATTTTTCTTCTTTGCAGGCCGTAAGAAGAACTTGTTTTGCCCGAATGAACAGGCAAAATCCCATTTTGATTTTCCATAGCTTAAAAAATTGAGTGTGTTTGAAAATTGTTTAAATAAGAACAGCGATTTTAAGTGCTTAATTAAACAAATTGATAGGTTATTTAATTTTATTTATCATAGTAAAGATAGAAGGGCGCCATGCGGCTGTTGTTACACTATTATCCTTAGTTTTTATACAAACCCTTGTTTAACATAAAAAAGGCTTTCAGGTTAATTTAATACCCTCAGACAGACAGGAGAAAGACTTTGTCTATCAAACAAAAGAACCGGCTGTTGCCTTAAATGCCCTAAAATCAGCCATTTATACTTTCCAGTGGTAGTGGGTTTTCGTACCTTTGTCATCCCTTTTTAGTAAGGATCAAGATAAATTTTACAAAAGCCACAGGTACTCATGGATAAATACAACCGAATACTCGTAACCGCTGCCCTGCCATACGCCAACGGACCCGTACACGTAGGCCACCTTGCCGGGTGCTACCTTCCCGCCGATATTTACGTTCGTTATCAGCGTTCCCGCAAGCGCGATGTAGTGTTTGTAGGGGGCAGCGACGAACACGGTGTTCCCATTACCATCCGGGCAATGAAAGAGGGCATAACCCCGCAGGATGTGGTGGACAAATACCATTCACTGATAAAGGAAAGCTTTGCCCAATTTGGTATT
>Ga0116158_10002089_pt1 | contig 17774 bp, 20 predicted proteins | sample AD_UKC052_MetaG_FD_89883 | JGI IMG/M metagenome (GOLD analysis project Ga0116158, IMG submission 89883) | Active sludge microbial communities of municipal wastewater-treating anaerobic digesters from USA - AD_UKC052_MetaG | ecosystem: Engineered > Bioreactor > Anaerobic > Digestate | place: USA... | reverse complement strand
TCAGCAGGCGGGCTGCCAGCCGGTAGCCGTCGTAGGGAGTGTTTGTCGAAACGAAGACGTAATACCCATAAAGCATCTCCCAGGACCGGTCCCGCCCCAATACATCCTCATCCGCCGGAACAGCCCGAGAAAGACTGGACGCATCCCAACGCAGCCTGTCCAGGCTCCCCTCGCTTGTGACAAACAACTGAAAAACCGGAGCATCAGGATTGGCAAAGGCGTCCAGGACATAGGAACATCCGGCCACCCCCGCCAGGAGCAGGGTCAACACGCATGTCAGGAGCACCCGAAACATGCTCTGGCGGCCGAAATCTGTCGTTCGCGGGAATTTCGTCATGCCTAGTACCTGTATCCGAGGTGGAACGTGAAGACTCCGCGGCCGACGCTTTCAACGAAGCGTTTGAGATCGGCCGGGTCGTTTTCGGCATACGAGAGTTCAAACTCGAAGGCGTTCCAGAACATCATCCTCATACCGATCCTGTATCCGGAAACTGTCATTCCCTCATCCGGTGCCAGAACGGCGATGGCCGCATCGGTGAATGAACCGTACCGGAAAAAATACCCCATGTGGATACTCCCGCTTTCGGGAGCGTGGCCGTTGATAAAGAGGGCAATCAGGGAATCCTCCGGAGTAGCGACTCCAAGATCGATCATGAACTCGACCCCGAGCGTCAACTCGCGCAGGCGGTTCCCGTCATGCCAGCGGGCCCACGAGCGGGAAAAAATCCCGACGGTGGTGTCGAACTGGACCCAGGCCCCGCCCGAGAGATTGAACCGTTTGGCTGCCTCGAACTCCCAGACGAGATTCGGCTCATTTGACCCGCGCAGGCTCCCGGACGCATCCCTGAAATAGTTTTCAGCACGCAGGGCCAGACTGATCCAAGGCAGCCCCTGCCCCAGGGCCGACTTTCGGGAAACCTCGGGAGAGTTCCGGTTTTCGAGTAATGCACCGGGAAACGACGTCGCCTGATTCGAGGCCAGCCAGAGCGCGAACGCCCCGACGATGTCCGTCGAAACCTGCCAGGAATCGATCCGGGTTGCCGCATCCATCCTGTAGCGAAAACGGAGCAGGGAGAGTGCCTCAAATTCGATCACCCAGCGTTCGCTCCTCGCCACGAGGTGAGATTCATCCCGCTCGACCCTTCCATCCAGGGTGGCGGCATAGACCTCGTTCTGCACCCATCCCAGCCTGAGCGAACCCAGCCCGCCCGAGACCAGACGAAGTTCGATCAGATCATCATAGAACTGGTCACTGACGTAGTCCGAGACATCGAGATCCGTACTGACCGGGTCATCCTCCGGAAGCGGAAGGTTGACCGGCGTCGACAGTCCATAGCGGACCCCGTGAAACCCGAGATAGACCTCCAGAAGACGGTTCCCAAGAAGACCCGGGAAGCCCCAGGCAAGCATGACTGAGCCCTGGAACCGGAAGAGATCGCTGCGCATCACCTCGTAGTCGGAGAGAACGGGAAACCCGTAAAAAAACCTGCCCGACAGAAAGAAATCGACACCCAGTCCGCCATCCGCCGGTATCCGGCCAGCCATGGAGAGATACCGGTCGAGTGCCAAGGCATCGACACTGTCCGTCCTTCGCCCGGCATCCAGAAGATCCTGCGCATGGTGCACATATTCGGCCCCGCGGCCGTTCCCGGCCAGGAAACAGCACAGAACAAGCACAAGAAAGCAGATCCTAGTCGTCAATTTCCCTGATCGCACCGGTCGGGCACTCCTCAATCACAGTTTCAACAAGTTCGGCATTGTACGAAGCGATTCCCCGCACGCGGGCTACGCCTTCCAGCATAACAAAAACTTCAGGGTAGATGTCGCTGCAGACACCGCAGCCGGAACACTGTTTCTCTTCGACAAGGACTGGCATACAGGGCTCCTTTCGTGAAACAATGGATACCATCAGTCTATTCCATCTTCAGCCTTGATTCCCGGTTTCCCGCCGGACAAATCCCTGAAAGGCATCTTCGGGCTGCCCGCCACCGAGAAAGAGCCGGTCAGCCGCGGATCGCCCACCGGGGACAATCGCAAGGTACTGTCCGGCAATCCTGTCCCCCTGAAATGTCAGCAGGCAGGGATTCCCGTTCAGCTCGATGACCACGGCCGGGACAACGGCCCCGTCCCTCGTCAGCGTTCCGGCGGAATAGACCCGCTTCCGCAGGAGAAACCTTCGATACTGCCCCAGAAGCGTCGTCAGGACTCCCGGATCCTGCCGGTAAACAAAGACGGCCTTCCCCGTCACTGGATCACTCTGTTCGGACTCCCACATCCCGGCCAGATGTGCAGCGATGATATTGCCCTCCGGTTCAATCTGCTCCCCGGCATGGATCCGTTCCGCGCCACCGAAGACAGCAAGACCGATACCGACCAGAAAACCGATCCAGACTGCATGCATACCTTTTCTCCTCCCCCTTTTTCCGCTCCTCTCCCATCGGCAGTTTCACGACCGGCATCAAGAATGCAAATTGACCGGAAAAATCCGCAACCCGGAGCCGCTCCGAACGTATACTCTTTATTGAATGTAGCGGTATCTGATGAATCATCCAAGGGGGCCAGCCATGACGTTCAGGATCCTGCTTGTTGCCGTCGTCCTCTCGGTCAGCGGCGCAACCAGCCATGCCGCGACCACGGACCCCGTGCTCCTTGCCCTGCGCTCGTTTGACGCAAACCTGGCCAAAGCCCTCGAACCGGTATTTCGCTCAGGTGCCCATGGCATCGACCGGAATCTGGCCATTGGCTTGGCGCAACTCGCGAAACAATCCGGATTTGACACCGAGTCAACAGCGGAGCTGATCCTTGCTGCAACGCGGAAGGGCCGCGCGCTGCAACAGCACGGGATTTCTCCCCTCCGGGCACGCCAGCAGCTTTTTCTCGAAGGGAGCCGGGCCATCGGCGAGAGCAAAAAATTCGCTCCCGACAAACGGCTTCTTCACATCCGGACACGGTTTGAGGGGAGAAACAAGGGGAGTGAAAATGCTTTCCGAGAGAAACAGCCGAACCATCCAGAAAAGCGCCGGGATGAAAAACGCTACGCCGGTGGCCGTGGTGGATCGAAAGACAAGAAGGACAAGAGTGACTCGGGAAACGGCAACCGGTAACGGACACACTGTGACCATCGTGTCCATTGCGGAAGAGAACGCATTTTCCGGCGGAAGCGCGGCTACTGATGTCGATCTGGTCGCCCGGATCCTGCAGGACCATGAACACGAAGCCTTCAGGATTCTTGTCCAGCGCTACCAGAAAATGCTCTGGAGTCTCTTCTGGCGAGGGACGGGGAGTCGCGAGGACAGCGAAGAGCTCGTCCAGGAGGTCCTCTACCGCGCGTGGCGATCACTCGCGGAATACCGGCCCGAGCACAAATTCCACACATGGCTCTACACAATCGCCATCAACTGTCTCAGGTCCCACCTCAAAAAATCCCGGGTCCGCCAGACACTGTTCCTGCGGAATGGCGAACACAACGAGAACGTCCTGGCATCGGCGCATGACCGGACGGGATCCGTGGACCACAGGATTGACGAATCCGAAGCACAGCGCCTGGTGAACCAGCTCCTGGGACGGCTCCGTGAGCGTTACCGGATTCCCCTGATCATGCATTATTTCGACGGAATGAGTGTCTCGTCAGTCAGCGAGATCCTTGGTACGCCTGAAAACACTGTCAAGACGCACCTGAAACGCGGTCGGGACGAGATTGAACGGATGATCCGGGCTAACCCGGTCCTGACAGCCTTTTTTTCCAGCGAAAATCCGTCGCCGGTACGGGACAAGGGAGGGTCAACATGAACCAGAAACCCGCAACACTCTTTGAATCCTTTGTTCATAAAGCCAGGCCCGCAGTGCCACCACCGCCGGAACATCTCGTTGACTCGGTCATGGCCGGCCTCCCCAGCGACGGAATCCGCTACCAAAGACACCGGCTCCAGCGCCGCCTGGCTATCGGTCTCGCCTCGGCCGCGGCGGCCGCCGTTCTGGTCCTGACCGTTCTCCCGACACTGAGACAGTCCGTCACCGGCCCTGGAGAGCGGGAACTGGTCTTCAAGCTCGAGGCCGCGGAAGCCGGCTCCATCCATCTCGTCGGCGATTTCAACAATTGGCAGGGTGAACCCATGCAGCGGGAAGGCGACTTCTGGGTCATCCGCAAGCGTCTCCCCCGTGGCCAGATTTTCAAATACGCATTCATGGTTGACAACGAATTGCGGAACGACGTCCGTGCTGATCGTTTCGTGGATGACGGATTTGGCGGCAAAACAGCGGCCGTCTTCACCGACTGATGTCCGTACCAGACTTTTTTTCCGGAGGAAGCATGATGCAACGTGTGGCGGTCTGTCTCGTTTTGCTGACCGGGGTGCTGCTTGCACCCATCCCGGGCCACACCGCCCTTGACGGTGCACGCCTCGCACGCGTCTGCCCTGCCAACGCGGAAAAACTCCTGGCCATCCTCGAAACCGCAAAGAGGGCCGGACTCCCGGTTGACTACCTCGAAACACGGATCAACGAAGGGCTCCTCCGCAAGATCCCCTGCCCAAGGCTGGTCCAGGTCCTCGAGCAGGAGTATGCCATCCTCGGGGAAACCCGGACCCTCTTGGGGAGCATCCATGACACATCGGATGCGACACTGGTCCTCTTTTCCAAACTCCGCTCCTCGGGACTGGAACGGACCAGTCTGATCAGCCTGATCGCCGTCTTCGGACAGACCAGAAATCCGGGCATGACCGCTGCCGCCGGACTCTTTCTCCTGTCGATGAAGGAACTCAACTGGAGTGAAGACCAGATCCTCCCGCTCGCATCCTTGATCGCGGCCTCGTCCTGGAACAGCGAGCAGAGGGAATCCATCAAACAGATCCTGCTCTACGGCGCATCCCTGGACATCGAACGCCATCAGACCGTCGAACTTGTCCGCAACGGCCTCGCACGCGGTCGCTCTTTCCACCAGATCCGCCGGGACCTCCTTGACCGGAAGCCCTTCAAACTTGAAAACCAGAACGGAAGGTGGTAGCCTGATGGGCACGATGAACGAATGGCTCAGAAACCTCGCCCACCTGCTCCTTTTTTCTGGGGGAATCCTGCTTTTCTTGCCAATGGCCCTGCTCTCCGAAACAAGTGGCCTGTTGACCTTTGGCGCCGGCTGGACCGGCAATCACTACGAAGATGCCAGCCAGTCCGCCACCATGACCGGTGATCTGATGGCCCGTCTTGCACTCCGGTCGACAACCGATACCGGGTATGATCACTGGCGTTTATCAGCCGGAGCGCAGGGAACCTTTGCCCTGCAGGACGAAAACGCCATCCTGGCGGCCATCTCCTGGGAACATGGCGTCCAACTGAGCGACGGACTCTTCCAATTCGGGTTGGACGTGGATCACGACTATATCCCGCATAAAGACGCCCGTAATTACGATGATGCTTCATGGACCCGGCTCGGGGGCACAGCGCACACGGCACTCCGCCTTGACAGCACGGAGTCATCGTTTCTCATCCGCTACCGGGGCGGATACGATGCCTTTCCGGACCACGATCTGGATGCTTTCGAACATGCGCTGACACTCAAATTCACCTACAGCCTCGCCATCAGCACCATCATCAGCCTGCAGGTTTCCGGATTCCAGACACTCTACTCCGAGCGTAACACTGTGGATGCTCTCGGGAATGCGACCGACGACCAGACCCGGGATCTGGGTCTCGACGGGCAAATCACCCTCGAGCACTGGCTGGACGCCACGACCGGTCTCTTCCTCGACGCCATGATCGGGCGCAAGGCGAGCACGGCCAATCTTTACTTTTTCGGACCCGGAGAAACCGTTCTCGTCTTCGATGGAGACGAGGTCTTCTTCAACGATTTCGACAGTTATTCGGAGTTCTCGGCGGAGTCCGGACTGACCCGCCGGATGGGCAACTTGCTCGCCAGGATCCGGCTCGGATTCCGCCAGCGCTGGTACGACGACCGCCCCCCCTTTGCGAAGAACGATACCCCGGATGCCGCCGGGGCCTGCCGGACCAGCCGGTTTGACCTCTCCGTCTCTCTCGACCTCGAGTTGAATGAGGACAGCACCCTCGAAACAAGTTGTTCCGGATTCATCATCACAAGCAACGATGAAAAACTCCAGTCCGACGGAATCGGTTTCCGCCTCGGACTCAAGCTCCTCCTCTAGAACGGATTCCCCGCACCTCCCGATCTGTGCTATTTTATTGTGGTACAGCGCGGAAACAAGGAGCCGAAATGGACCATCATCTCAAAACACAGGTTGAAGCTGACCTCGAACGCAAAATTGCCTCAACAGGAGATGATGTCCGCCGCACCGTCCTCGAACGCGCCAGGGTCTTCAAATCAAGCTGGGTCGACCTGGGCGAAATCCTCTCGCTCTTGGCCAGAAACCAGCAATACAAGGCCTGGGGCTACAAGAGCCTGACAGAGTACTGCCAGAAAGAACTCCACATCCGCGAAGCCACCGTCCACAAGCTCGTCGGGAACTTCAATTTTCTGAGCTCCCACGAACCAAAGCTCCTCGAGCAGGACAATATCGTCCGTCTCCCGGATCCCGAGTCCCTCCGGGTTCTGGCGAGAGCCAAGGAAGACAAGACACTGGACGACGAAGCCTGGTCCCGTCTCAAGGAGGGTGCCATCAATCACGGCTATACCGCGGCCACCCTTCACCGGAAAATCCGCGAAGCCGGGGCTGAACCCTCCGGGGACCAAGCGCCCAAGGAGAAGGAATCCCAGACCGATGCCCAGATTCGGCAGCGCATCATCAGTCTTGTCTCGAGCATCCGCATCCTCCTCGAGAAGAAGCAGGACACTCCCGGCGAGATCCAGGAGGCACTGACCTGTCTCGAACGCTTTGCCCGGACCGAAGACGCCGGCCCCAACCCATGAGAGAGGTCGATGTCCTTGTCATCGGCTGCGGAACGGCCGGACTCTCAGCGGCCATCTACCTGGCCAGGGCCGGACGTCAGGTCCTGGTTCTCGGCAAGAGCACCGATCCCGACGAGAGCAATTCCCGCTATGCCCAAGGCGGGATCATCTACCGCAGCAACGATGACACGCCGGAGGATCTCGCGGCAGACATCATGACCGCCGGTGGCGGGATGTGCTACCCCCCGGCCGTCAATCTCGTCGCCACCGAAGGCCCCTCGGTCGTCGATGATCTCCTGATCGGAATAGCCGGTGTCCCCTTTACCAGGGACGAGGCCGGAGATCTTCACCCGACAGCCGAAGGCGGGCATCACAAGCGGAGGATTCTCCACAGAGAGGACAGCACCGGCCGGCAGATCGTCTTCTCCCTCCTCGCATACGCCTCCACTCTCCCGAACATCACGATCGAGACCGGGAAAATGGCCATTGATCTGATCACCCGGGATCACCACTCCCTCGATCCGCTCTCCCGCTATTACCGGCCCGAGTGCCTCGGTGCCTATCTTCTTGATGTGACCACGCGCAAGATCGAACCGGTCATCGCACGGGCCGTTGTTCTTGCCAGCGGAGGTCTGGGGCAAACCTATCTCCACACCACCAATCCGGCCGTGGCGACCGGTGACGGATTCGCGATGGCCATCCGTGCAGGAGCCATCCTGATCAATATGGAGTATACCCAGTTCCACCCGACCACGCTCTGGCACCCCCGTGCCAACAGTTTTCTGATTTCCGAGGCCGTCCGTGGCGAGGGTGCCGTGCTCGTCAACCAGGCCGGTCGGGAATTCATGCAGCGCTACCACGAGATGGGCTCCCTCGCCCCGCGGGATGTTGTCACCCGCGGGATCCTTGACGAGCTGATCGAGAGCGGCGAAAACTGTGTCTATCTCGATCTGTCCCCCATCCCGAAGCACGAGATTGCAGTCCGGTTTCCCGCGATCCATGCCCGTTGCCTGGAATACGGCATCGACATCACCACGACTCCGATCCCCGTCGTCCCCGCCTTCCATTTTGCATGTGGTGGCGTCAGGATCAACGAACACGGCCGGACCAATCTTAAACGCCTGTACGCCGTCGGAGAGGTGGCCTGCAGCGGCCTGCACGGAGCCAACCGGCTTGCTTCCTCCTCTCTGCTTGAGTGCTGTCTGTACGGAAAGCGAGCCGCCCTTCACATTGTCTCCCACTGGCAGGATCTCTGCTCCGGGACCCTGCCCGACATCCGCCCCTGGGAGGATGCCGGGCTGGAGACCGAGCACGATCCGCTTCTGATCGCCCAGGACTGGGCGACCCTCAAACATATCATGTGGAATTATGTCGGGCCGGTCCGGACGACCCGTCGCCTGCGGAGGGCCTTCAGCGAGTTGCGCAGCCTGCAGGAGAACATCGAAGATTTTTACAGGAACACCCGGTTGGCCCGCTCGATTGTCGAGCTGCGCAACGCCGTCACCACCGGACTGAAAATCGCCGAGTCCGCCTGGTCAAACCGCTCTTCGCGCGGCTGTCACTTCCGCAAAGAGTGAACCCGGGCTTGCCCCGAATGGTCAACCAACCATCCGCCACAGTATGCTGCTGCTCCCGAAGGATCCGCCAAGGTTCCGGTTGTTGCACATCAGGCTCCCGAAAGCACCTCCCGCCCCGTCAGGGTTCGTTCCGCTCCAACCGGCCATCATCCACACCTGGGGCGAAGTTTTTGAGAAAATCAGCATAAAATTCGGAGGGAATGGGGACCGGCCGCCCCGTTTTCAGGGAAACCCATGCCCAAAGGGCCCTGGCCCTCGCCAGAACGGTCCCGTCACCCTTCCGGATGACACGGTAGCTCCTCTCGGCGGAAACTCCACGGACGGCACTGACCCAGGTCGCTGTCTCCACCTCGTCCCCGGGAACTGCCGGTTGGATGTACTCGATCCCGTACCGCCGGGCGACAATCGCAAACGAGTTTTCGAGCAGGCGGGGGAAAGGCCAGCCATACGCATCCAGGATACCCAATCCACAGTCCTCCGTCCAGGCTGCATAGACCGCGTTGTTCACCCGCCAATCCATGTCGAGGTCCCGCCACCCGACCCGGTGAGAGACAGACCATGCCCCCGACGGCGGGTCACCCTCCTCGTGACGGGTCCTGGGCATGGCCGCCAGCGGAAGGCCACCGGAAAGGAGCGCCAGCATCTCCGCCGGAATCGGACGGGGACGCTTCGTCTCCCTGTCCAGAAGCACCCATTCGCTGGAAGCCTCGGCATGGACCACACCCTCGGGGGAGAAAAACCGGTACTCCCGCAGGCAGCGGGACCGTTCACCTGCGGTGATCGAGGTTTCAATCCTGATCACGGCATCAAACGGGATTTCCTTTTTGTACGCAATCTCGGAGCGGCGGACCACCCAGAGCATGCCCTCTTCCTGGAAGCGCAGACGGGACCAGCCCGCAGCCGAACAGGCGGCAAGAGCCGTCTGCTGCATCAGCGAAAAATACTGGACATGGTTGAGATGTCCCCAGGCATCGCACTCGTGGAGCCGGATCCGGAAGTCTTCATGGTACATGGCAGGTCACTCCTCCCCTCAATGATAGCAAGACCGGGAGAAGGATGGCCCAGCCATCCACACCGGAATCAGGTCTCTCGCGCGGGTTTTGCCCCCCGACCGTTCCTTCCATAGATTGAACGGATGGAAGACACGATCAGCATGGAGAAAGCCGGACTGCGCCGGATCCTGCGCACAAGACGGGCCCGGCGCACGCCCGATGAACTCGGCCGGGCCGCGGAAAGCATCATCCAGACCCTGAAAGCAACCTTTCAACGGGAGGAACCCGTGCTTCTCTACCGGGCACTTCCCGACGAGATTGACCTGATGGCACTGGCGGAAGCATGGCTTGCGGAAGGACGGACCATCGCCTTTCCCGCTGTCCTTCCGAACGGGAAAATGCTCTTCAGAGAAGTCCGCAATCCGGCTACCGACTTCATTCCAGGATATCGCGATATTCTTCAACCGGACACACAGTGTTCCCCGGTACCGGTCAACGGAGCGCTCGTCCTCGTCCCGGGACTCGGCTTCTCCCGGCAGGGAGAACGGCTCGGCCGGGGAAAGGGCTACTACGACAGGGCACTGGCCGACGCGGTTTGCACCACGGTCGGCATCACCCTGGACGAGGACATCTTCGAGACCCTGCCCGTGACGGGACAGGACGCACGAATGTCGTATATTTGCAGTGAGCAGCGCCTGATCCGTTGCAGACCCGTGACCGAGGAGTTCCCGTGAACCGCATGACCATCCCTGTGCTGCAGACTCCGCTTGACGCGACCGCCCGAGTTCCCGGATCAAAGAGCATCACCAATCGCGCCCTCGTCCTGGCGGCTCTCGCCGAAGGGGAATCCCGCCTGTCGAATGTCCTGTTCAGTGACGATACGGTCTATATGTCCGAGGCTCTTTCAGCAGCCGGTTTTGGCGTCGAGAGTGATCCGGATGCCCTCGAAATCCGGGTCTCGGGAGGCCTTGGCCAGATTGTCGCCCGGGAACGGACCCGGCTCTTTGTGGGGAATGCCGGGACGGCGATGCGGTTTTTGACAGCCCTCCTCACCCTGACACACAACGAGTATGAACTGACGGGAACAGCACGCATGCGGGAACGCCCGATCGGGGAACTCCTCGAAGCCCTGGCCGCCCTCGGGGCCTCGGTCTACAGCAGCGAGGGAACCGGTTGTCCACCGGTGGTCATCAACGGGGCGGGGTTGACGGGAGGCGAATGCCGGCTTGCAGGGAACATCAGCAGCCAGTTCATCTCGGCCATCCTGATGGCGGCCCCCTGTGCCCGGCAGGATGTCACGATCCGGATCACCGAACGCCCGGTCTCGCTCCCCTACATCCGGATGACACTCGCCATGATGCGGGACTTCGGTGTCGAAGCAAGCCTCTCCGATGATGCCCGGACCATCCATGTCCCGGCCGGGCACCGCTACCGTGCCGGAGACTATGCCATCGAGAGCGATGCGTCCTCTGCTTCGTATTTTCTCGCAGCACCGGCCATCGCGGGAGGACGTGTCCTTGTCGAGGGGATCCCGGCCGACAGTCTCCAGGGCGACACGGCCTTTGCGGATCTCCTCGCGGAGATGGGTTGTCGCGTCACCCGGAATGCATCCGGCATCGAAGTCGCTGCCGAGCGTGGAGCCCTGCACGGTATCGAAGCCGACATGCACGACATCTCGGACACATTTCCCACCCTCGCGGTGACGGCCCTCTTCGCGGAGGGTCCGACGACGATCCGGAATATCGCCAATGTCCGGCTCAAGGAGTGTGACAGGATCACAGCCGTTGCCAGCGAACTGGTCAAACTCGGTGCTTCCGTGACGGAGTTTCCAGACGGGATGAGGATCCAGCCACCCGCGGATTGGTCCGAGCTCCGTCCCGCAGCTCCGATCGCGACCTGGGATGACCACAGGATGGCCATGGCCTTCTCCCTGGCCGGGCTGGTGATCCCCGGTGTCGAGATCCTTGATCCGGATTGCACCACCAAGACATGGCCAGGTTTTTTCCAGGACCTGGCCCGATTGACTGGAGGTCACACATGAAACGTATTGCCTTGCCCATCCTGCTGGTTGTCTGTCTCGCACAGACGCAATTCCTGTCGGCGACCGGAGCCATGATCGCGCCAGCCGGGGATGTGCGCATCTCCCTCGAGAAATACGGGCTCTCCTTTGCCCGCCTCCCGGACTGGCACTTCATCCAGACCAGCCCGCGGGGCAAAAAACTCTTTGACCTGGTCCGCCTCTACGAGTCCTCCGGTTCAGCCGAATCCAACAGGCAGGCGCTCTACGACGCCCTGGCCTCGCGGGCCTACATGATCGCCCATCCCCGAAGCGAAACCGGGGCGTCCGTGGTCCAGTTCACCCGCCAGATCGTCCATGACATCCGGCTTCAGGGATATGAACTGGTCGGAAGCCAGAGCCGCCAGGATCACGACATTCCCCTTCTCGTCTATGTCATGCGCTACCGCCCCCCCCGGGACTCCCGGGAACGGGACATCTGGCTCTCGCTGCGCTTTTTTCTGACACCAAAATACGTCTTTGCCTTTTACGGTTCGGCCCGGAGCCAGCAGGAACTGGAAGGGATCAACACCCTCTTCTCGACCATCCGCTTCATCACCAACCGGGACGGGAGCATCCGCCAGGATTGAGCCGATCCGGCGGCGTGTCCGCCGACCGGACATCGGCCTGTGGCTGTTCATCAAAAAAAACAGGGCGGGACTGCGCCGTCCCGCCGCCAACACCGGGCTCCATCAGGGAATCCGCACACGCTCCGACACGCTGGATCGCACGCCACTCACGACCGACCGGCACACCATCACTGGTCGGAGTCTTTCCCTTCCTCACGGACAATCCTGCGCCTCTCGTCGATCTCGTCCCGAAGGAGCGTGATTTCCTGTTGCTTGTCCTCGATCTTGAGCGCCAGGACACCGATGGCCGAAAGCATCTCCGTCACCTTGTCATCCGAAGCGACAAGCGCATCCTGCTGCTCCTCTCCCAGAACATGATAGGCCAGGCCGCCCAGTCTCGCATATTCTTTCTGGAGCTTGCCCTGGAGGTTTTTCAGCTCAAGTTCCTTTTTGGTGAGACTTCCCACCTCCTTGGCGCGCTCGTACGCCTCACGCGAGACACGCACCGACTCGTTGACAAATTTTTCCATGGAATCCCAGAGGGCCATACGCTGTCATCTCCTGCTTGAATGGCGGCAGAGACTCCGCCGGTATCACCTGAAGTATAGCCGTTCGACGCCCGTACCGCAAGCACCCATCCTCGCGGCCGGCGGGAAAACACAAAACCGTGATACGACTCCCGGAGTCGCATCACAGATCCGCAATACACCCCATTCAACCGGCAAAACGCGGGCAATGCTTGCATTTCATTTTCACCCGTGCTATGCTGTGCGAAATCTGAAAATCTTGCAAGGAGTGGTTATCCCATGACCAAACCCAGCGTCAAACCTGTCTGTCCCAATTTTTCCTCCGGCCCCTGCGCCAAGCATCCCGGATATTCCCTTGATGAACTCAAAGGCACCCCCTTCGGCCGCTCGCATCGCGGCTCGCTCGGCAAGGCCAAACTGGCCAAGGCCATCGAGGACACCAAACGCCTCCTCAAACTTCCCGCTGATTACCGGGTCGGGATCGTGCCCGCATCCGACACCGGGGCCTTCGAGATGGCCATGTGGTCCATGCTCGGCCCGCGCGGCATCGATGTCTTCCACTGGGAATCCTTTGGCGAAGGCTGGGCCAACGACATCAAAAAGCAGCTCAAGCTCCCGATGAACGAATACAAGGCCGACTACGGCCGCCTGCCGGACTTCTCGCAGGCCAATTTTGACAACGATGTCGTATTTACCTGGAACGGGACGACAGGTGGTGTCAAGGTTCCCAATGGCAACTGGATCCCGGACGATCGCAAGGGCCTGACCCTCTGCGATGCAACCTCGGCCGTCTTTGCGATGGAAATGCCCTGGAACAAGCTGGACGTTGTCACCTATTCCTGGCAAAAAGTTTTGGGTGGTGAAGCGGCGCACGGCATGCTGATCCTCTCACCCCGCGCGGTCGAGCGCCTGACCAGCTACAAACCCGCCTGGCCCATGCCCAAGATCTTCCGCATGACCAACGGCAAGGGCGAGTTGATGGAAGACATCTTCGAGGGTTCGACCATCAATACCCCCTCGATGCTGGCCAACGAAGACTACCTGGCCGCCATGGCCTGGGCCGAAAAAATCGGTGGCGTCCCCGAACTGATCCGGCGGAGCGAGGCCAGCTTGGCCCTCTTCGAGAAATTCGTCGAGACCCACGACTGGATCTCCTTCCTCGCCGACAAAAAGGAGTATCGCTCCAATACCAGCGTCTGCTTTGTCCTCAAACTCGACGCCGACAAGGTCAAAAAAATGGTCAAGCTCCTCGATGCCGAGGGAGTGGCCTACGACTGTGGTGCCTACAAGGACGCCCCGGCCGGCCTGCGCTTCTGGTGCGGCGGCACGATCGAGCCCTCCGATGTCGAGAAGCTCCTCCCCTGGCTGGAGTGGGCCTACGAGGAGGTCAAGGGCTGACTCTCCGGACCCGGACACATGCTTTTTCAGACTCCGCCTGCACCGCCGGGCGGAGTTTTTTTTGATGAACAGCCTCGGGCCTCTCGATGGGCGACCGTTTCGCAGAAACAGCATTTTTGACATGCGCTTCCGGGATAGACACGATGATATTTCGTTCGTATCAAGCGAATCCCGGAGTCGGTGTCACACGTTGCGTTTTATCCTTTACAAGGATTCGCTCTTTCCCTATACTGAACGGAAATACACCCCGCCCAAGTCTCACCTGCAGGGCATTGCGACGGAGTCCGTTCATGGCAACCAGTCCAGGCATCAGTTACTTCGAAGTCGAAAAAAACATCGAGATCGCGGTCAATGACCGACGGAGGATCAGCGTTTTGACCTGGTCCGTCAACACCGATATCGAGCAGCAGTTGGACAAAATCATCGACAGTATCCTCTCGACCCATGGCAACCCCGAATTGAAGGCCCCGGTCTATACCTGCATCAAGGAACTCGCCATCAACGGAACCAAGGCCAACCAGAAGCGAATTTTTTTCGAGCAACAGGGCCTCAATATGGATGATCCGGGCGATTATACCCGAGGGCTGGACCTCTACAAACAATCCCTCAATGAACATCGCGCCGTTGAACTCGGCCAGATTGCCCGGGAGCGCGGCCTCTACGTCAAGATCTCGTTTGACTATGACGAAACGGGCATGTGTGTCCGGGTCCGGAATAATACCCCGATCAACCCCGACGAGGAAACCCGCCTCAGGCAAAAACTGGCCCGTGTGGTCGGATACGACGACATCGTCCAGTTTTACATGGAGCAAGCGGACGAAACCGAGGGTGCCGGGATGGGCCTGGCCCTGATCATCATGCTCCTCAAGGGCGCCGGAATCGATCCCCACTACTTCCGGATCGGCCAGACCGGAGAGGTCACGATGGCTGTCCTTGAGGTCCCTTTCAACGAAAACTTCGTCAGCATTCGCGAACGGTTTCTCGCGGGCAAGAAGGCATAATGCCACCCCTCGCCGGAGCCTGCATCACCTGGCTTCTTTTCATCCTCCCCTTGGTCGCCGGGGGGCTCTTCCTCTCGAGAGAACACCTCGAGGACAGCCCGTTTTTCGTCCACCTTCTGGCAGTGGCCCTCCCCTCCCTTCTTGTCCTCCTGACTGGTGCGATTTTCCTCAACAGGCACTTTTCCGGAGATTCCGCACGGCCCCGGCGTCCTGGCTCGCGGCTTTTGGCCCTCCTCTCAGGCGGTCTCTCGACCCGGTACGAAGACATTGTCCACGAACTGGCCACAACCAGTGACATTCTCGAGCAGGAAAACCGCATCCGGGACGCCATGCTCTCGATCAGCCAGTCCATTCCGGGAATCGAAAATCTCGATGATCTCTTCACCCTGATTCTCGACAAGGCCATGGAAGCCAATGACAAGGCGGAGATGGGAAGCATCATGATGCTCGGGGAGGATGATCTCCTCCACTTCACCGCTGTCCGCGGATATGACTTTGCCGCCATGCGGGATATCCGGGTTCCCTTCCGGGATTCTTTCCTCTACGTGGCCTCCGGCGGCCGGATCAGTGGACCGATGGTGATCAACAACATCTACCAGTTCAACCGGTCCAATTTCTCGCCCGAAGTCGTCGAGTCCCTCGAGAGGGCCCATGCCCGTGAAATCGGGTCCACCATCTGCGCGCCGGTCATGGTCGACGGGGAACTGCGGGGACTCCTCAGCCTCGACAATCACGCCCCGGATGCCTTTGCCGACGAGGATATCGCCATCCTCGATTATTTTACCGTCCAGACCGGAATCGCCATCAAGAACCACGAGCTCCTGCAAAAGACGCTCTACCTCTCCCGGTACGACGGCCCGACCAACACGCTGAACCGGGCCTGGTTCGAGGAACTTGTCCGCGAACGCTGCCGGTCCTGTCAGGATTCCGGCCGGGCCGCCTTTACCCTCGTCCTTTTTGACCTGAACAATCTCAAGCTTGTCAATGATCATCATGGCCACCAGGCCGGTGACCGTCTGATCCTCGCATTCGCGGAAGCCATCCGGGCGGGACTCCGGGCGGATGAACCGCTGGCCAGGTACGGCGGAGACGAATTCATCGCACTTCTGGCTACCGCCAACCGTGACGAAGCTGTCGCCCGGATTGAAGCCATGCGACTGGCCTTTACACGGACTCCGGTCAAAATATCCGACCGGGTCTCGATCGAGGGCGGGTTCAGCTACGGCCTCGCGGTCTGGCCGGACGACAACCGGGAGTATGAAGCCCTGATCAAACTGGCGGACGGAAACATGTACTGCTACAAATCCGCGCTGAAAAAGTCCCGCCCGCAGTAAAGCTCCCGCAGTCTGTCAAGATTTCCCTGGACCTCGAACGCGATCATCGTGCCGAAGAGGTTCAACACGGCCAGGGCATTCCGGTTTGCATCCGCGTCCACAAACTTCTCGAGACGGGTACAGATCGCGCGATTGACTTGATCCACCGGTTTCATCCGTTCGACCAGTCCATCCAGACTGATCGCACCGTTTTGGCCCTGCCGGAAATACTCGTAGAGCAGGTAATTGCTGACATGTCGCTGAATCGTCTCTTCCATGCTGGCAAATGGCAGGTGAAAACGCGCCATCGGCCGGAGGATGTCCATCTGGGGGCAACCCGATGCGGCCAGATAGAGCCCAAGAATCGAGCGCAGCCCTTGTGAGACCTTGTCCCTTCGGGAATAGGTCCGCTCACGCGTCGTCACCACAATATCGGATTCTTCGATCGAAAACACATCACGAAACCGGGCGGCAACCCCGGATATATTCCAGGCCACCGGACAATGCTCCGTCTTCCCGACCTCGAACGGACAAAACGCGCACTGACAGTAGGAAAGCACCGTCCACGGCTCGGCACGGGATTCGGCCGGAGACAGGACCAAACCCGTTTCCGGATCCAGCCCGACGGTAAAAACCATATCCTCACGTTCACCACGGAATCCGAATCTGTATTCAATGCTGATTGTGTCCATAGCGATGGCTGCACCCGGTTGCGGATCTTGATACCGATTCTACCCCGCTCGAACCGGTTTGACAAGAAGATTTGCGTATCTGACCTTCGATCCCCTTCTTCAATGATACAGGGCGTCCGGAACACCACGACACATGATTCAGATCTTCTGCAGGCCGAGGTCGGAGAAAAATCGCACTGGACCTCTCCCGGAATGCTGCCACCACGAGCACAATGTACCGTCAGGCATGTAGGGAGACGCACGGAAAAGCGAATCACTCCCCCGCATTCGTTCGTTTCAGTCCTCTTGTATTCCTTCCAGAATAGCGTATACTCTGCGTAAGGGATATTGTGATCGGAGGAGGTTGGTCATGGCGCGGAAATTTACAGCACTGCTTGCAGTGTTTTTTTGTGTCGTTCTCTTGACAAGCTGCAGCAAGGAAAAGGACTCCGGATCTGGCAAGCTCCGCCCCGTCACGTTACGCCTTCAGTGGCTGATCCAGACGCAATTTGCCGGATATTATGTTGCCCTTGACAAAGGCTATTACAGGGAAGCCGGACTGGACGTACGGATCGAAGAGGGCGCCTACGGCAAAAACAATCTGGCAACAGTTTCCGAAGGGCTCGAGGAGTTTGGCACAAAATGGATTTTCGACCTCATGCCCCAGGCCGAACGGGTCGTGATCCTTGCAAATATCATGAAGGACAACGGGCTCCTCTTTGTCAGCAAAACCAGCAAGGGGATTCGTTCCGTTCGTGACTTTGCCGGGCGCAGGGTTTCCGTCTGGTTCATCGGAAACGAATACCAGCTCTTC
>Ga0116158_10002087_pt1 | contig 17779 bp, 11 predicted proteins | sample AD_UKC052_MetaG_FD_89883 | JGI IMG/M metagenome (GOLD analysis project Ga0116158, IMG submission 89883) | Active sludge microbial communities of municipal wastewater-treating anaerobic digesters from USA - AD_UKC052_MetaG | ecosystem: Engineered > Bioreactor > Anaerobic > Digestate | place: USA... | reverse complement strand
TTAATCCTGAACAGGTAATTCATTCCGGAATCAGGCTGCAGGATATCCTTTTCAGTAATCCGCTCTTTTAACTCACTTCTTAACGATGGCAGATGATGAAGAAAAATACTATCCCTTGCTACAACTTTACCATTTACATACCCGGTTGCAATCAGGTTGCCGAATTGAATATCTACCCCGTCCCAGCGGAAATGCGTTCCGATTCCACCTCTATACCTTACACCCAATGCGATGTTTTCGTTTCCGTTAAACAGCGCAACCGAATCGCAGTTTGAATAAATAACTACGTTATTTTTAATACCGGGCGTGGTCCACCGGTCGGGCCAGGTATGCGAGGAAATATAGACCATCGGTTCCTTTGCAGAAGAAACATAATTGCTCCGGTACATATAAAATACATCGGTTGGTTCGCCCCAAAGCGTAAACAAACCTTTGTAATTCACCGGACCAATCCGGTCAATCTCCCGCACACCTTCGCCGCTTTGCGTACGGCCTGGGTTTTCGTGGCTGTACAGCAACCAGTGAAAATGCCCTGTATTATTGTGCTTTACCTGTTCGGCCAAACGGATTTTGGTTTCCATCATCCGGGTCATCCGCTCTTCACTCAATATTTTACTGCTGTAGTGCTCTTCCTCGCTGTGCAAATCGGTTATACGCCAGGCTCCATATTCGCCAATCAGCACCTGCCGCTGAATATCATTGTCATAAGTGGCCGGATCGCCTCCATAGGTCCCGGTCCAGTTTTGCGGTACATCCCAATCGGTTCCCGTACCGCCATTGCAGGTGGTTATCTTTCTTTGAATGGTTGCTGTTGGGTCAAGCCCGCGGATTATATCGCTGCACTCCTTTGCAAAAGCTTCAGGCAGGGTGCTTTCATTTTCCAATCCCCACAAAATATTGGAAGGGCTGTTGCGCCTTTCTTTCACCCACTGAATAAGCAACCGCTTAAAATTGGTTTTGAAGGCTTCGTTATCAAACCAAACATGAGCAGCCATTTGCGGCCACCACAATATGCCAAGGCTATCCCAGTTTTGCTGATACCTTAAATTGTGTGGTTGATGCGCATCGCGAAAAGCGTTGTAACCCGCAGCCCGAACCTGCGAAACACGGGCGGCAATTTGTTCCGCTGAAAAAGCGTGGCTATTGCCAAGTATATGCTCATACTCAGCCGTTCCATTGATAAAAACAGGTTTGCCATTCAGTAAAAAAACCGAGGGGCTATCATTAGGCCCGGGCCATTTTACCCAGCGGATACCGTAAGGCACCGTATCGGTATCCACCAACTTATTATCACTGTAAATCTGCGATACAACTGAATATAAATAAGGATTTCCAGGACTCCACAAATGAACATTGGCCCTGATTGTAAAATCTGTTTTTACCTGCGTTAATTCACCCGCATTCAAATGAATGGCTTTACTGGATTCAGCCAGCTTTTTTCCATCCTTTTCAATTATCTGCTGAATTACCGCATAAGTTCCTGTTTCAGCTCCATAGTTTTTCACCTCTACACCTGCATGTAGTACAGCCCCATCTTCATGTACCGTGGTATCATTCCAGATATGCTGTCCAAAGGGTTCAATCCGAACTGAATTTGTAATTACAAGACTTACCGGCCTGAATATTCCCATGGGCTGCGAACCTTCGGAAAAACCGATTTCGTTGCTGCAACCACCGCATACCCAGGGCAAATCTTTTATGTAGGCAGGATGACCTACTTTTACAGTAAGCAAATGCATTGCACCAGGTGAAATAAAATTTGAAACATCAAGGGTAAAGGTCGTTCTTCCACCTGCATGTTCACCAACCATACGACCATTAATGAAAATGGTGGCATAAGAACCCACACCCTCGAAAAACAAAAAATAGCGTGATGCCTTACTTGTTTTTGGAATAACCAAATTATGGCGGTACCAGGCATATCCATGGAGGTTACCGTGCTTCATGCGCCTCACGCCATAGTACGTATCCCAATTGTGTGGAATGGTTACCGCTTTCCACCCACTTACTGCTCCTTTCTGTATGGAAATTTCATCAAAGGAAGCATTGAGGGTATCATCGGCAACCGTTAACCATTCTCCATTTAACGGAAACTGCAGGCGGACTCCATCCTGTGCCCATAATGTTCCTGCAAAAACAAACAAAAAAATTATATGTGTAAGAAAATTTCTCAAAATGAAACATGTGTCTTTCTGCCGGGCAATAATTGAACCGACTTTTCTTTATTCAAATATTTTACCAAAACTTTGGTTGGCTTTTCCGACTTCAGCCATAGCCCTGCAAGCTGATGGTTTTTCCATTCCAAATCGGCCACAATTCCACCCCTTGCACAAAGCCCGCGTACGTTGCCTTCCTTCCACGAGTCAGGCAAGGCAGGCAACAAGTCAATAAATCCATCATGACTTTGCAGCAGCATTTCGGCAACACCGGCTGCACCACCAAAATTTCCGTCAATCTGAAAAGGTGGATGTGCATCGAACAAATTTGCATAAACGCCTCCCTTTTCTGCCACGTTGGGGTTGGCATCGGATGGTTCGAGCAAGGCATTCAAAATATCCATTGAATGTTCCGCATCTTTAAATCTTGCCCATAAGTTTAACTTCCAGCCAAGGCTCCAACCTGTTCCCGAATCACCCCGAAATTCCAGGGATTTCATCGCTGCTTTCATCATCAAGGAATCTTTCCAGGTAATATCTTCCCCGGGATATACGCCCCACAAATGCGAAACATGCCGGTGATGGTTTGAAGGATCATCCACATCCTCCATCCACTCCTGCAATTGACCCAACCGGCCAATTCTGTTTGGAGCAATAACGGGAATCAAACCACTCAGGGTGTCTGCCAGCTTATCGTCATTATGCAGAATAGAAGAGGCCGTTACCACACTTTTGAATAACTGCCTGATAAGCTGATGATCCATGGTTGGCCCCGCTACCAAACCACCCTGCTCAGGCGAGTTGGAAGGCGAACTGATTAAATAATCGGCCACCTTGTGATAGGTAAGAGTTTTGGTGTAAAAACTTGCCGCTTCGCGCATAACGGGATAGGCCTTGCTGCGCAGAAAACCGGTATCGTTTGTAAACAAAAAATAATCCCAAAGCTGATTGCTGATCCAGGCCGAACCGGTTGGCCAGATACCATGGTTGGAGGCATTTACAGGAGCCGTTCCCCGCCAGATATCGGTATTGTGGTGCAACACCCAACCGGGGGCATTGTAATGATACAACGCGGTTTGTTTCCCTGTTTCAGCTAATTCTTGAGCCATTTTGGTGAAAGGTTCATGGCATTCTTTCAGGTTGAGCACGGTTGCCGGCCAGTAATTCATTTCCGCATTTATGTTGGTGGTGTACTTGCTGCCCCATGGCGGATTCAGCAGGTTGTTCCAGATTCCCTGCAGGTTAGCCGGTTGCCCGCCGGGCCGCGATGAGGAAAGCAACAGATACCTCGCATACCGCACATACAATTCAACAAGACCGGGATCATTGTTTCCATTAAAAAGTTTTATCCTTTCATTGGTTGGAAGCAGTTCATGGTCGCTGTTTCCTAGCCAAATGGAAAAGCGTTGATAAAACTTTACATAATCGCTGATATGCTGCTGAAGCAAAGTTTCATAACCATAATTCTTTGCATTGTGCATATAGGAGGCGCAGAAAGCAAGGGCAGAACCTGAAATATCCTTATAGCTTATAAAATTGGTTGCAGCTGTAAACAAAACCGTGAAAGGCTTTACAGAGCGCACTTGTATGCCGTTTCTTTCAACCACAACCTATGCGGCCGGTCCGCTGCAATGCAGGTAACCTACAGCCTGCATTTTACCATCCTTTGGTTGGGCAAAAATGGCAACCGTATTGTTATCTATTGATTTGCAACTGTACGTTTTATGCAGACTTGACAGCTCAAACCGATAATCCATTCCCTCCGGATTGGTGGTTTCAAAATGACAAACGAGCACCTGTTGCGGGGCCGAAACAAAATAAGACCGATTGTATTGAAATCCCCGGTATTCGTACGATACCCTGCTTACTGCTTTCGAAATATCAAGGGAACGTTCATAGTTGCTCACATTTTCCCTTTGGCCTGTTTTGATTATTAAATCTGCAAATGGCTGATAATCCGCATTATATCTCGGCATTAAAGGCGGATTTTCATCTTCTACAAAATATTTCCACTTGTTGCCCAATGATAAGGCCTTTGAAGCACCTTCGGCCACAGGATATATGATCAGGTGAGGCTCGTTGTTTTTCCTGCCCGTAAAACCACCCTTGTCAAAAAAGTTGATTACCTGAATGGCTATTACATTCTCGCCGGCTTTCAAAACTCCGGGTGGAATGGTGTATCGCCTCGTAGCATTACTCTCACTGGAAGAACCCACTTTTTTGCCATTAATAAAGGTTTGGTCCTGATCCCTTACCCGGCCAAGGTCAATCATTACAGGTTGATTCGCCCATGAAGCAGGAGTATTAATTCTTGTCCTAAACCAAACCACACCATCCAAACCTCCAAGGTAGCTTTCCTCCCAGCCGTTTATGGTAGGCAACTGCATGTGCATCCACCGGCTGTCATCCACCGAAAGACCCGCATACAAAGTATCATTTAGTGCTTTTTTCAACCAAACTTCCCTTCTCTCCTCATAGCCATTCTCGTTTGACCGGAGCCCCATAAACGTTTTGCCTGCCAAATCTTCGGCTTCTTTTTGTTTTCCCGCATCAAGCAGATTTCTGATGGCAGTCAGATTATCCGCTGCACCTCTTCTCGCATATTCCCTCGGCTCACCGGTCCAGAAAGTTGATTCATTGATCTGAAGATGTTCTTCGCCAATTCCGCCAAAAACCATGGCACCAATACGCCCATTGCCTATAGGGAGCGCTTCGGTCCATTTCGTGGCAGGCTGTGTGTACCACAACTTTTCATTAGCCTGTGCAAACAAACCACCAATAGCAGGAAAAACGCCCGCAACAATCAATATTTTTATTTTAAACCACATACCCATACCTAACCTATTTTACAATAACGGCCGTCGGTTTGGCTCCCTCTGAAACCGTAAAGGTCCGGGCACCACTGCCCAGCCAATTGCCGTTCAATTCAATTCCAGCCGATTTCGGCCCTTTCAATTCCACAAAAGTTCCTTTCGGCCTCGCTACACTGCATTGAACAATCCTTATTTTTTCACTATTAGCTATCGCTACTACCGGACTACTTTCCGGGACCCCATTCATACGCAAGCCCTGCAGGTTAATATCACTTCCATTCTCAATACTCAATGCCATAAAATTCTCCACCTCAATGCGCACATTATGCAATTCAATGCCTTTTACATTCCTGAACCGCATGCCTGTTTTGGAATAAAACTGTGCATCTGTTATGGTAATATTTTCAACCGGCATTTCGGCAAGGCCATTCAGAAAACAGGCCTCGTTTGCATAGGCGGTAATCCCGTTGATATGAATATTCCTGATCCTTGGGGTACGTTCCGAAACCGGTTCCGGAGTTGACTTTGCGTATTCCATATCCATCACTATTGCCTGATCGCGGATATTTTTCATCACAATATTGCTGATGCGGATATCTTCAATGGCAGCGCCTCGCCCCCTTGTGGTTTTTAACCGGATGCCCCGGTCGGTTCCATCAAAAATACAATTGCTGATGGTGATATTTTTTACCCCGCCACTCATTTCACTGCCAATTACCACACCGCCGTGTCCGCTAAGCATGGTGCAATTGGTGATGGAATAGTTTTCCGCCGGCCGGTTCATTTTTCTGCCGGGAGCATCTTTGCCGCTTTTAATGGTAATGCAATCGTCGCCCACACTAATATAGCAATCCGAAATACGCACATTACTGCAGGACTCGGGGTTTATGCCATCGGTATTGGGCGCCATACTTGCCGGATTTAAAACGGTAACGGCATGAACGGTTACATTATCACAAAACTCAGGATTAACCGTCCAAAAAGGTGAATTGCGGATGGTAACACCCTGTATCAAAATATTTTTGCAGTACATGGGCTGAATAAAGGCCGGGCGTAAAAACCCACGTACAAATTGCTTGGGATCGTCGGGCATCAGCATACCCTTGTTCAGACTATCGAACATAAGCTGCCACCTGCTGCGCGGCTGATCATTTTTATACCCTTCCACAAATGCCCACCATTTTTTACCATGACCATCGAGTATGCCCCTTCCCGTAATGGCAATATTCTCCACTTCGTAAGCATAAATGAGGGGAGAAAAGCTCACAATATCCACTCCCTCGTAACGGGTAGGCACCATGGGCAGGTAATGATCAAAGTTGTCGCTGAAATGCAATTCGGCTCCGGCATCTATAAATAACGTGATATTGCTTTTGAGGTGAATGGGACCGGTCAGGTATTTTCCTGCAGGGAAAAAAATGGTGCCACCGCCTTGTTTTACTGCTGCATCAATTGCGCTTTTTATTGCTTCGGTACAAAGGGTTTGACTATCGGCCTTTGCCCCGTAATCTTTTATGTTAAAAAATGCCTGTGCACGGGAAAAAAGCGAACACAACAACAAAAACGGCAAAAAAATGGATAACAGTTTTTTCATAAAGTGCAAGTGGTACAAAAATACCTTACATCGCCCCGTTCAAAATAGTCGTTCTTACTTTGTTAATGGATTATTTACCAAAACCAAGGTTGTTCTAAGGTTTTTTGCCACGAAGGCACGAAGACACAAAGGTTCACGAAAATTCTATTTGTGTTACTTAGTGCCTTAGTGGCTCTTCCTAAAGTTTTTGGCCCTTATTCAAATAACCAATCCACTTCCTTTGGTTTGGGATTCAGGGAAAGACCTGCGTCAAAAATGGGAAGTGGAATATTGCCATCTGCAAAACCGGCAATCAGGCATATACCCTTTGCCAGTTTGAGGGTATGCTTGCCAGGCCCGAAAGTATAAGAATGTAGATTTACAGGAGGCAGCCCATCCAGCAGAATAGCATTGGCAAGCTTGATTTCGCCCTGCCCAAACTCATTAGCAGCAGCGTTTGTTTCCAATTGCGGAGGCTGCAGATATTTCTTTGATGTATCTGTAAAATATCCAACCAAAACATGAACCGGTTTTTGGGTAGAAAAGGATATGGTTGTACCCTCCCGCATCTGCTCTTCGTAGTTCACAACCAATCCCTTCAAGCCGGAAAGTACCTGATCTGCCTGTACTATTTTCCGATCATTTTCAAAAAACGGAGATCTGCCGGGTACCAGGTTATACCTCTTTTCAGAACCACCTGACAGGGTCAGTTCAACAGGTTGCAGGTTTGGCTTTTGCTTTACCAAACCCTTGTCACCCGCATTCCTGATAGAATCCATTTTTCTTTCAAAAACCTGCAGCTCTTTTTTAAACTCCGGCAACACTTCACGCCAGTGAATAAATGTTGCATCAACCCCACGAAAAGGAATTTTGCGCTGCGCTGTTTGCATACTGTTTGCATACCTGTAGGTTTTGTCCGTTATACGGGTAAGTTCTTCATACCACTCAACGCTTTTCCTTAAATGGGGCTGTGCCAACTCAAGGTCAGCAATGTTGCCGGAATATTTATAACGAAGTGCGTGCAACGCAGCAGTTGCTTTCTCGGCATAATGGTAAGCCATAGCACGATGGATGTACATATCATTTTTTATTCGAAGCCATTCATCGTTCTCCTTTGCAATCAGCTCTCCCGCCTTTTCGATAGCAAGCACTGCCGCATCGCCATGCATTTTCAGTTCATAAATAATCTGCAATGGTGTTTCACCAATATGTGCTTCACCCTTTCTCTCCTTTTCTGCATATTCAATCAGCATTTCCCCCTCGGGCGATTCGGAAGTGTACAACAGGGTAAACAACCCAAACCGGAAAGGATTCACCAATTGCGGCATCGTCATACCGAGTGTACTCGTTTGCCGGTTACCATCGGTTATGCCAAATCTCCTTAAAATTTTGGGTGAAATTTCACCTGCATGCTCATAAGCACTTAACAGCATTTTTCCAAATGAAGCCGAACTGCCGTGAGCTTTACCCAATACTTCCGACCAATAAATATTTTCTTCCTTGTCGGAATAGGTGCTTTTCCATGCATACCTCGCCCATTGCTGGTACCAAAGCCAATCCCTGTCTATTTCGTACAGCCTTGTTGCCGAGCTGTCGGCAGCCCATGGCCAATCCCAGTAGGAGTGTTGCGGATAAAGGTGTAAACCGTTGGCGTTGTACACATTATGCATGGCCTGCACACATTTCCTGATAAAAAAGGGTGAAGCATAGCGGAAAGGTTCAAGGTTAGCGAGGATATGTACATTTTCAATTTGAACGGTACCAATGGCGCTGAGTTTTCGGTGAAGTTCGGCCCAGGTGCCCCTTGGCGTATAGGTTGTAAGCGCTTCGCCATTATACTTGGCCATGGTGTACAGGTTGCTGTAAATTTTCATGGCCGAATCCATTACCATGGGTGCATCCGAATCGTGCGCACGAAGTACAATGGGTGGCTGTTCCGTTTTGCCCAGCGCTTTCAAACCATCCTTTACCCCCGGAATGATGGTTTTGGTAAACCAGTCCACATCATCCTGACCTACTCCCTCCATGGCTTCGCCAAGGGTTACCAATAAACCCACATTCGGATATTTTTCAACAAAAGCGGCAATTGATTTACGGGTATAATCTGCAATCAGCGGTACAATTGGGCGCTCACGGTCCTGTGTTTTAATACCATGCTTTTCTGCAAAAGGCTTTGAAACAATGATGTTATAGAACATCTGTATTACCCAGATACCGCGTTTATCTGCCTCTTCGGTAATAAACCTGTATATCTCCTCATTCCTTTTAAAAGTTGCATCATCTACTTCCACTGCGTAAGGATAATCCTTCAACTTCACCAGCGAAGCGAAAGGATGCCCGTTCCAAAGGTAAAGTGAATTATACCTGTTAACCACAAGGCTGTCAAGCGTGCGCAGCCAAAGAGTTTTATCGTAAAACCAACTGAAGGTTTCGGGTGTAAACGGGTATTCGTACACGGTTCGTCCCGGGAGGTAATAAGGTTTTTGAATACCAATACAAGTGCCACGCAATACCATTTCAGGTTTATCAGTTACCGCCAGGCTATCGGGAATCCTGCCCAACCGGTCTATGGTTTCTGCCAGTTCAATACAACCATAAAGCAAACCGTTTTCATCGCCCCCGATTATGCCTGCAGGATTTCCTTTGCTGATTTTGATGGCATATCCTTCTTTCCCGGGATCTTGCACGGTGGTATTGCCTTGATTTTTAAATACAGAAAGTGCAATTACCTGTTGAACAGATTTTGATGCAGGCACCCTGCTCATTTTTTCCACCTTATAACCCGCCTTTTGAAGTGAACGTGCAAGGTAATCTGAAGCAAAAACCATTCTTGCAGATGGTTTTGAAGGAACAACAATGGAAATGGGGCCAATATTTCTTACCTCCTGAGCTCTCAATGATAAAAAACATTGAAAACACATCATCCACAACAAAAATCTTTTATTGACAAGCATTGTACCGGAAATTAAAATCCTCCCTTTCAGGAATAAAATTATTACGGTAAAATTAAAACAGATACTTTCAGCAGAAATAGAAGAACTAAGCGAAACAATGGATTATTTTCCCGAAAACCTATGAAACATATAAAACCCCTTCCAAACCTGCTACATTAGTCCTTATGGCTTTCACGGTACAGCTTGGGCGATGCCCCCATAATTTTACGGAATCTGCGCGAAAAATAATAAGGATCATCAAAACCCATATTCATGGCAATGGCCTTTATGGATTGGTCGGTAAAGTTCAATTGCTGACTTGCCCGCTGCATTTTCATCTGAATAAAATAGTCAATCGGCGAGTAGCCGGTTTTCTGTTTGAACAAGCTGGAAAACCTTGAAACTGAATAATTATATTGTTTGCAAAGTTCCTTGAGTGAAATATTTCCCGTAACATTCTCCTGCATGTACTGCATGGCCCTTTTTATAAAATCATCGGTATAATTTCCGGCTGAGGGAAAGTGCCGGTCGTTATAAATAAAATACGATAAAAAATGGCTGAGTGAGAAAGAAATAAAATGCAGGTTATCGGTACTGAAACCCAACTCCAGCGTATTAAACATGCGGGTAAACAGCTTTATGATATCATCATTTATTTTCACAGGAGTTGGTGTAAAACAACTTGCAAAACCCGGGCTTTCATTAAACGCAGGCAGCATGGTTCCACCAAAATGAATCCAGTAAATGGTCCATGGCTTTTCTTCACTGCTGCCATAAGCATGCTCCACATCTTGCGGCAGTATAAAAAATTCATTTGGATGTACCTTGTATTCTTTTTTTCCTATTTTATACCAGCCTTCACCATCCACGCAAAAGAAAAGGAAGTTTTCATGAAGGCCATTTTTCCGGTAAGTATAATGACCCGATGCTTTTGGATAATAACCAAGACTTGATATGTATAATCCATTGAGGCATGGATTTTTAAGGATGGTATTTTTTATGATGGTACGCGGTATCTCAATTCGCTGTTTTCCTAATCCATACCATATATTTTTGATGGATTCACCCGTTTTTTTGGATTCCATAAGCAGGCAATAAGTTGATAAAATCGTTAAATTGTCTGCTAAAAGTAAGGAAGGATGGAATATTTTCCTGAAATAATTATGAAGAAGGTAATAAAGTTAACCCGGTTTCAGCCGATCTTGTAGCTGCCTCCACACAGGCCATGGTTAATAAGGCGTCCGTAATATTGTTGTCCGGCGTTTTAATGATTCCCTTCTTTGCCAAAATCATTTGTTTCATTGATCCGGCAAAAGCATGTGGAAACCAGGAGCCTTCGATCTCAGGCGATTGCCAGTCGGGGTTATCATCCAGCATACTTATATAAGAGAACTTATCCGGAATACCTTCGGGATAATTGATTAGCACTCCCGGCGTAATACAAATAGCGCCCTTTGTACCTTCCAGTTTTATACGTGCATCCTGCAGTTTGGGAGAAAAAAAGTGGTGGTGGTTGGTATGTATGCTCACCCGGATATTGTCGCCATAATGCATCAGGATATTGCTGCGCACATGAGCAGCTGATTCCATAAACGGATGTCGGAGACTTTGAGCCAATATACCGGCCGGATTTCCTAAAAAAGACCGCACCAGGTCAATATAGTGAATGCTGTGGTAGTACAACTCCATAAAAGGAATCTCACCCAGGAATGGCCATAAATGCCAGGGGGTGAAAACATTGATGTAAATATCAATATCGCAAAGGCTCCCAATACGGCCTTCGGCTATTAACTGCCTTGCTTTGGTAATAAAAGGTGCGTAACGCAGTTGAAAGTTAACCCCGGCAAGCATATTTTTTCGCCTGATGATCCCTGCAATATCCATGGCTTGTTGCCAGTTATTACCCATTGGTTTTTGCAATAAAACAGTAGCGCCATCGGGTAGTTTTTCCAAAATGCCTGTTATACTTTCGCCCGGTACCGCCAAATCAAGGATGGTTTGAGGACCGATACCTGACAACACTGCTTCAAAACTGCTGTAAACTGCCGGAATGCCAAACCGTTGTGCCGTTTCATTTGCCTTTACCAAATCAACATCATAAATACCGGCAACCGGGTAACCTGCATGCTTGTATGCGGGCAGGTGAGCATGGTTTACAATTCCACCGGCCCCAATTATAATGATGGAAAAATCATCCGGGCAATCCTTTTCCTGCTGCTTCATATCAGGGCAAATTTATGCTTAATGTTCCATGGGTGCCACTGCCTCACCGAGGTAATTTCCATAGGTTAAACTTACCACAGCCAGCATGAGTATAACAATTGCAATGCCTAAAACCCACTTTGCCTTTGAGGGGCTATTCTTCCACTCTTTTAAGGCAATGCCCACTACGCTGCTAAGCAGCACCAGCATAATCATGTGAATGGCCCAACTGCTGAATTTATAGCTTCCCATCCTGATATGCCCCATGCCGTAAAACAGAAACTGACCAAACCAAAGCACCCCGGTAAGCGAGGCCCACAGGTAATTACTGCCTGTTGAAACACCCGGTTTGGATTCGGCAAGCCTGAAATGCTGTCCCCAGCTTTTATGCCGGAAGTGGAGCCACGAACAATAGAAGAGCGTGGTTAAAAAAGCGCCGGAATTAGAAAAAATATACACGGCATTGGTTTGAAACTGTCCGCTGCCCAACCGGGCGGCTTCATCAGCAATGGGTTGCCCCTGATCTATGGCAAAACCATACATGGCCGACAGAATACCTGCCACCAAACACAATGGAAGACCCTTGGTCATGCTGAAACCAGAGATATTCTGCCCAAGAAGCGGATGATTCTTCTCTTTGATAAAGCCAGCCCAGCCGCAAAGGGCAATACCAATGGCTCCCAAAAAAATTCCGAAACCCAGCCAACCTGCTCCCTGCTGTTGAAATACGGTGCCAAGGGTTCCGGCAACCCAGGGAGGCAGCAAGGTTCCCAATACACAGGATATGCCCACCGAAATGGCATAAGTGAGTGAAAAGCCCGCGTAACGGATAGCGAGGCCAAAGGCAGTGCCTCCAATTCCATACGTCATTCCCAGGAAAAAACTTTTATACATGGCCGAAGCAGGCGACCTTTTTATTACTTCGGCAAGTTCAGGCACGGTAATCCACGCAACCAAAACCGGCATAACCAGCCAGCAAACAAGGGCCTGCGCAAGCCACCAGGTATGCCAATGCCAGCCAAGCACTTTCCGCTGCGGGGTATAACAAACAGCCGCAGCCGATGCCCCTACACTATGCCATGCAATTCCACCTGCTACATCCATTCCCCGTTTTTAAAGTTTATAAAAAGCTTCCGCATTTCTGCTCAACACTTTATCCAAATCTCCTTTATCCAAAAGCCCTTGCAGTACCGATAGGTAAATATCCATGGTGAACGAATAATCGCCCGCCAACAGGCTTACAGGCCAATCGCCGCCGCAAAAGCACCGGTCGGATCCAAATTTTTGCAGAACAAATTCAATGTAAGGAGCAACATCTTCCCCTGTCCATTTAAAAGGCTTACCCGATGGAAAGCCCAATCCTGATATTTTACAGTAAAATTTTTGGTGGAGAGCAGCTTCGGCCATCAGTTCGCCCCATTCACCAAATTTTTCCCCGGTATCAATCGGCGGCTGGTTCAGGTGGTCAAAAACCATTAATAAATCAGGAACCTTTTCAGCCAATAACAAAACCGTTTTTATATGTTCCGGTATTATGCCAACCAAATCATAGGTTAAGCCATGCGCTGCAACCATTTTCAGGCTTTCAACTACTTCGGGCAGCAAAAGCCACCTGGGATCGGGTTCGTTATGAATGAGGTGCCTTATTCCCTTAATGTATTTGTTGCTGCCAAAATTACCTCCTAAAAGCCTTGACACTTTTTCAGGTTCAAGCAAGGGAAGCCAACCTACCACCCCTTTTACCAGGGAACAGCTATCGGCAGCTTCCAGCATCAGCGCAGTATCTTCCGGGTTATTGGCTGCCTGTATTAGCAGGGCACCGGTAATTCCGTTCCCTTCTGTTGCCTCCACCCATTGCTGAATGTTATAAGTACGATTTAAGATGGGACCTTCTCCCTCAAGCCAGGCATAATGCACCCGCTCAGGATCCCAAATGTGCACATGGGTATCAATCATTGTGTTGTTTTTTCATATAGCGCCGACCATAATACAGTGTCACCTGTTTTAATGATCATCTTTCAGTCTGCAATCTTAGGCAACAATCCCGAATTGTATATCAATTTCCAGATTATGTTCGCCAACCCCTGGCGCTCCCCGGCTTGAACGGGATAATTCACCATCTATTCTTATCGGACACCTCGTGGTTTTCATTTTCAAACCATTTGAGGTAACGGTATCCATCTCCATTTCCAGTACCTTATAACCTTCCTCCTCCCTCAGTTCAGCATAATTCATCACCCTTGCACACCATATATCCGCAGGTTGCAGTATTCCCAGCCAATATTCAGTTGATTGCTTTAATAACCAATCAGCCAAAATGGTCTTTATTTCATCCCTTTTTTCAAACCATAAGGCAGGCTCGTTAAATGCCTGCAAAGGAGTGCAGCCAAGCAATAAACCTAACCCTGGAATGCTTCCCATGGCAAGCGCAAGATAACCATTGGTTGTTTGGTAAATGCCATAAGGCGCTGCAATATAAGCATGTCCATTATTTACCCGGCTTCTTACGGGCAATTCGTTTCCATCATTATAATAACAGGTAAGCACTTCAAACTGGAAATCGAGAATACTCTCCATCATGCTAACCTGAACGAGTGCACCTTTGTTTTTAACCGTACGCTGCAAAAGTGCAGCCAGTATACCCTGTGTAAGGTGGGTACCGGCAAGAATATCCACTACTGCCACCCCCATTGGGGTAGGGCCACTGTTTTCATCGTTGGTAAGCCAGGTAAGCCCGCTTACCGATTGTAGCAGTAAATCCTGCCCCGGCAACCCACTCCATGGTCCTTCGGTGCCATAACCACTTATTTCGGCATAAATAATGGAAGGATTGATGGCAGTTACTACTTCGTAATTTAATCCGATCCGCTCCATTACGCCCGGCCTGAAATTATGGATCATTACATCTGCCTGGGCAATCAATTGCTTAACCTTTTCGAGATCGGCGGTATTTTTCAGGTCGGCCGCATAGCTTACTTTATTCCGGTTGATGGCATGAAAAATGGTAGACTCCCCTTCTATCACCACATCCGAAACATAGAGTTGCCGGCATATATCTCCCAACCCGGGCCGTTCAATTTTAATAACCTGCGCACCAAGGTCAGCAAGCCGCAACCCCGAAGAGGGCCCGGAAAGAAACTGGCTGAAATCAAGTACTACGGTTCCTTCCAATAATTGCATAATAATATATTACTGCGTCAAATAGCCTCCGTAAGAAACTCACCAGATGGGGCTTGCTTTGAGGTGTTTTGAAATTCTTTTATAATAGATCCTGTATGTTCGCCCAATTGCGGTGCGGCCTTTTCGCTTGTAAGCCGCTCACCATTAATCCTTACCGGGCAACGTGTGGTAATAATTTTCTTACCCTCGCCTGTTACAACCTGCTGCTCCATCTGTACAAACCTGTATGCAGGATGCTGTTGCAATTCCTTCCAATCAAGTACTGCCATTGCCCATATATCCTGCCGGTGCAATTTTTCAAGCCACCAATCTGTTCCCCTTTTTACCATATGTTCAGCTAACAATTGCTTAATTTCATCCCGATGGATAAAAGCATCTTCCTGCCGGTAGGCATATAAAGCAGGGCAATCAATGGCGAGTGCCAGCTGATGAAGGTTTACCATGGCTATTGCAATAAATCCATCTGCTGTTTCGTAGGTTCCGTAAGGTGAGGCAAGCAAAGGATGCCCGTTGCTCATTTCACTTCTCTGGGGTAATTTTCCGCTTGCAAAATAGGTGGTGAGTAATTCAAACTGAAAATCAAGCACACTTTCCATCAGGCTCATTTCAATATGCGCACCTTTCCCCGTTTTATGCCGCCTGATAAGCGCTGCAAGAATGGCCTGTACCAATTGGTTGCCGCAAATACTATCGGCAATACTTAAACCAAAGGGAACAGGGTGATCGCCGGCATTGCCTGATGTATATACCAACCCACTCATGCTTTGCACCAGCAAATCCTGCCCCGGAAGATTTTTCCAGGGACCTGTTTTTCCGTAACCTGAAATTTCAGCATAAATAATACCCGGATTCAGCTTCATCACCTCTTCGGCACCAAGGCCTGCCCTCTCCATTACTCCCGGACGAAAGTTGTGCGTAACCACATCTGCCATTCCAATGAGTTTACGAACTATCTCAAGGTCCGTTTCACTTTTAAGGTCTGCTGTAAAACTTTCCTTATTGCGGTTAATGGTATGAAATAAAAGGGTGTTGTCGTCGGTCCACAAGTTTTTAATGGGTAATTGACGGCAGGCATCGCCTTTGCCCGGTCGCTCAATCTTTATAACACGGGCACCAAAATCAGCAAGCCTGAGCCCGGCTACGGGTCCTGACAGGTATTGGCTGAATTCCAGCACGGTAATGCCATTTAGCGGAAGATTATGCATAAGATTTAGAAAAAGTATGTTGAAAACGCCGGGTTTGACGATACAAATCATTCATTTCATTAAATACCAGCGAAGGGTTTCCGCCATGTTTCAGGTACTGTTGTAACGGCAACCCTGCCCGATCCTGAAAATGAAGGTATCCGGCATACCTTGGCCTTACAAAGGCGCGGTCCAGGGCCGGGATTGTATTGGTGAAATACTGATTCGTAATGGCATTATTTACCGAACAAAGCCATGCCGCGCGGTGGCCGGGTTGCCCGCCATTCATGGTGTATATGGTTCGCTGAATAATTTCACTTGCTACCCATGCCGAAAAATCTGCTGCAATGGTTGGTTGCTTTGAAAAAACAGAAATGGACAGTCCTGTACCGCCAAGGGTACTATTCAATAGTTTACCGTCATAACTTACAAGGTCGGTGTAGCTCAACAGGTTTTTCGCATAACCTGCGCGGGAATAATTGCTGTAACCATAAGCGAAAGGACAATAAAAAAATTCATTTGATGTACTCATTCTTTCTGCTACTGCAATGGGGTTGCATTGAAAAAAGGACGGATCAAGCAACGCATAAAATTCACGCATAGCTTCCATGGCCCTTATCCCGGTTTCCTCCGGCACAATCCATTCAGGTGATTTAAAAGGTGCATCGCCTGTAGCATTGCAAAACATATAGAAATTCATAAGCACATCCACCTCAATGCCGGGTGCGGCTACTTTTCCTTCCCGGGCAAGGGCTAACACATCCTGCCAGGTTGCCGGCAATTCCGCTCCATTTTCATCAAGCAAATCACGCCTGTAGCTTGCCACCGGGGTTGCAGCATCAATGGGCAATGCCCAAAGGTGACCTTCGTACTGATAGCTGAAATAGCTGGCCCCAACCGAATTGTCTGCCAACCCATTCAATACATCTCTATCAATCAGCAAATCCAATGGATGAACCGTTGACAAAGCCGAGGCATTACCCACCCATGGATGGTCAATAACCAGCAGGTCAAACGATTCTGCCAGTTTTTCAATAGGAAAATCAGCAAATTCCTGCAGGGTTCTTTTGGTCCAGGTAATCTCAATTTCCGGATGCAACTCATGATACCGCTGCGATGCCGCAACCATTGGGGTAAATCCCCTGCTATGGTCCCAGGTAATTCCTTTCAATTGTATTTTACTCATTACAAGTGGTCTGTTTTGATGCGGCGTTCGGCTAAAAGCAGGTGTTCACAAAGCATAACCAATTCGCCATGCTGATTAAAGGTTTCAACTAGTTCGGTAACAATTCCATACTGTGGTCTTTTATGGTCTTTTTTGGCGGAAACAGTAACCTTTACTTCAATGGTATCACCAATAAAAACAGGTTTGGTAAAGCGTAATCTTTCATAGCCATAGGTCATAGCTACTTCATTCATTTCATGTGCTGTCATACCAACTGCAATGCTGAAAATCAGGGTTCCATGAGCAATCCGTTTTTTAAAAGGCTGCGTTTTACACCACGCTTCATTCATGTGATGAGGAAAAAAATCACCTGTTTGGCCTGCATGAATAACAATATCCGTTTCGGTGATGGTACGGCCCATGGTTGACCGCTTTTCACCTTGCAGATAGTCTTCGAAATATCGTTTGACTAGCATGGTATGACAAGCATAATTTGAGAAATTAAAAGTAGTATGGATTGCGCCGGGTAACAATAGAATATCTTCACTATCCAATGGATAATATTCCTATTTA
>Ga0116158_10002086_pt1 | contig 17788 bp, 14 predicted proteins | sample AD_UKC052_MetaG_FD_89883 | JGI IMG/M metagenome (GOLD analysis project Ga0116158, IMG submission 89883) | Active sludge microbial communities of municipal wastewater-treating anaerobic digesters from USA - AD_UKC052_MetaG | ecosystem: Engineered > Bioreactor > Anaerobic > Digestate | place: USA... | reverse complement strand
TCCGAGTATTCCCATCAACAAAATTAAAAACGGGAAAAATAAAACAAATACGGTCAAACTCAAAGGAGCTCCTTGGATATAAAAGAAAAGATAAAAAGCAACAAAAATAAAAAATTGAATACCAAATTTGATTAAATTGGAAATCACTACCGACAAGGGTGTGATGATTCTAGGAAAATAAACCTTGCCAAAAATACTAGCATTGGCTTTGAACGTATCCGAAGTACCGCTTAGACAAGCGGTGAAATAATTCCAAACCATAATACCCGTTAAATTGAATAAAAAAGGAGGAATGGTTCCCGTTTCGATTCCAGCCACAGTATTGAAAATAATGGTAAATGTGACAGAGGTAAACAACGGCTGAATTAGGTACCACAATGGACCCAATACGGTTTGCTTGTAAACCGTAACCACATCTCGTTTTACAAAAAGCATTAACAAATCGCGGTAGTGCCACACTTCTTTGAGATTGAGCGTGAAAAATTTATTCTTGGGTGTTATTTCAAATAACCACTCTTTTTCAATATTTTCTGTGCTGTTCATGAGTATATATAAATTCGACCTAGGAAACAAAAAAAGAAATTCTTAGTCCCATCAAAACCAGAAATCCTTAGCATTGTTCAAACGCAAATATAACACTTTAAAGATTAGAAGTACAGCACAAAAATTTGATCCAACAAAATTAAGATACATCATAACCGATAACCCAAAACAGGTAAAATATTCACCTTGCTTGATACTTTTTTTTCCTTGCAGTAGGGATTAAACTTTAATCTGCAAACAGTAAACCACAAACAACAATTATTGTATATTTGCAAAATGCTATCTATTTTTAAATTAAAAAAACCGCTTCTTAAAGATCTAATTCCTGATAATTATATCGATATTCATTCCCATATTTTACCCGGAATTGACGATGGTGCCCAAACTTTTGAGGATAGTTTACGCCTTACAAAAGCGCTCCAAGGGTTTGGAACTACTCAAATTATAACCACTCCGCATGTCTTTCAAAACTTTTGGGAAAACAACAGCCAAAATATTAGAGCAAACGAACAACTGACTCAAAAGGAATTGAATAAGAATAACATTCACATCCCTTTTCGCGCTGCTGCGGAATATATGATGGACGACTCTTTTGTAAAGCTATTTCAATCAGAGAAATTGTTGACACTAAAAGACAATTATGTATTGGTCGAAATGTCCTATATCAATGCACCGATTCAGTTGTATTCCATTCTGTTTGATTTGCAAGTAGCGGGTTATATTCCCGTTTTGGCTCATCCTGAACGATATGTGTTTTACCACAATAATTTTGATGAATATAAAAAATTAATCAATGCAGGCTGTCTGTTGCAATTGAACCTGCTGGCCGTTGTAGGATATTATGGAGAAGGGATTGCTAAAATTGCCGAAAAATTACTCCAAAATGGAATGTACAGCTTCGTAGGATCCGATGTGCATCATAAAAATCATCTGGCAGCATTCCATCAAAAAATTAAAATAAAAGAGACTACACTCCTTCAAGATTTGATTGCCAAAAATCAGTTCTTTAGCATAGAATAAATTCTAGAAAAATTTCTTATTTATCCAAAACCTGAAAAGTAGAATTCATACTGATAAATTCGGGTATTATCTTTTTCATTTTAGCAACAATATCATCATTATCAAAGAAAGCAGCAATCCCTATAAGTTCTTCAATGCTTACATGTAAATCGGAGAATTCATCCTGAATTTCCTGAGCAATCATGATTTTATCGTGATACGTCGGTAAGGTCTTGGAAGTATCGTTGAGTAACTCTTCGTATAATTTTTCGCCAGGTCTCAACCCTACAATTTTAATTTTAATATCTCGATCTGGTGTAAAACCTGCCAGCTTAATCATCTTTTTGGCCAAATCGATAATCTTTACGGGTTTTCCCATATCAAAAATATAAATCTCACCACCATTACCCATTGAACCAGCTTCTAAAACCAATTGACAAGCCTCTGGTATGGTCATAAAATACCGAATAATATCGGGATGCGTAATGGTAATTGGACCTCCCTCTGCAATCTGTTTTGAAAACAAAGGAACCACTGAACCATTAGACCCTAAAACATTGCCAAATCGTGTCGTTATAAATTTAGTAGAATATAATTTATTATTTTCTTGGCATTTTAAGTGAAGTGATTGTACATACTTTTCGGCAATTCGTTTACTGGCGCCCATCACATTACTAGGGTTCACAGCCTTATCTGTAGATATCATTACAAATTTCTCAACACCATATTCACAGGATAAATCGGCAAGATTCTTGGTTCCATTTACATTAGTAAGAATCGCTTGCGAAGGATTGCACTCCATCAAAGGCACGTGTTTGTAGGCTGCCGCATGATAAACCATATCAGGTTTATACAATTTAAAAACCCTTTCGATAGCGGATCTATCCCGAACATCAGCAATTACTGAATGAATAATAACATTTTCTTTTATAGCTTCAACCTCAAGACTGATATGATGCAATGGCGTTTCAGCCTGATCCATTATTATGACTTTTCTGGGCTGAAAACTCAATACCTGCCTAACAATTTCACTCCCTATTGACCCAGCTGCTCCCGTTATCAAAATAGTTTTGCCTTTTAGCTGTTTTGAAATCGATATAGTATCCAATACAATAGGATCTCTTTCAAGTAAATCCTCAATTTCAATGTTTTTTACTTTTTGGGAAATCTCTTTTTGATTTTCCCAGTCTAAAATGGCGGGTATGGAAAATACTTTAAAATTGAATTCTATACACTGATCTATGATGGCAATTTGTTCTTCTTTAGACAAACTTTTGTCAGCGATTACAAGCCCTTCGGCACCAACAGATCGCAATAAATAAGGAAGTTTTTTTCGGAGAATTAAAATGGGTAAATCCAACATTCTCTTCGAAGCGTTTTGATTGTTTTTATCAACAAATCCTATAATTTTAAAACGGGAAGGGGTTTCAAATTTTAAAGCATTGGCAATCGAAATAGCATTCGCATCAGTACCATAAATAATGGTTTTGATTAATTTAGCATTGTTCTTTTCAACAAAATAAAGCTCAAAAGTTTGCTTTACAACGACACGATACAAAAACAACCCGCAAAAAGAAAGCACAATATTAATAAAAAAAGCAGTATTCAAAAATGCTTTCTGGCGAAAGTACAATTCAAACAAAAAATTAAAAAAAAGGAAGAAAACCAATACGGCAGTTTGTGAAAACAAAAGCTTTACGGCATCAATATAAGAGGAATGCCTGATGATTCCTGCATAAGTTCGGAACAACCAAAAGAAAAACACATTGACCCCAAACAAAAAACATACAAATACAAAAGAATGGGGTGTTACTATATAATCAAGCCCTGTTCCATCAAAAATTAAATAGGTAAAAAAGAAAGCGAGTAGTAATATTGAAAAATCAATTAATACAATAATCCACCTTGGCAAATAACTCAAATTATGAATGTTGAACCTGATATTATCTTTCGAAAAATAACGTTTAGTACTATCTATTCCCATCTTAAATAAAGTATTTTTTATTCATCCGTTGGCATCAATCGCATTGTAACAATCTACTATTTTTCTATTCTGATTCAAAAAAAATGGGTCAATTAAAACACCTATTACTTCACCGAATTTCAGTCTAGCTCATTTCACAAATTAATGTTAAAGAAAGCAAAAGTACAAATTAATCTAATAAGAATTCAAATTATTAGACAAAAGGAATAAAATACAGACAAACGACGCACCCCAAAATGGAGCAAAATAAACTCCCTAGAATAATTAAATTTATATTTTTCAAACACCCAAACCAATAGACAGACATTCAATAATTTGATCTATAGTAGTTGTTTAGACCGAAACTTTTTAGACCTAAGTTAACCACAATCAATAACCGATTCTACTGGAGCCTAAAAGCAGGAATTTTAAAAAAAGGGAAATGAAAATGACTTTTGCGAATAAAATCGCTACCATTACTACTCGCAAATTCTTAAATTCATCAACACCTTCACAAAACAAATCGAAGTCGTAATAACCTCTGCTAACCTAATGGGTTTCAAACAAAAAATCCCGTTAGTCAAGAACTAACGGGATTTAAAATAACGTACAAAAATGCAATAGTTAATTTTATTTTTTTTGTTTTAACACTTGGAGTAAATAGGTTCCATAACCCGATTTTACTAAAGGTTCAGCCAGTGCCTTAAGTTGTTCATTACTAATAAACCCTTGACGCCAAGCGATTTCCTCTATACATCCGATTTTTAATCCCTGACGCTCTTCGATGACCTGAACAAATTGTCCAGCCTGCATCAAACTGTTGAAAGTACCCGTATCTAACCAAGCAGTTCCTCTATTTAAAATCCCCACTTTCAAGGCTCCTTTCTCAAGATACACCTTATTGACATCGGTAATTTCATATTCTCCTCGAGGACTGGGTTGAATGTTTTTGGCAATTTCTACAACCGAATTGTCATAAAAATACAAGCCCGGGACAGCATAATTCGATTTAGGTACTAATGGTTTTTCTTCAATCGAAAGGGCTTTATTGTGGTCATCAAATTCAACCACTCCATACCGCTCTGGATCAGAGACATGATAAGCAAAAACTACGCCTCCGGTAGGATTGGTATTCGATTGCAACAATTCCCCCATATTGGCTCCAAAGAAAATGTTATCTCCCAAAACCAAAGCCACACTATCTTGTCCAATGAAGTCGGCTCCTATCACAAAAGCTTGTGCTAATCCGTTGGGAATGGCTTGTTCGGCATAACTAAATTGACAGCCAATCGCTGAACCATCACCCAACAACTTCTCAAACTGAGGCAAGTCATGGGGAGTCGAAATAATTAATATTTCGTGAATACCTGCCATCATCAAAGTGGACAAAGGATAATAAATCATTGGCTTGTCATAAACTGGCATCATTTGCTTGCTCATGGCCAAAGTCAAAGGATGCAATCGTGTTCCGGATCCACCGGCTAAAATAATTCCTTTCATTTTTATGTTCTTTATTTTCGGTAAGTATTATTGTTAGTGTTTATTGATACTTGCAATCAATTTAAGAATTTCGAAGCAACTCCATACATTTTTCTAAACTCTCTTTATAATCAGGTACTTTGACTCCAAAAGTAGTTTTTATCTTAGTTTTATCTAGCAACGAAAACATAGGCCTTTTAGCTGGTGTAGGATAATTGGATGATGAAATTCCACTAATTTCACATTCAAAACCACCGATTTCTTGTATGGCCAATGCAAATTGATACCAACTAATTTCCCCTTCATTAGAAAAATGATAAATCCCCGCCTTCCAGTTTTGATGGGTACTAATGGTCATAATGGCTTGAGCCAAGTCGGCTGCATAAGTAGGACTCCCTATTTGATCATTTACGATGTTCAAACTGTCCTTTTCCTGCATCAATCGGGACATCGTTTTGACAAAATTATTCCCAAAGCTAGAATATACCCAAGAAGTTCTTATAATAATTGCATCTGGATTATTTTGCAAACAAGCCTTTTCTCCAGCCAATTTGGTAAGTCCGTAAACATTTACAGGATTGGTTACCGCGGTTTCGGTCAAAGCCTTTGAAGAATTCCCATCAAAGACATAATCGGTCGAAACATGTATGAATTGACAGTTATTTTCCTGACTCCATTTTGCCATGATGGCAACCGACTGATGATTTAAAACATCCGACAATTCAATCTCGGATTCTGCTTTATCTACAGCGGTGTGGGCGGCACAATTAATAATTAGCTGTGGATTAATCTTAGAAATGTTTGATTCTAAATTTTCTAAATCACACAAATCAAGTTCTTGATAATCGGTAAAAACCCATTCAAATTGAGAATAGGTATTGGACAATACATTCAATTCTGAACCCAACTGTCCATTGCCACCGGTAATTAGTATTTTTTTCATAATATTAAAATCTCCAATCTATATCCTTAAAATAAGGCAAAACTAAATCTTTTTCCGAAACAATTATTTCATTGGATTCGACTTGCCAATCAATATTCAAAGTAGGGTCGTCAAAACGAATACCCCTTTCGCTATTTTTGTCATAGACTTGATCTACTTTATAAAGTACCGAAGCCGTTTCGCTCAAAACTGAAAATCCATGAGCAAACCCATGAGGAATCATCAATTGTTTTTTATTTTCGGCACTCAAAACCACACTTTCATATTGACCATAAGTGGGAGAATTTTTTCGCAAATCTACTGCTACATCCAAAATTTCTCCTTCCAGAACTCGGACTAATTTAGCTTGGGCAAAAGGATTGATTTGCAAATGCAATCCTCGAATTACTCCTCTTTTAGAAAAGGACTGATTGTCTTGTATAAATTGAAAATTTATTCCCTCTTGATTGAATTTGGCTTGATTATAAGCCTCAAAAAAATAACCTCTTTCATCTTCAAATACATTGGGATGAATAATCACTAAATCCTTTATAGACGTTTGTTCTACTTTCATTATGCAAAAAAATATTTTAATTAGTGTTTAAATCATTTTAACTAAAAAATCGATGGACTACTTTGGTAATTCTCTCTCTATCTTCATCAGTTAAGTTGGAACCTGAGGGCAAACACAATCCATTTTCGAATAAGTTTTCAGCAATTTGGCTGCCGTAATAAGGATATTCCTCAAAAACAGGTTGTAAGTGCATCGGTTTCCACAAAGGACGGGTCTCTATATTAGCTTCCTCAAAAGCCAGTCGCAAGCCTTCACGATGGATTCCTTTATTCAAATCGGCTTGAATTAGAATAGTACTCAACCAATAATTCGAAAAATAGTCTTTATTGGGAACTGTAAAAACAGTGACACTGGCTATATTTTGGAATAAATCGACATAAAACTGATGCATATCATGACGCAATTGAATGCGTTCCTCCAAAACCTCGAGCTGTCCTCTACCTATTCCTGCACAAAAAGTACTCATTCTATAGTTATACCCTATTTCACTGTGTTGATAATGAGGCGCATCATCTCGAGATTGTGTAGCAAAAAAAATTGCTTTATCTTTTACTGATTGCGTCTTGGCAACAACTGCTCCGCCACCAGATGTAGTTATTATTTTGTTTCCATTAAAAGATAAAACCCCAATATCTCCAAAAGTACCACATTTTTGCCCTTTATAACTACTCCCCAAGGCTTCGGCACTGTCTTCGAGAATTGGAATTTCATATTTATTGGCAATCGCTCGAATTTCATCAATTTTATACGGAACACCATACAATAGTACTGCAATAATAGCTTTGGGTTTTTTCCCTTTTTCGATTCTATCCACTATCGCCTCTTCAAGCACTTTAGGGCAAAGATTCCAAGTGTCCAATTCACTATCGATAAAAATAGGGGTGGCTCCAAGATATAAAATGGGATTGGCCGATGCCGAAAAAGTCATACTTTGGCAAAGGACTTCATCACCAGCTTGCACTCCTAATAAAATCAAACCAAGGTGAATGGCTGCTGTTCCAGAATTTAAAACGCCAACAAAAGAATCATTCCCAAGATAATTTTCTAATCCTTCTTCAAAACCAGCTAGATTCTGTTCTTTATAATCCACTCCATCAGAATTAAAAATTTCCTGAATATACTTTTGCTCATGACCACTCATGTGGGATTGAGATAAGTAAATTTTGGGTGGTTTCATAGTTAATAATGCTATATTTAAAGGAATGTCGGTAATTAAAAAAAGAAAATCAATGGCTTACTCCCTGAGTGGCCAAAACTTTAGTGAAGGTCATAACAATAATTTTTAAATCAAATGCAAAAGACTTTCGATCTAAATATTCTTTTTCGTACTGGACCTTTACTTCTAGTGACAGTTCATCGCGACCGTTAACTTGAGCCCAACCTGTAATGCCCGGAATGAGTTGATCAACTCCTTTAGCCACACGAAGTGCCATTAAATCATCCTGATTGTATAAAGCAGGACGAGGTCCTACAAATACCATTTCGCCTTTGATAATATTGATAAGATTAGGCAACTCGTCCAGACTCAGTTTCCGAATTAAACCTCCTATTTTTAACAAATATTTCTCTGGGTTTCCCAATAAATGAGTAGCTACATTCGGAGTATCTTTCCTCATACTTCGAAACTTGTAAATTTCGAAAAAAGTGTAGTTGACACCTACCCTTTTCTGTTTAAAGAAAACTGGAAAACCATCTTCAAATAAAATCGTTAATCCTACAATGACAAAGATCGGAGAAAGGCAAATAAGTAGGAGTAAACCGAATAATCTATTGAGCATGCTTATTCTATTTTAAAATTTTCTAATACTGAACTCGGACTCCATCCAAAGGCTCGTCTTGCTTTTGAATCATCAAAAGTTAAAGTAGCATTTAATTTATTTAATTTATCGGAGTTAATAGGGAATTTGGAGCCCATCATATTACCAAAAAAAGCAAAAAATCTAGCAATCCAAAAAGGCATATTACTTACTTTTTCTTTGCCTAACTGTTTAGAAATAAGAAGACTCATTTCATAAAAGTTGGGATGGTACCCATCGGTCAAGTTATAAATCCCTCCTACTTCAGCTACTTGTAATAAAACCTTACTAATATCGTCTGCCAATACCATACTCTTTCTGGCAGTTCCTCCCGCAATATTAAAATAAAAACCCTTGCGTATGGCATGAATCATAGCGCCCAAATTACCCGGTGGATTTTTTCCAACAACTAAAGGCAATCGTAAAATGGTGCAAATAACATTATTTTTTGAACACCAATCTTGAATTAATTTCTCTGCCAAAATTTTACTTTTCCCGTATGGATCTATGGCCATCAAAGGATGTTCTTCATCGATATGATCGCCCAATGCAACACCATAAACACTAACCGAACTTATAAAAACAAATTGTTTTGGAAAACCAGATTCTTCAAGACCCTTCAACAAGTTTTCAGTTCCTTTTACATTTACATCAAAAAAAGCTTGTTTCTCCAGATCCGTTTTGGGAACACAATGCGCTTTCCCGGCAGAATGAATAACCAAATCAACTTTGGGCAACAAAGGGATTTCTTTAGACAAATCGACAATAATGTCGCATTTGGAATTTATTCCAACGGTCACCGGCTTTACCTTCAATTCTTTTACTATATGTTTTCCAAGGAAACCGTTAGATCCGGTTATTAGTGTCATTTTATACTTTTTATATTGCTGAGATTAGGTATTGCTTCTAAAAGTCGTAAACGGTCTCCTTAACTGCACTAGTAGTGTACGCTTTAGTATGGGAACTCACTTTTAAGGCTCATTAATCCTAAATAATAATCTTTTCAGGTTGAATGGCCTGAATCATACAAATCTAATGAATGTAATTTGTAATGAACATTTTTTATAAAAATCTACGCAAAAATAGTCAATACAATCTGTATTAAACAAAAAACTTTCTATTTTGATTTGCGTACTCCATTTGCTTTTATCAACACTAAAAGAAACCTCTGAAGTTGATAAATTTAGGAGATAAAGTCGGTATTATTATATTATTTTATGAATTGTACTAATCTTTTAGAAATTCGCAAGGGCATCAATTTAAATGGAGGAGTCAATCCATTGTGCCTCCATGCTCTCAAAATTTCCTTATTCTGGTTGATAATATTTTGGATGCTTTTATTGGTTTCTCCTCCTAAACGCATTTTCACAATCAACCTATCGATGTATTTGGATTTAAAATCATACTTTTTAAAGACCCTAAACATAAATTCATAATCCGCAGCCAATTTAAATTCCAAATTAAAAAGGCCTACCTTTTCGTAAACTTCTTTTCTTAAAAATAAGGAGGGATGAGGAGGTACATTACCATCATCAAAGAACTTAGCATAATAATCTTTGGATTTCCAATTTCGAACAACCTGATCGACGGCATCTTTTTTTACATAAACAAGATTCCCATAAACAATATCCAACGCTGGATTTGTACTAAATTGATGTACAATATCCGAAAGTACCGTACTATCTTGATACAAATCGTCCGAATTTAATATACCTATAACATCGCCTGTGGCGGCTTGTATTCCTTTATTCATAGCATCATACAATCCCTTATCAGGCTCTGAAATAAAATAACCCAATCGGTTTTTGTAGGATTCAATGATGGAAACGGTATTATCCTTCGAGCTGCCATCGATAATCACATACTCAATATTCGGATACGATTGATTAAGAACAGATTCTATGGCCTGCTGTAAGGTGGCTTCATTGTTATAAACCACGGTTATGATGGAGATTTTCATCTGAAATAATTCTTTTTTAGGACCAAATTTACAAATTAAACAGCAACTTAAATATAAGCTATTTTCATGTTTTTTTTACGAAAGAGCTTGAATACAGAATGTTTTCAACAGGTTAAACTCAAATGAAATCTAGAAAACATACAAATCTTTATAAAATTCCTCTAGGAATTAAACCGCGAAAGCACTTTGAATAAAGAATAAATTCTAAACTGAATCTTAAAAAACAAAGTAGTCGAACTGATATGGGTCGATACATTTTCACCATGCCTTCTGTACAACAATAAGGGCTCCGTGACAACATATGTTTTATAATAAAATTCTGAAATCAAAGCAATCCAAAAGTCGTGAGGACACAATGTTGAGTTATTTGGGAAAGGGAGTACTTTTTTCAAAATGGTTTTTCTAAAAGCCATACAACAGCCAATGTATTTCAGTTTTTTCAAATTATTCATAAAACCATTGGTACCGCCACCTCTTAACTCAAAATAAGTGGAACCTAAACTTTCTAAGTGGGTGTTTACAATCCGAGCATCACTAACTACAAAATCGTATTCCAGTAGGAGATCAGACATGATTTTAAGTTTATTATCCATCCAAATATCATCTTGATCGGATAAAAAAATAAAATCCCCAGAAGCATGTTGTATGGCATTTTGAAAATTACTAGTGTAACCCCGATTAGTATTATAAAATAGTTTGATTCTACTGTCGTTTAAACTGTTTATGATTTCGACCGTTTTATCTTTAGATAAATCATCAGAAATAATAATTTCATCCTTAGAGCCTATTTGTTTTAAAATAGACAAAAGTTGATCTTTTATATATTTTTCGCCATTATAGGTTGCCATGCAAACTGAAATCATTCTTTTTTGGGTTTTTTAAATTAGTAAACAATATTTTTAAATAGAATTATGAACCAACTTAGATTGTAATTTATACCAAACGAAATAAGTCAAAATACCTAAAACAAAATAAGGAATGATGATGGTCATTGTCCTATAATACAACCACTCCTTTTGATATATACCATAAAAAAGAGTAAGAGCCATCGCTACAAAACCTCCAATTTGGATTAATGAATTATAGGCTTTAGAACTAATGATATCCAAAATGTTTTTTAAAATAGTAAAAACAACATAAAATGGAAAGGCAATAAATATATATTGTGAAGCGAGAATGGCTGGAGATAACGAACTGAAAAAAGTAAGAATCAAATAGGGAATTAAGAAATAAGCCAATACCGAAGCCAAAACGGCCAAACTACCTGAAACAAGCAAAAGAACATTGACCTTCTTAATAAATACAGGAGCAGATTCGTTTCTGAAGCCTTTGCCATACACCGGCAAAATAAGGGATCCAATCAAATCAAAAGAGACGGAGGCCAATTTAAAAAACATAAAACTCAAAGACAAATAACCAGACTCTTCAAGACTTATAAAAATACTTACAATATAAATGGGTATAAAATCCAATGAAAATAAAATGGCTTCGCCTACAACTCTGGGAGCACCATAATGGGTAAGTTGCCTTACTTTAAAGGTTGTGCGTCGATAAGAAATAGAGCTTTTATAGATGTTAAATCCAATTATAACGGTCAAAGAAACGATAGTCAATAAGGCATAATACAAAAAATATTCAAAAATGCTATCCGAAAAAAAGATAATTACGGTGGGCAAAAAAGACAAAACCAACACATTGAGCAAACTACTGCTTCCAAACTGGATTTTACCCCGAAAAAAAGAACTAAGAATGACAAAAACCCCTTGACTAAATACAAATAGTGCTACTATTAATAAAATACTATCGGAACCACTTGTGTTAAACGAAGAGAGTATCAGTCCAGGAAAAAAAAGTAACAGAACTAAAAACCCAAAAAAAGTAATGAAAAAGAGGATTAATCCAGCGACCAAATATTCTAGCCCTTGTGAGCGGTCATCTTTGCCTTTTCTTAAAAAACTAATATACCGAGGAATACCAATGCCAACCCCCAAAATAAGTGGAAACACAATGAAGGAACCCAATCTTTTTAATAAATTATAGATGGCGAATCCCTCTACAGACCATATTTTTTCAATTTTATAATTTATAAATAAGTTGGACAGCATAAATAAAACTTGTGCAGTCAACATATAAATAAAAAATTTAGACTTCCCGTCAAATAGTTTTTTTAAGAACAAAGCTGTAGGAATTAAATTTTAATAAAATCATAAATAAAATAAGAATGAAAGGAACTATATTCCAAGTGAGTACACTAATAATAAAGGAATAATAAAAAACAACTAACATAAACATCGTGATAGTAAGAGAAACAATAGGCTTCCTACTATTTAAAAAAACATAAAAACAAAGATGCAACAGCAACCCAAGGATAAAAATAAAAAAAACAGTACCCAATATCCCAAAATCCATAATCATACCTCTGAAAATAGTATAAACATTAGATTCCATTTGTTCCTGAATATTGTTATACTCATCATAAACGGCATCTGGAGTAACTTTTTGGTAACCAAAAAATCGATAAATGGAAGTAAAAGTATAAAAGCCATAATAATAATGACTGATGTCGAATTTTGAATTGTTGAAACCATCCCAATAAACGCCAATCCATTCCGAGAAGTTATACAAATGACCAAAGAAATAGGAGGCAAGAAGAAATCTTAATTTTTCTAAAAAAGAGCCAACATCGTTTTCATCTTTTAATCCTCTGGACATTAAGGAGAAGATAAACAAGACAATCGAAAACGAACCAATTTTGAATATAATTCTTAAAATATTCGCTTTAAAAAGCAATAATTTATTTTGTTGAATACTGGTAACAAGGATCCCTCCTAAAAAATAAAAAATGGAACCAAAAAAAGAACCTTTGGCCGATTGGGTAACCATAATGATAATGGAAGGTAGGAAAGCAAGTAACACCCATTTTTTTCTGGAACTAGAATGGGTCGATCCAAATATCAAACCAGCAATCAAAACAGCAAGATAAGCAAACCCCAGACTCAATGGCCCGTAAGCAGAATAGATTACATCCGAAGCATATCTGGAAACCGCATATTTGGCCGCCACTAATACAATATCTTCATAAAGTTCTGATAATGAAAATCCTTGAACCAACATCACCTTTATCGAACATACAACCGAAATAAAGATGGAACACCAAAGAGTAACTCTTAATAATCTTGTATCATAAGTTTCATTGGCAGAGGGTTTATCTAAATTATTTTTGAATGCTTTTTTCCAATTAAAAAAGATAAAAGTCCAAGAAAACACAATCACCAATAGGCTTAAATACCCTACAGCCCAAGGATTAATTGGAACTTCAAACATGATGATTAATGGAAAAAAGATGAAAACAAACCAAAATAAAGAAAAAAGAGTAGCAGGAAACAACCATGTTCCCACAATCTTTCTTATTAAAATAGCATTGAATAAAATCAATAAACTAATAAATACGGATAGTAATTTTGATAAAACAGCTAGAATCAATTTGTATTTATTTTGGTGATCTCACGAGTGGATATCGGTCTGAAATGATATAAATATACCTGTCTTAGTGACATAGTAATAAGGATAATTATCGCAACCCTCAGTTCGAGCTTTACTTTTTACAAAAAAAAGGAAGATAAAATGACGTAATCTAAATGGGAACACATCCTATTCCCCTGTCATTGCGAAGAATGAAGCAACCTATAGAGGCTAGGGGTGTGTACTATATAAGTTTATTATTCACTATTTTAATTCCTCAATACAAAGCAGAAATTAAACTATTTTTTTTAATACATTTTTCAGTATTAAAAACAATACAGTCAAAAATCCGAATACAAAAGCGCCTACAACTAATCCGGTTAACTTCCCAACTTTATCCTTTTTTAAAGGCAAAATTGGCCGGTCAATGACCTGTATCAAGGGCGTTTCTTTACGCAAAGTAACTTTGGCTAACTCCGTTTGTTTTACTAATTCAGTTAAAATAGCGGTATTGGCTTGCACATCTACCTGACGGCGTGCCGAAGGAACACGACGCACATTCAAAGACGGATTCAATCCAAAAGTATTATCATTTGCTATGGCTACTCCAGCAATGGCATTGTCCAATTCCCCTCGAATGGAATCAGTTTGCCGCGCTAAAATATCCATATTCATACGCGCTTTTTTGCTCTTGGTTTCTATATAAAATTCACCTACTTTTCTGGCTAAAGCTTCTGTAAAATAGAGGGCAAACAATTCATTCGTAAATGAAACTTCAATACTAATGATATCTACTTTTTTATCTTTCTGACCTACATCCAGTCTAAATTTAGATAAATCCTGATAAATCTCTCCAAAAATACTGTCTTGAGCTCTGGTAAAATTCTTGCGATTGGCATTGGGTAAAAACTGCAAACCAACTAATTTGGGCTTGTTTTCCCATTTCTCACGCCATTTCTCATTTTGAATGTACATTTCGGCTAGTGAAATAGTTTTTTCGTTGACAACTACAGGCATTAACAACGTCTTTTCAACCATTTTCCTAGACTTGAACAATTCGGTTAGATTGGAACCTTCAAATATTCCGCCTCCTGTACCTCCTAAATCAAAACCAAGCGAACTAGCCAAACCAAGAGCACCACTTAATCCACCGCCAGGCTTAGTAGTCTCTAACGCAAAAGACAAACTAGCGGTATAAACTGGTTTTTTAACAAAAGAATAAGTCAATCCCAAAATAGCTCCCAGGAGTGCTGCTAAAACAATGGTTCTCCATTTTGAAAGTAAATAATCATACCACTCCTTAGTAGTGTGAAATAATTCTTTCAACGAAACTTCTTCTTTTGACTCTTGATTTTTTGTTGTCATCCTATTCTATATTATTTTTTGTCTTTGTAAACCCAAATTTTGAGATATTGTATTCCATATTCTACTGAGGCTTCCTAATTATTTAAAAGATGTTACAATCAATAAAGCAAGACTAGTAATAACACTACCAATACTTACCCATTCTCCTGTACTCATTTTTCTGGTTTCTGGTTTTTCTGGAACAACAATTTGTGAACCAGGCAATACCTTTGGATACGAGCGAATAAAAAAGAAAGAACTCGAAACTGCTGCTTTTCCATTAGGATAAATAATATAGGCTTTTTTCTTCCAACCTTTAGCATCGGTACCTCCTACAGATCCTAAATAGTAGCTAAATCCTTTTCCTTTACTATAAGGTATTTCTGATGTTAACAATACGTTCCCTGTGACTTTCACACTTTCATTGTAAACAGAAACTTCAATTTCATCTCCAGGAAATAGGGTAACATTCGTTTTATCAGTAGGATCTTTAACTATTTCTCTCCAATCTACTGGAATGGTTGCATATTTCAGATCTTCTTTTAACTTTTTGGTTAGTTTGTTTTGAATAGAATCTTGCTTCCCTAAATTCAAGTTTACATTTTCTATGGCTTCAATTTGCTTGGCTTGAATAGGACGTTTGATTTTAACTCCATCCACATTAGCAACAGAACTTAAACCTCCTGCCCGCTTTATCACATCGTATATTTTTTCTTTTTTGCTGGCCAATACATATTTACCCGTATAATTAACGGCTCCAATTACATTGACCATTTCTGGTTTATCGTAAACAGCCATTCTACGGATGTTCACAACATCAAATGGGGCTAATGTAAAATTTTTGACCTGCTCATTGTTCTCTGCAAAAATCTCTAAATTAAACAATTGCACTCTGTTTGGGTTAGCATCGTTTATTTCATCCGATTTGATCATTCGGGCAATTTCGACTCTTTTAGATGCAGAACCAGTTAATCCACCAGCTTGTACCAATAAATCATTCAAAGTAAGACTGTCATGAAATTCGTAAATACCCGGTTTCATAATTTCACCATCAATGGTAACTTTGTAATCTTCCTTGAAATCTAAAATAGAATACACGGTTACAATGTCTTCTTTTTGCAAATAAATATCGGCTGCTGCATCTCCCGACAAGGCTTTGCTTAAATTAACATTGGTCACTTCGGTAGTCAAATCCGCTTTGGTACGAACAATTGTAGCTCTATCCATATAAGCGTCTTCTTTTAACCCATCGGCTTGAGCAACCAAATCTGAAACGCGCATTCCTTCATAAAAAGAATAAATCTCAGGTCTAAATACGGCTCCTTCAATTTTGATTCGGTTTTCAAATCGATTTAAAATCTTAGAAATTCTAAAAACATCACCAGCCAATGGTTTGTAACTTCCATATTCTGAGGAAGGGATGTCTTTAACTTTAAAATCTTTAGACGTCTTTTGCAAAACATTAACCGAAGCTGTATATGCAAACTCATTGAATCCTGAGGCGAATGACAATAAATCTTTAAAAGTTTCTCCCGATTTCATCTCGAAAATGCCGGGACGTTTTACCTGACCTTCTAAAGTAACCCTTTGGGAATAAGCTGGAATGCGAATCACATCATTATCTTTCAACCCTACATTATCCGATTGATTGCCATTGACTAAAAAATTATAAATGTCAATTTTCTTATAGACTTTGTTATTTCTCAAAAGCTCAATATTACGATAAGTACCATTTTTCCCTGGTCCACCACCCAAAAATAAAGCGTTATAAACGGTTGCCAAAGAAGAAATAGAATAATTCCCCGGTTGTCTGCTACCTATAATAGTGACTTTTATCGTTCGAATGCGGCTCAAACTGATGCCTACTTGGGATTGCCCGGAAGCAACTGTACTGTACACTCTGGAAATAGCACCTCGTATTTTCTGTGTGGCGGCTTCAATGGTCATACCCGAAACCGGAATTTGTCCCACATATTGAATGTTAACCTTGCCTTCCATCGTAACAGGAACGGTTGCGCTATATTCCTGAACACCATAAACACTAATTTGCAATTCATCGCCAGGCCCCAAAACATAATTAACGGGTGTGGCCAATTTCAAATTAGGTTCAAAATTTAAATCAGGATTGTCAAACAACTCCGATCCAAAAACTAGCGAATTTAAAGTATCCTTATCTTTTTTATTGACTATTTTTTCTTGCTGACGGCTTTGCTCTCCCTTTTTCTCATCATAAACATCAGTTTTGGAAACGCTAGTGGGTGCCGTGGTCAATTGGGATCCCAACCTAACCTTCAATTTAGCATACTCCGAAGCGGTCATTCCTTTGGCCAATACCAAGGGTTCCACTTGTTCTATTGTGGTATTGTTGCTCAGCAATTGCGATTTTATTTTGGCAATATCACTATCGGACAAATAATCAACCTTAACGGTACTCAAATCGGTGCCTTTTAATAAATCTTGAGCCATAATGGTACCCGATTGAAAAAGGGCAAATACTAGTAAAAAAACAGTAATTATTTTTTTCATATTGAAAAGGTAATTTTAAATTTTTATAAAGAAACGCAATGCCTCAATCTTTAGTATGATAACGCTCAAGCGAAAACCGAAAACGCTCAACTAAAAACGCCACTTTCACTTGGAAAGGCGCCGGACTGAGGTACTTCCAACGGCTTCGCCACAGCAACTCCCATCAAGGACCTACTGTTGTATCAAACGTTTGCAAATTTATAGTAAATTAAAAAAATAG
>Ga0116158_10002069_pt1 | contig 17878 bp, 2 predicted proteins | sample AD_UKC052_MetaG_FD_89883 | JGI IMG/M metagenome (GOLD analysis project Ga0116158, IMG submission 89883) | Active sludge microbial communities of municipal wastewater-treating anaerobic digesters from USA - AD_UKC052_MetaG | ecosystem: Engineered > Bioreactor > Anaerobic > Digestate | place: USA... | reverse complement strand
ATCGTTCGTGGTGCAGGGGTTGCCGTCGTTGCAGCTCGATCCGATCTGGCCCGCAACGTTCGGGCAGTTGTCCTGCGCGTTGCAGACGCCATCACCATCGCTGTCAGGGCTGGTCGTGCCTACGCACTGGCAGCTCGCGTTCAGCACATCGTTCGTGGTGCAGGGGTTGCCATCGTTGCAGCTCGATCCGATCTGGCCCGCAACGTTCGGGCAGTTGTCCTGCGCGTTGCAGACGCCGTCACCATCGCTGTCAGGGCTGGTCGTGCCCACACATTGGCAGCTCGCGTTCCACGTATCGTTCACCGTACAGGCGTTGCCATCGGTGCATCCTGTTCCTGGCATAGCAGGTCCTCCGGTCACTCCTGCACAATCAAGTGCAGGTGTTCCAGAAGCCACGGCCATCGCACCCAGAGAGAGGTTCTGGTACCGACCACTGTGGCTGACCTGGTTCTTCACCGCCCGTACCATGAACTCACGTCCGGCGATGAACGGAATGGCCGGATTCAAATAGGATGCCTCGACGATCGGTGTCGCTGTAAGCCTGGTCGGGGCTTGCGTCGCAGGATCGATCATGTACACATGGTATCCATCCACCGCATCGGGAGAAGCCGTCCAGCTGAACGATGCCACGCCACCCGCATTCGCGATAGCGAGGTTGGAAGGCGGTGCGATCATGTACATACGCAGGCTGGGATCGCCCATCAGGGCCAAGTGTGTCTTGCCCATCGTGCCTTGCCAACCCTCTGTTTGGGGCACGTAGAGGCCCGCATTGTTCATCGAGGTCAGGGTACTCGCACCGATCGGTTCCCCCATACCCATATGGTGGAAATACCATGCAGGGATCGCAGCCCAACAATTCGTCAAGGCTTGTCCGCTGGCCAATGGTGCGCGCAGGAAGTTGTTCTTGTTGTCCCAATCTCCGAAGTAGCTACCGAAAGCCATGTTGAACACACCACCCATGCTCACCGTTGTGGCGTAGTCCTGTGTTGTCGCCACATTGTTCGCACCATTGAACGTGAGCACACTTCCTTCGTACCACTGGGAACCGCCACCGGAGGAATAGGTCCAGAGGTAGCTCTGCCCGTTCACATAGGTGTGGAACGCACTGCCATAAGGATACGCTTCGGTGATGTTCGAAGAACCCACCAAGGGTGCGATGTTGCGCCATCCGCTTCCCGCCAATGGATTGCTCACCCATTGAAGGTTGTCGAAGACGATACCCCGGACCTGCGGGGCCCACGCCTTCAACTTGAACTGATGCACCTTGTTCAGGTAGGCGCTCATGAGTTGTGCCTCGCTCTGTCCGAATGCAGGCATGTCGTACATGTCCACACGACCCACCTGCAGTTCAAGTGCCGATGGAAAGCTGCTGTGGTCGAACTTCCCATCCCCGGGGATGTTCCGGTTCTCCACACGCTGTGCACTACTGCTGTTGACGCTGTTGTCCGTCCATGTGCCATTGACATCCCCATAGTACCCGTCACATGGCCATGCTCCGGTGTGTTCACCATGCCCATCAGGGCTGATGTTCCCGGAGTACGGCACAGGCACGTGGCCGATGATGTAGACCGCTTTCACATTGGTGGGATCACTGTTGTAGTGGTTGATGACCACGTTGCGTACAGCGGTGACCGCAGCCGTGCGGCTCACATCGGAACGCAGCACCACCCAACCATCGGCACGCAGGTCCGCAGCGAGTTGCTGCAATTCCGTGGACAGCGGCCCTGCCAACTGATCATCGACAAGTAGCACCATCTTCCCCCGGTAGTCCTCCAAGGGAATGTTCACGCCGGTACTGATGTAGCCATTGCCGGTGCCGCTGGATGCGCTCCGCACGACCCGGTATTCATATCCCACACCGGTAGAAATGGCATTATCCGTGTAGGATGTTGCCGTTCCGGCTGGTGTGGCAAGCGCCGTTCCCCAACTGGTGGCGGACCGCAGCTTCCGATAGATGGTGAACGAATTGGTGTTCGGATGCGACGCCCATGACAGGGTGATCGCGGGGGGCGATACCTGGACAGTGGCGGTCAGTTGGACCGTGGCGGTCAGGGAAACGCTCTGTGCGCTCACAAGGAGCCCCAGTGCCGTTCCCGCTAGGAGCAGGACGTATCGCAACATGGCAGGTTCGATAGGTTGGATGTCGACCCGCCCTTGACCATCCCTTTGCCGTCGGCAGCGAGGAGCACATGGCAGTGTGCACTTCACCAGGAATGACCATGACCGGGTCGGGCCCTTATACCCATCGACCCGCACCGGGGTTACATCCATACGCGGTGCCGCCCACCGAAACGGATGCGGTCACACAGAAATGCCCGAAGGATGATCGCTCTTTACAACCGGACCACCCGGCCCTTGCCGAGGAGTTCCCCATCGCGCGCTTCCACCATCAGGAAGTAGGTTCCTGCGGGAAGTTGATGCAAGTCGATGACCGGGCGATAGGTCAGCCGTAACACCAAGGCACCGACGGCATCATGGATGAGTATGCCATGGGCCCGTTCGTCGATACCGGTCAAGCGCAGCGACCCTGTCGTAGGGTTCGGCTGCAGGACCAGATCAGGTGTGCTGTGCAACTCCGGTATTCCGATCCCATCACACGCATCGCCAACTCCATTGCCATCCGTATCGTCCTGGGTCGGGTTGTTCACCCAAGGACAATTGTCACACGGGTCGCCCACGCCATCCAGATCGAGATCACCTTGCTGAGGATCAAACACCGTCACACAAAGGTCCACGCAATCCAGAACGTCGTCCTCATCCTGGTCGGGGTTCGGCGCGATGCCCGTGGTGCCACCCGCGCACACGCCACACCCGTCCACGAAGGCGATCCCGTTGATCACCCCAGCACAGTCCACCGGCTGGCCCACGCATGTGCAGTTGGCGGTCCATGTGTCGTTGGCAGTGAGCGGGTCCCCGTCATCGCAAGGTGTACCGGGCAATGCCAGGCCACCAGGAACATCGAGGCAATCGAAGGCCTCTCCGACGCATGCGCACGCACTCGTCCAGCTATCGTTCCCCGTTGCACTGTTGCCATCGTCGCATGGGGTTCCGGGCAGCGCTATGCCTCCGGCCTCTCCCATACAATCGATGAGCAGTCCAACACAGGTGCAGTCCGTGGTCCACTGATCGTTGCCCGTTCCCGGATCGAGGTCGTCGCACGGTGTTCCTGGCAAGGCGGGTCCTCCGGCAAGGCCGACGCAATCAATAAGTAGACCGGTGCATACACAATTGTCACCCCAGACATCATTGCCGGTATCCGGGTCCTGATCATCGCATGGTGTACCGATCACCGCCGCTCCGCCCGGGACCCCTTCGCAGTCCAAAGGAAGACCGATGCATATGCACGCGAAGGACCACGAATCCGCTCCGGTCGTCGGATCCCCATCATCGCAAGGTGTACCTATTAGTGCACTCCCCCCCGGTACACCATCACAATCGAGCGGAAGGCCGATACACGCACAATCATCACCCCAGGTATCGAGCCCGGTATCGGGGTCGCCGTCATCGCAAGGAGTGCCAGGCAATGCGCTTCCACCCGGAACGTTCGTGCAATCCAAGGGCAGCCCGATGCAGTTGCAATCCGAACCCCACGAATCGGCGCCCGTTCCCGGATCTCCGTCATCGCAGGGACTACCGACCGTGGCGCTCCCACCCGCGACACCTTCACAATCGAACAGTGAACCGATACATGTGCAGTTGCTCGTCCAGACATCGTTGCCCGTTCCCGGATCGTTGTCATCACAGGATGTACCGGGCAATGCGGGACCACCCACTTCTCCAAGACAGTCGACCGGTTCTCCCACACACGTGCATCCGGATGTCCAGGTGTCGTTCGCGGTGCCTGCATTGCCATCGTCGCATGAGGTTCCGGGAAGGGATGCACCTCCAGGCACTCCAAGGCAATCAAGTGGAACTCCTGCACATAGGCATCCATTGGTCCAAACATCGGCACCGGTGGTCGGCTCGCCGTCATCACATGGCGTACCAGGCAGTGCCGACCCGCCCGGGATCCCGAAGCAATCGATCGGTTCACCTCGGCACACACAGTCAGTGCCCCAACGGTCCTCACCGGTGAGCGGATCGGCATCGTCACAATCACTTCCCGGCAACGCGGATCCTCCGGGTACTCCCAGACAATCCACCAGGACACCGACACACTGGCATTGCTCATCCCAGGTATCCTGAACCGTTTGGGGATCACCATCGTCGCATTCCACGCCCGGAAGTGTACTGCCGCCGGCGATACCGAAACAATCGATGAGTTGGCCGATGCAAACACAGTCGGCCCCGTACACATCATTTCCGGTGGTCGGGTCACCGTCATCGCAGGCCGTACCGGGCCAGTTGCCACCGCCCGGGATCCCTGTGCAATCGATCAAGCTACCCGAGCAGGTGCAATCGCTCGACCACGCGTCGTTACCCGTGAGCGGATCGCCATCGTCGCACCCAGTGCCTGGCAGGGCCGGGCCACCGGGCACCCCTGCACAATCCAATGGTATACCGACACAGATGCATTGCGAGGTCCATCGATCGTCGCCCGTTGTCGGGTCATTGTCATCACACGATGTACCGGGCAGTGCTGCACCAGCCAGCACCCCAGCGCAATCGAGCCCGCTGGGTGTACCAGCACATTGGCAATCGGTACCTAGCACATCATTATCGGTCAACGCAAGTCCATCATCACACGGCGCTCCTGGCAGCTCAAGACCTCCGGGAACACCAGCACAGTCGAACAGCAGCCCCGCACAAGTGCAATCCGGGCCATAGGTATCCATTCCTGTTGTCGGATCGCCATCGTCACAAGCCGTTCCCGGAGTCGCGGAACCGCCTGGGATCCCCGCGCAATCCAACGGTATGCCCACGCATTGACATTGGGAGTTCCAGGTGTCATTCCCGGTGGTCCCATCGCTATCGTCGCACGGTGTTCCCGGCAGGGCAGTACCACCCGGGGTACCTGCACAGTCGGCGGGCTGCGGTCCGTACGCGATGCACAAGCGTGGCGAACGCGTCGAGCTCTGGTTGCTGCTCCACGCCGAGCGACGGCCCACCCCATCGATCAACACAACCATGGCATTCCCTGAGGTCCATCCACCGCGATCCACCACGGCCTGAACGGCGGTGGCCAGGTTGCTGGTGCGCTGTGCAGGCGTGGATGCATTGGCCTGGGTCCATGTGGGAGGCGCCCATGCAATTGCCGAGGTCCTTGGCCGGCTGCTGTAGTTGAATGGAGCGAAGCCCAAGGGGGCGGCATCATCGGACGCTTCCAGTGCGACGTTCAAGGAGCAGGGCGACACATTGGAAGTGCCGATCGAGGTGAACTGTACGTAGGCACTTACGATGGCCGACCCCGGAGGGATGGTCACGTTATCGAAGCGGATGGCCACGGTCTGGTCACCACGCCAATCCGGTACCTCACCGTCACGGGCCAGGTCCAATGCGTTGATGTTACTGTAGATGTTGCCGTTCTCCCCTTCCTCTCCGTCAGGGTCCAAGGGATCGCCCGGCACCACACAGATCGAGCCCACGATACAGTCGTTGTTCCCTCCGCACACCCCGCATAGGTCCACCACGGCACCTCCACCCGGGATACCGTTGCAATCCAAGGTCAGGCCGATGCACTGGCAGTTCGCACTCCACATGTCAGCCCCGGTCAACGGGTTGCCGTCGTTGCAAGGTGTGCCTGGCACCGCCCCACCGGAAGGCGTTCCCTGGCAATCCACCGCAGTTCCTGCGCACAGGCAACCGGCGGTCCACGTATCATTCACCGTCAGTGCATTGCCATCGTTGCATGCCGTGCCAGGCAAGGCAACCCCACCGGCCACGCTGAGGCAATCATAGAGCAGACCGACACAGGTACACTGCGCGGTCCACACATCGTTACCGGTGTTCGGGTTGTTGTCGTTGCACGCAGAACCCGGCAATGCCGAGCCTCCGACAACACCCAGGCAATCCACTGATTGTCCGGCACACAAGCAGTTCCCGCCCACCACGTCGTTCACGGTCGCCGGGTTGCCATCATTGCACGGTGTACCCGGTTCGCGGTTCCCACAGCCACACTGGCCGGGGGAGGTCTTCAACGGATCACTGGGACAACCATCCTGAGCATTGCACACGCCATCCCCGTCGGAATCAGGTAACGGTGTGAACACACAGGTGCCTGCCACACATCCGTCCGAGGTACACGGGTTGTTATCCGCACATGGGAGCGGGGTGCCCACACACTGGCAACTGGCGCTCCACGTGTCGTTCGTCGTACACAGGTTGTTGTCGTTGCAGGGGGTCCCCGGATGGGCCACACCGTTCACCACGCCAAGGCAATCCGTGGGCTGCGCGTTGATCACCACTTGGCCGAAGGAACCCACGCTCAAGTTGAAGTAGCTTCCGCTGGTGCCGTTCTCCAACTTCAAGGAGCGGACCATGTAGCGCACGGTGCCCGATACGCCGCTGGTGTTGTCCACGAAGCTTGTGCCCGTCACTGCAGCGGTGGTACGCCTCACCCAGGTCTGCGTGGTGGTATTGAACCGGTACACGTGGTACCCGAGCACGGTCTCCGTTGCAGCACCCCAGCTGACATTGGTGAGCGTACTGTTCACCTGTGCACAGTTCACAGCACCCGGCGGGGCCACCATGCGCATGCGCAGCGTCGGATCGCCCATCAAGGCCAGATGTATCCTACCGGCCTGGGGATTCGCGGGTTCGTAATGGTTGTTGCCGTTGTTCTGCGACAGCACAGTGGCATAGCCTATCGTCTCCCCGAGACCCATGTGGTGGAAGAACCAATTGGGATAGCCGGCCCAGAAGTTGGTCAACGTGCGACCCGAAGCCAAGGGTGCACGGAGGAAGTTGTTCTGGGCGTCCCAATCACCGAAGTAGCTGCCGAACAGGATGGTGAAGACGGATTGCAGGTTGCTGCTTGCGAATTGCGCCGTGGATCCCACTCCATTGGCATTGTCCCACCATCCGCCACCACAGCCATAGCTCCACAGGTAGCTCTGGTTCCCCAGGGTGGAGAAGTAGTCACCCGCAGTTACGTTATCCGGATGCACCAACGGGGCGAAACCGCGCCATGCGTTCTGCGAGAATGCGTCGCTGTACCCGGTGAAATTATCATCCACCACCGCGCGCTCCTGAGCCACGAATTGCTTGCGCTTCCATTGGCTGAGCTTGTTCAAGTAGTTCGAAAGCAAGGTGGTCTCGCTCTGGGAGAAGAGCGGCATGTCGAACATGTCCACACGACCCACGGCCAATTCCACCGGGCTGGGGATGGTGGTCTGATCGAACTTGCCATCGCCCGGCACATTGTGGTTACGGGTCCATGATGCAGTGGTGCTCCATACCGTGGCGTCGGTCCAGCTCCCGTTCACATCGCCGTAGTACACATCCGCGCTCCACGCTCCATAATGCTCCCCATGGCCATCCGGAGCCAGGTTGCCGGAGTAGGGCACCGGTACATGTCCAATGATCAGGACGGCCTTCACCCGAGTGGGATCGGCATTGTAGGCGTTCACCACCAGGTTCTTCACACTGGTCACGGGTGACGTACGGGATACGTCGTGACGGACCACCTGCCAGCCGTCGCCTTCCAGGTCAGTGGTCAGCTGCGTCAATTGCGTTGCCAAGCTCGATGTGAAGGTGTTGTCCACAAGCAGGACGACCTTTCCCCGGTCCTCCACCATGGCAAGTTCGATGGCGGCGTTCACATAGCCATAGCCACTCCCCAGGTTGATCGTGGTCCTTACCACTTTGTACTCGTAGGATGTGTTCACCGACACCCCTTGATCACTGTAGCTCAAGGCGGATGCACCGAGGCTGGCGATCGGAGTGCCCCAACTGGTCCCTCCCTTCAACTTGCGGTAGATGGTGAACCCAGAGGTGTTCGCATGTGATCGCCAGTTGAGGTCGATCCGCGGCGGCGATGCTTGCACGTTGGCCCACAGCCCTACGCTACGGTCCTGACCCAAGGTCTGACCCATGACCTGTCCTGGCAAGGATGCCGAACAGACGACCAGCAGGATCAGGAAGTAGCGGAGAGCAGCCATGAAAGGGGCGCTAATATACCGGGGAGCCTTCCTTTTCTCCTCGCGTACGCGCGCAAAGAAGCACTTCCGTTCGTGCCGGACCAGTGGGGCCGATGGTCCTCGTTTAGCACCGGATCAACAGAACCCATTTATTATCAACACTTTAACACTCACCATTGCTCATGACACAAACCGACTATCGTTCCTCATTCAACGACGAATGATGAAGATCAAATGACGGATGCGCTTGGCGGAACCGATCCTGGACTGTTCCTTCGTAGCTCGAAGGGGCACACTTGCCGACATAACCCTGGGGTTCGACGGAACGTAGAACAGGGCTCCTGTCAGCACGCCCGAACGTCGATCCGGAAGGTCACTGCTCGACACCCTCTCCCGTGAAGAACCGCGTACACCCGTAGAATGATGCCGCCAGCTGAACGCCAGTACGACTCCATTATCGACCTCTTCCTTGAGCGTGTAGCGCACGAGCCACATGCTCCCATCCTGGTCCATGAGGACCTGACATGGGATGCCTCGGCCTTGAGCGACCGGGTCCACCGGTTGGCCCACCTGCTAGCCGAACAGGGCCTGGGCCCAGGACGCACCGTTGGCTTGTGCTTGGAGCGTTCCCCGGAACTCATCGTTTCCGTTCTTGCCGTGTTACGCGTGGGTGCGGCCTACGTGCCCGTGGACCCCTCCTACCCGAGCGACCGCATCGCTGCCATGCTCGAGGATGCACGTCCTCCGGTGGTGATCACCGACAGGGGGCATCAAGGCCTGTTCGCGAACACGGCCACTCGGTTGATGCTCGTGGAGGAACTGGACTTGGAACAAGGTCCACAGTTCATAAGCGCATGTCCGGCCGTACCGCAAGACCTTTGCTACGTGTTGTTCACCAGCGGCAGCACCGGTCGCCCGAAAGGGGTGGCCATGCACCACGCCCCGCTACTGAACCTCATCCAGTGGCAGCTACGGACCTCCGTGCTCGGTAAGGGCGATCGCACACTCCAATTCGCGCCCATCAGCTTCGACGTCAGCTTCCAGGAGATCCTCACCACCATCGCCCAAGGCGGTGTGCTCGTGCTGATCACCGATGAGGATCGCTTGAACAGCACCCAACTCCTGCGTAAGATCCAGGACCATCAGGTGAATCGCCTGATCGTGCCCTTCGTCGCGCTCCAATACCTCGCCGAGGCGGTCCAGCGCACCGGGATCGTGCCCGCCTCACTGAAGGAGATCTTCACCAGTGGCGAGCAACTGCGCATCACGCCCGTGATCCGCGAGTTCTTCGAGCAATTGCCGGGCTGTCGGTTCTGCAACCAGTACGGTCCCACCGAAGGTCACGTGGTGAGCGAACTGGAATTGAAAGGCGATCCTTCCACCTGGCCCCAACTGCCGAACATCGGCTCCGCCATCGACCATGTCACCTTGCGGGTGCTGGATGAGCACATGCAACGCGTACCCATGGGCATGGAAGGCGAGTTGTACCTCGGCGGTGCCTGTGTGGCCACCGGTTACATCGGCCGGCCCGACCTCACGGCCGAACGCTTCGTGAACGATCCCTTCACCCCCGGTGGAAGGCTGTATCGGACCGGTGACAGGGCGGTGGAACTACCCAATGGCGAGATCGATTACAAAGGGCGGATCGACGGTCAGGTGAAGGTGCGGGGCTACCGCATCGAACTGGGCGAAGTGGAGGTGGCGATGGAGAAACATGCCGCCATCCAACAAGCCGTGGCCGCTGTACGTGAGGACCGTCCGGGTTTGAAGCGATTGGTCGGCTACTATGTGCCACAAGGCACCATCTCCACCAACGAACTGCGTCGGCACTTGGCCTCATCCCTGCCGGATTACATGGTACCCTCGGCCTTTGTGGCCGTACGCGAGATGCCACGTACCCCCAGTGGCAAGATCGATCGCAAGGCCTTGCCCGTGCCCGATGTGAAGCGTCCCGACCTCGACGTGGCCTATGTGCGCCCCAGCGGACAGATGCAAGAAGCGATCGCAGCCGTGTGGGCCGATCTGCTCGCCATCGACCAAGTTGGCATCGACGACAATTTCTTCGACCTGGGTGGCAACTCCCTGCTCAGCATCCAGTGCGTAGCCCAGTTGGAGAGCCGTGGCTTGAAGCTGCCCATCGTGAAGCTCTACCAGCACCCCACCATCCGGGCCTGTGCGAACTACCTCGAAGGCGGTGTGCACATGCAGACCCCCGCTGAGATGGCCAGAGCGCGCATGCGGAACGACGGCACCAAGGCCACTCGCGAGATCGCCATCATCGGCATGAGCGGCCGATTCCCCGGTGCCGCCAATGTGGAGGAACTATGGCGCAACCTGCTCGACAAGAAGAACGGCATCAGCCGCTGGACCCGCGAGGAACTGGACCCGAGCATTCCCGAGGAACTTCGCAATGACCCCGACTATGTCGCCGCCCGTGGGGTGATCGACAATGCGGACAAGTTCGATGCGGGTTTCTTCGGCGTGAACCCGCGTGTGGCGCCCCTCATGGACCCGCAGCAACGGGTGTTCCTGGAGACCGCCTGGGCCGCGCTCGAGGATGCGGCGTACGATCCCGCACAGTACAATGGGCTCATCGGCGTGTATGCCGGTATGGGCAACAACACCTACTATACCCGCAACGTCATCGGCCATCCCGACCTGATCGAACAGGTGGGCGACTTCGCGGTGATGACCGCCAACGAGAAGGACTACATCGCCACACGTCTGGCCTTCGAGTTCGACCTGCGCGGTCCCGCTCTCAGCATCCACACCGCATGCAGCACATCGCTGGTGGCCATCGCACAAGCGTTCAAGGCACTGCGCGATGGGGAATGTGACATGGCCCTCGCCGGTGGTATCGCCATCACGGTACCCATCCACAGCGGCATCGTTTACAACGAGGGTGGTATGTACAGCCCCGATGGCAGCACCCGCACCTTCGACGCCGAAGGCAAGGGCACCTCGTTCAGCGATGGCGTGGGCATCGTGGTGCTCAAGCGCTTGGAGGATGCCGTGCGCGACCGCGATCACATCTATGCCACGGTGCGTGGAGCGGCATTGAACAACGATGGCAGCGACAAGGCCAGCTTCACCGCACCCAGCGTGCGCGGACAAGCCGATGTCATCGCCATGGCACAGGCAGACGCCGGTGTGCGCCCCGAGGACATCACCTACGTGGAAACACATGGCACGGCGACCCCGCTGGGTGATCCCATCGAAGTGGAAGCACTCACGCTTGCCTTCCGCACCGGTCACGATAACGGCGGCGAGAAGCATTGCGCCATCGGATCCATCAAGAGCAACATCGGGCACCTGACGGCCGCAGCCGGTGTGGCCGGTGTCATCAAGACCGCTTTGGCATTGGGCCGGGAGGTCATCCCCGCGAACATCGGCTTCGAGCGTCCCAATCCGGCCATCGACCTGGAACGATCGCCCTTCCGCGTGGCGGCCGATCACATCGCATGGCCCCGTGTACCAGGCTTACCGCGCGTCGCCGGTGTCAGCAGTTTCGGTGTGGGGGGTACCAACGCCCACGTGATCCTCGCCGAACCACCTGTGGAGCAGCCCACAAGCCCTTCGCGTAGCAAACAGCTCCTGCTGCTGAGCGCGAAGAGCCGCACCAGCCTGGACGCCATGACGGACAACCTCCGGAACTGGCTCGCCACGAACCCGGACGCGTCCCTGGCCGATGCCGCCTACACCTTGCAAGTGGGCCGTCGTTCGTTCCGCCATCGCCGCCTCATCGTGGGTGGCGATCATCAGGCGATCGTCAACGCCATCGACCAGAAGGACACCGCACTGATGTCCACCCGCGAACTGCACGAAGCGGCTAGCGGTGTGGTCTTCATGTTCCCCGGTCAAGGCTCACAGTACGTGAACATGGGCCGCGACCTGTATACCAGCGAGCCCGAGTTCGCAGAGCACTTCGACCGTTGCTGCGACCTGTTCCAGGACGAGTTGGAGGTGGACCTCCGCAGCATCCTGTTCCCTCGCATCGGCGATGAGGAGGGCGCTGCCGCCGAGCTCAAGCGCACCATCCACACACAGGCCGCGCTGTTCACCATGCACTACAGCTTAGCCAAGTTGTGGATGCACTGGGGTATCGTCCCGGACGCCATGATGGGGCACAGCATCGGTGAGTTCGCTGCGGCCTGCCTGGCCGGAGTGTTCTCCCTGGAGGATGCCGTGAAGTTGGTGGCCCAACGCGGTCGCATGATGCAGGACCTTCCCAGTGGAAGCATGCTCAGCGTGCGCGCCGCTGAAGAGGAGGTGACGCCGTTCCTGCCAAGCGGTTGCAGTATTGCCGCCAACAACGGCCCACAACTGTGTGTGGCCAGTGGACCACATGAGGCCATCGCCACACTACAAACCGAACTGGAGACCAAGGGCATCACCTGCAAGCTGCTGGTGACCAGCCATGCCTTCCATAGCCCCATGATGGACCCCATCGTGGAGCCCTATCGACGCGTAGTGGAAGGCGTGACGCTCCACGCTCCCCGTATCCCCATCATCAGCACGGTGACCGCCACGTGGATGAAGGAGGAGGAGGCCACCTCGCCCGACTACTGGAGCGCACACCTGCGTGCCACGGTGCGTTTCGCGCAGGCCGTGCGCTTCGCATGGAGCGCCGAGGCCGGTGACCATGGCGATCGGGTGATGCTGGAAGTGGGACCGCGCACCACCGCCACCACCCTCGCCCGTCAGCAAAGCACGGACAGCAAACGCCAAGTGGCGATCCCCTCGCTCGGCGATGCAGCAGGCGATGGCAACGAATTGGCCCAATTGCTCAAAGCTGTCGGCAGCCTGTGGCAATGCGGCATTGGCATCGACCTCCCGACGTTCCATGCCAGGGAGCAGCGCCGACGCATCTCCTTGCCCACTTATGCGTTCGAGCGGGTGAGGCATTGGGTGGATCCGGTATCCATGGTGAGGACCGTGAAGGAAGCATCCGCAGCGACAGAGGTGAACGCCACAGCGGTGGACACCAACCTTTCACCCAAGGATGCGCTCATCGCGCAGATCAAGCAGCTGCTTGAAGAGAGTTCCGGACTTGAACTGGCCGAGGTGAGCAACGAGGAGACCTTCCTTGAAATGGGCCTCGATTCGCTCTTCCTCACACAGGTGGCCACCTCGCTCAGCAAGAAGTTCGGTGTGAAGATCTCGTTCCGGCAACTGAACGAGGAGGTGCCCAACCTCGACAAGCTGGCGGACCACATTCTGCCGCATTGGTCGAGATCAGGAGCAGGCGCAGGGGCAAACAACGGCGTAATTGCTCCTGCACCTGCCCCTGCTCCTAATGCATTTGAGGACGCACCTGAACTGAAGAAGGTCTTCGGCGCGCAGGCGCGCATCATGAAGGAGAAGGTGGACGACATGACCCCGCAGCAACGTGCGTGGTTCGATGCCTTCAGCAAACGATACATCGCCAAGACCGCCAAGAGCAAGGCCTTCACGCAGGAGAACCGCAAACCCATGGCGGACCCGCGCGTGGTCACCGGGTTCAAGCCACAGACCAAGGAGCTCATCTACCAGGTGGTGGTGGACAAGAGCGTGGGCTGTCACTTGTGGGATATCGACGGCAACGAGTACGTGGACATCCTTAGCGGCTTCGGCAGCTCCATGTTCGGCTACATGCCCGACTTCATCAAGGAAGCCTGCCATAAACAACTGGACCAGGGCATCGAGATCGGCCCCATGCATCCACTTGCTGCCGAGGTGTCGAAACTGTTGTGCGAATTGACGGGTGCCGAGCGTGCCGCCGTTTGCAACACCGGTTCGGAAGCGGTACTGGGTGCCATGCGCATGGCCCGCACGGTCACCGGTCGCAGCCTCATCATCTCCTTCAGCGGCAGTTACCACGGCATCAACGACGAGGTGATCATCCGCGGAAGCAAGAGCAAGAAAAGCTATCCTGGCGCTCCCGGCATCATGCCTCAAGCGGTCGAGAACATGTTGGTGCTCGACTACGGCACCCCGGAGAGCCTGGAGATCATCAAGCAGCGCTGCCATGAAGCCGCTGCCATTCTTGTGGAACCGGTGCAGAGCCGCCGCATGGAATTCCGCCCCGTGGACTTCCTGCGCGAGGTGCGACGCATCACCCAGGAGAACGGGACCGCGTTGATCTTCGACGAGGTGATCACCGGATTCCGCACCCACCAGAACGGTACGCAGGCCCTCTTCGGCATCCAGGCCGATATCGGCACCTACGGCAAGGTGATCGGTGGTGGCATGCCCGTGGGCGCCATGATCGGCAAGAGCGAATGGATGGACGCACTCGACGGAGGCCACTGGCAGTATGGCGATGATAGTGTACCACCGGCAGGTGTGACCTACTTCGCCGGCACCTTCGTACGACACCCGCTGACGCTGGCCGCCATGAAGGCCGCGCTGGTGTACATGAAGAACGAAGGCCCGGCCTTGCAGGAGCGCTTGAACACCGTCACCGAGGACATGGTGAAGCGCGTGAACGGCCTCTTCGACCAGTACCAACTCCCCTACCGTTGGGTGAACTTCGGTAGCGCCTTCAAGACGAAGTATGACGAGAGTGTCAACTACACCGAGCTCTTCTTCATGCTGATGCGCTACCACGGAGTGCACGTGCTGGACTTCCCGCACTTCATCACCACCGCGCATTCCTCGGCCGACATCGCGTTCATCATCGCTACGGTGGAGAAGGTGTGCCAGGAGTTGCGCGAGAGCGGCTTCATGCCCGAACGCACCTATCCCATCGAAACGGTGAACAGCGTGCTCGGAAACAAGGCCCGCCGCGCCTCCGAACGCGTCATGAGCGCGCTGGAAGCACCGGTGCCCGGCGCCCGCCTGGGACGCACCGCCAAGGGGGAACCCGCATGGTTCGTGCCCGACCCAAAGCGCCAAGGGAAGTACCTTCAGATCGAGAACGACGAACAATGAGCGACGCGCCTGCACTCTCCTTCACAGGCCATCCCTAGCATGGAACGATTCATCCCCGATACGCGCCTCGTCCCCGTGGAACACGACCCCTTCGCGGGAACCGTGATCGAGCAGACCATTCCCACCACCGAGGCGCAACGCGAAGTGCTCACCGCATCGGAGATGGGGGTGGAAGCCTCCTGCGCGTACAACGAGAGTGTGAGCTTGGAACTCACGGGTACGCTCGATCGTCCGGCGTTGGAGCGCGCGGTGCAACAGCTGGTGGACCGCCATGTGTCGCTGCGCGCCACGCTTAGTCCCTCCGGGACCCGCATGGTCGTGGCGGAACAGCTCGCAGTGGAGCTGCCCTACACCGACCTGAGCACCCTGCCTGCTGCCGAGCGCGAAGCGCAACAAGCGGAACTGCTGAAGGCCGATATGCTCTGTGCGTACGACCTGCGTCAAGGTCCCTTGTTCCGCGCACGCTTGCTGAAGCTCGACGCCAACACCCACCTGCTGCGACTGGCCGGACACCACGTGGTGTGCGATGGCTGGAGCCTGGGCATCATGATGGCCGAGGTGAGCGCCTTGTACAATGCGAGCAAGACAGGCAAGCCAGCAGACCTGCCGCCCGCCGTGCCCTTCGGCACCTACAGCGAAGCCACCTTCGACCTGGCGAAGAGCGCCGAACACGATGAAGTGGAGCGCTACTGGACCGACCTCTTCAAAGGTCCGCTGCAGCGCCTGGACCTGCCCACCGACCGGCCGCGTCCCAAGCAGAAGACCTACCGGGGCGAACGCCTCGACCTCGAACTTCCACCCGCAGTGGTGCGCGGACTGAAGGAGGTGGCCACCCGCACCGGGGCCAGCTTCGTCACCACCCTGCTCACCACCTTCGAACTCCTGCTCCACAAGCTTACTGGCAACACCGACCTCGTCGTGGGCCTCCCCGCCGCTGGCCAGAGCGACCTGGACATGAAGCACCTCGTGGGCCACTGTGTCAACCTGCTGGCCTTGCGCAGCCGCATCGATGAGGAGATCAGCTTCACCGAACACCTCAAGGCGCGGCGCACCGCGGTGCTCGATGCCTTCGACCACCAGAAGTACACCTTCGGCACGCTGCTGCGCAAGCTGAACATCCCCCGCGAACCCGGCCGCATCCCCTTGGTGCCCGTGGTGTTCAACATCGACATGAACATGGATGATGGCGTGGCCTTCGATGGCCTGCAGCATCGGTTCATCAGCGACCCTCGCTCCTTCGAGAATTTCGAACTCTTCCTCAACGCCACCGGCAGCAGCGGCGCCGACAGCAACACGGGGCTGGTCCTGGAGTGGAGCTACAACACCGACCTCTTCGATGCCACCACCGTAAGCGGCTGGATGGACGAACTGGCCACGCTGGCACAACGCATCATCGCCGCACCACACGCCACTTTAGGGGAACTCGTGGGTGATGGGCCAGTGCAAGCCGATGCCACCGCACCACCCACCCAGTGGGAGGGCAAGGCCACCATCTACCCCAAAGTGGACATCGGGACCTTGTTCGATCAAGTGGCTGTGCAGTTTGGGGAGCGTACCGCGCTCGTGCTTGGCGATCAACAACTGGACTACCGCACGCTGCAACACCGCGTACACGCGATGAGCGCGGCCTTGGTACAACGCGGCGTGCGCCCCGGCCAGCCTGTGGGCTTGTGCATGGACCGCAGCTTCGACCTCATCGTGGCCATGCTCGCCATCCTGCGCAGTGGTGGATGCTTCGTGCCCTTCGACCCGGCCTACCCCGCCGAACGACTTGCCTTCATGCTGGAGGATACGGGTGTGGACCTGGTGATCACCCAAGCCCACTTGCGCAGTTCATTGCCGAGCGGCCGAGCCACCGTGGTCCTGCCGGAGGAGCTCACCGGAGAGGGCAGGTCCAGCAATGCCGTGGTCGTCGGCGTGAATGCCCCGGCCTACATCATGTACACCAGCGGAAGCACGGGTACGCCAAAGGGTGTCGTAGTGCCCCATCGTGCGATCGTGCGGCTGGTGCGCGAACAGAACTTCCTACCCTTCGGCCCCGAGCTCACCTTCCTGCAGCTCTCCAACACCTCTTTCGATGCGTCCACGCTGGAGATCTGGGGTGCGCTGTTGAACGGCGGTCGCTTGGTGCTGCAACCACAGACCAAGCCCACCCTGTTGGAGATCACCGAGTGCATCCGTAAGCACCAGGTCACCAGTGTCTGGTTCACCGTGGGCCTCTTCAACCTGCTCGTGGATGAGCACTTGGAGAAGCTGCGCGGCCTGAAGCACATCCTCACTGGAGGTGACGTGCTCAGCGTGCCCCACGTGAAGAAGGCCCTGAAGGTGCTGGGGCCCGATGTGCTCATCAACGGCTACGGCCCTACGGAGAACACCACCTTCACCTGCTGCTATCCCATCCGCGACGAGGCCTCCATCAAAGGCAGCGTGCCGATCGGCTTCCCGCTGAACAACACCACCGTGCACGTGCTGGATGAACAGCTGCAACCCGTGGCCGTGGGCCGCAAGGGCGAGCTGTACACCGGCGGCGATGGGGTGGCCCTTGGCTATTGGAAGCGCGAAGAACTCACCGCCGAACGCTTCATCGACAACCCCTTCAGCAGTGCACCCGACGCGAAGCTCTACCGCACGGGCGACCTGGTGCGCTGGCTGCCGGATGGTAGCATCGAGTTCATCGGTCGTGCCGATGGACAAGTGAAGGTGCGGGGATTCCGTGTGGAACTCGGCGAGATCGAGAACGCTATCGCCGAAGTGGCGGGGGTGAAGGACCGCGTGGTGGTGGTGCGCAACGATGGACCCGGTGAGAAACAGCTCGTGGCCTACCTGGTGGCCGATGCGGCGCCGGCACCCGAGGACCAGACCGCGCTCATCGCCTGTGTGCGCCTGCACTTGCGCGATCGCCTCCCCGAACACATGCTGCCCACCGGCTTCGTGGTGCTGCCCGAGCT
>Ga0116158_10002066_pt1 | contig 17892 bp, 11 predicted proteins | sample AD_UKC052_MetaG_FD_89883 | JGI IMG/M metagenome (GOLD analysis project Ga0116158, IMG submission 89883) | Active sludge microbial communities of municipal wastewater-treating anaerobic digesters from USA - AD_UKC052_MetaG | ecosystem: Engineered > Bioreactor > Anaerobic > Digestate | place: USA... | reverse complement strand
TCGCGTTGACGCCGCATTGCAGCGCCATGCGCGCCACCGAAACACCGGGCTTCATGCACGCACGCACCACCTCGGCTTTGGCCTTCGGGTCGTACACGGCCCGACCATCGTTTTTGCGCCCCATGACCAAGCGCCGCACCACCTCTTTGTCGATCTCTGACATACGTGTCCACCTTGTTCTACATGGACACGGATTACGTTGAGCCTGATGGCCAACATCGTGATGGCGTGGAATACCTCAAAAATACAGGCCGTTCTGGATCGCTGATCGAGCCGCCGCCAGGTCATTCCACCGGAATTGAAAGCATCAACCTGAGAGGAGTATTTCGCTTCGCGGTTGACAGACATGCCGATCAAATCCAGCCTTCACGGCCAAATGCATCGATAACTGGCACCAATGAATGAAACCAACCACGGTTTGACGCCACAAATCGCGGATTTGCATGTGAACAGTGACTGAAATCAACGATCTTCCAACACAACCCCCGCGCCAGTGCTGGATTTGCGCACCATCACTTATTGCGCTGAAAACGAGGGGACCCCGAACTTCCGCCTAAAGGGGCAAGTGGAGATTTCCCCAGTTTGCTACCCCGCCGGCATCTTCAGAAGCCCGACGATCAGCACCATGGAAAACGCAATTCATTGCAGACCGCCATGGCCCAGCCCAAACCTCTGGAGATTACCGTGAACAGTATTTTCTTCTTCTTCTGCCACCTGCTCGGCGTCACACGCGAACAGTTCGAAGCCATCAATGACTCAAAGGTGATGCACCATCTGGTTTTCCGGGCCATCGCCATCGTGCTGGGCACCATCGCATTTGGTGCGGCGGTATTCGCCTTCGCAAGTGGCCTGCTGCACTACTCCCTTATCTCGGCCTTCACGTTTGCAACGGTGAGTTCGTCTGTGTTGTTCCTCATCGAAAGGAACAATATCATGGAAACGATCGCCACAGGACAAGCCTCCTCAAAGGCCATGGTCACGCGTGTCGGCGTGATCAGCATGATGTGTGGCGCGGCTGTGGCATTGGCCATCTACGCCATGAAGGACGATATCGACGCCCGCATTGCTGAGCAAACTCGTCAAACCCTGACCCAACTCGGTAGCGACCCACGCTATGCGGTGCCCTTGGCGGCAGCCGAAGATACCCTGGCCCAAGCGATCAAAAACACCGCACGCCAGAGCGAGCTGTTAGCCAAGCTCAACCAACTCGACGCCGCCTACGCCAAGGCAAAGGAAAGCGAGGTCAACGAATGCCAGGGCAATACTACGCCGGACGGCGTCAAGCGCATCGCCTACTGCGGCAGCCGCGCTCGCGCACACAAAGCCGAAGCTGAACGCATCGATCAAGAGCGTGTCGCGGTAGGTCGAGAGATGACTGCGCTGAGCAATTCGGCCAGTCTTGCGGCCTCCGCCGGGTCCAACCTCAATGCGCTGAACGAGAAGATGAACGCGGAGGCGGTTCGCCTCAACAAGGGCGCGGGCGCACAGCTCTCCGCTTTGTACGACCTGTTCTGGGACAACAGCGCTGTGGCAGTCATCCTGGGGTTTTACCTGGCCTTGAGCTTACTCCCGGAAATCCTTGTCTGGTCTGCACTGGCCAAACCGGGCATTCATGAGCCGGTCTTGAAGCGCATGCACCAGGTGGAGACCATGGTTAACAACAACCGCCTTGATGTACTGGCCGAATCCAAGCGCGATCACTTCACCAAGGACCTGCCACTGCGCCACGTTCACGTGCCTCATGTGGTGAAAGCGGCTGTATCGAGCCCTGGCGCTGACCAAACGCCCGATGGCAGCGCTGCACCCAACGAGAGCGCCGCCGCCAATGACACCGACACCAGCCGGAGAGCAGCATGAGCACCGCCTGCGCCCCAATGATCGAGCAGTTGTTAGCCAAAAATCACATTGAGCTCGCGCGGCTGGAAGCTATTTGCCGTTCACTCAGCCGCCATGGCGTGCCCACCAGCGAGCTGCCACAAAGCAACACCCTGGTGGCCATTGCGATGCTTGGTGACTACGCTCGCAGCCAGGTCGAAGAACGCTTGCGCAACCACTGGCATGACTTGATAGAAAAAGGTCTGGTCCACGGCGACCTCACCAAGCACACCACACCTCACCTGCGCCTCCTCCTGACGGTGCAACCCGCCACGCAAGGGCTTGCAGCGCTGCGTCAGCGCATGGAATCCGGGGCATCCCGCGCTGCTCCGCAGGAGGTGTTTCGCTGCGCGTCTGTGGTATCGGACCTGATGTGGGGCCAGCCGGTCAGGTTGGACTACCAGATCGACCAAGCCGATTACCTGCTCATCGTGCCAAGCCGAGCCTTTCGACGTCTTCCCGTGCTGATCCATACGGGCAACGGTGCGGGCCACGGCAACATTGAATTGCCGGGTGACGAGGGTGAAGTGGTGTTCGCTGTGATGGCCAGCGACGGCCAGCTTTATCGCCACACCACTGTGTTCGAGCTGCGTGATGCCGACTTGCTGAACAGGAGCATGGCATGAGCACACACGCGCCACTTCATTTGCGCCTGAACGCCGCAGCGCATGGCCTGAACCGAGGCGTGCTGGGCGCGACTGACCACCGTGTGATGCTGACGCTGCAAGGCTGCTCACACACTAAATGTCCAGGCTGCACGTCGTCGCACACCTGGGATGCCAAGGGGGGACGCCTGATGCCGGTCAACGGCCTGATCCGCTGGATGCAGTCATTGCCCCGATTAGACGGGATCACCATCACAGGCGGTGAACCGAGCGATCAAGCCGACGCACTGACAGGTCTTCTGAAACAGTTCCGCGCCGTGTTTCCCGCCGCCGAAGTCGTGCTTTATAGCGCCCTGCTCTGGCGGCGCCTTCAGCAGCACCACGCTCAACTGATCGATCTCTGTGATGTGGTGATTGCAGGCCCCTATGTGGCCAGCCTGCCGCCCACGCCTCTGGCGGGCAGCTCGAATCAGACCGTGCTCCTGCTCACACCGATGGCAGAGCGGCTCTATGCCGGCTGGGAAAACTGGCCTCTGCATCGTGTGCAAGTGAGCAACCTGTCTCGGCAAAACAAAGTGCTCATGGTCGGCATTCCGTCTCGCGCCATGAGCAACGCCCCAATCCTTGCAACCTCACTGTGAATCAGGAGTTCAATATGAAAAAAGTTTGCCCGACCTGCCAGCAGAGCTTCGACAACGAAGAATTCTGCCCAACCCATTTCACCCAGCTCGTGGCGCCACCTGCACCTGCACATGAACCGCCAGTTGATCCTGAGGCTGCGTCAGCAACCGAGAGCTCCAGCCATGACAACAAAGACAATGCGGAAGGCAACGAAGAAGGCTTGTTGAAAAAGTTAAAGAAACGTTTTGGCGAAGGTTTCAAGAAAAATCCTGGCAAGAATGCCCAGCCAGACTCCCAAGCTGCAGCCCCCAAAGCGACAGACCCATTCTCGATCGAACTGCCTCCCGAAGTGCGGGAAAAAGGCTGGTCCGTCACCGGCACACCGGTGACCTTGCGAGGCATCGACGTCTGGCCAGTGCAGCGCACCAACGGAGAGGCGACAACGCCCGGGCAATTGGTGGTCTACGCATCAGGTGTGCTCACCGGCGCGGAAACCTACAAACGACAGATGGACTTGCCACCGTCTCAATGCCGCGCCCATCTGCATGCCTTCGGCACCCTGGATCGGGGCCATAAAGTTCGCTCGGCCTTCGAATTGCTCACGCTGCCTGGTGAATGGAAATCCCTTACCTCCTGGTTGGCCGACTCGCCCGCCAGCGAAGAGCGCTCCCTCAGCCTGCTGCCAGGGCTTCGCGATTTGGTGAACGACTGGCACGAGCACGGCATCTTTCCCATGGGGCTGGATCCGTCAATGGTCCAGCGCAACGCACAGGGTCAGTTGCGCGTGGTGCGCTTTGGAGCGCAGTGGATCGCGTCGAGCGACAGCTCGGCAGCCGTGTACCGCCCTGAGCTCGCCCATTCAGGCTTGTTGCCCTCGCCATGGGCGGCGCCAGAAGTCAAAAGCCGCTTGGTCGTCGCGCCGCAGTCGGCTGCGTTTTCTGTCGGCCAGATCTTGGCCGCTGCACTCTTTGGGCAACCGCCAAGCCTGCACGACGTGCAATCCGGCTTGGTTCCCTTTCACACCATCCAGGATCCTCAACTTGCTCGCCTGCTCATGGGTTGCCTGTGGCCACACGCCGATGGCCGCTGGACCTTTGCTCAATTGCTCCAGGCGCAGAGTGCCAGCTCGGTCGAGCAGATGCCAGAAGCGCCCGCCTGGTCTCGCCTGATGCCAGGCGCGGCTGATAACGCGTTCGATCTGGGCGGCGAAAGCTTTTACCGCGTGGAAGACGCTGTGGTCCGGGCCAACCAGCCCGCCCATTGGGAAGAAGCCGTGCAGCGTATGGACGCACTGCTGCTCTGGGCCACTGGCACCGCCTGGAAAGGCGTGGCCGAAGGCCTGCGCAACGAACTCACCACTGGCGCGCGCACGGCCGACTGGGTCTTGGTGCGCTTGACGCGGCAGGTGCGCCCTGACTTGCCATTGACCTGGCGCGGACTGGATTTTTCCGACACCCATGCCCAAGCCTCTCTCGCCAACCTCGCCCAGCAGGCGCTGACTTCAGACACACCCGACTTCAGCTTGTTACAGCAACTGGTGCGCGCCGACTTGCGTGGGGCCTTCAAGGTGCATGCCTGAAAAAAATGGGGCAGGCATCTGCCCTTCGTACTCAGCATTTCCCTTGGTTTGTCAGGCAAGCAGAGATCAGCCTAAGCCACAGTCTTCTTCACATCCCCGCAACACCCAGGAGCCCAGCATGTCCAACACCACCATCTCCGTTAGCCAAGCCTCTGAAGAAGCCAGAATGGCCGACATCCGCCGCCAGGAAGAAGCCGAACGCCGTGCCCGCCTCGAGCGCGAGCGCTCAGCGCAAGCTCTTAACCAGCTCTTTCAGCAAGAAGAGCGCCTGCACGCCATTCAAGCGAGCTTGGACAACGCCGGCGCGCGCCTGCCCGATCTGCGCCAAGTGTCTGCATTTGATTGGCGCGAGCCGCCCAATGTGAAAGCCGGAGCGGCCCAACTGGAGCGCCACCTCACCCAGATGCGCAAACAGCTCGACACCTTCGAGCGTGATGTGAAGGCTGCCATCAACCATGCCGAATTCCAGCTGCAGCGCCGCGAAGCCACCGCCGCAACCTGGCGCGCCATCCAAGATGCGGAAACCCAATGGCGCATGAGCCACCAAGCCATGGCCGTCCTCAGCCAGCGCCTGGGCCAAAAGCCACGCATCGAGGCCATGCCCACCCGTCCTGCCAAAAACGCTGAGCTGGAAACCGTGCAAGCCCACAGCGAGCGCCTGCAGGCCGCCATTACCAAACAAACATCTGCCCTCGCCACCGCACGCTCCGAGTTACTGACCCTGGCACGTGCCGGGGAAACGGCAGGCACGGCGGTGACCGGCGTGTGCACCGCGCAAGCGTCCCTCGCCCAACACCATGCCGAATCGGTGGCGCAAGCGCACGCCCGCTTCGAGGCCAGCCTGGTCAACGCCATGGCATCGAATGCCGTTCGCAGCGAAGACTTGCCAGTGGGTTTGCATCGTTTGATCGACGGCGCGCGCCAGATGAGTGCCGAAAATGACTGGGGCGTTTCACTGCAAGACTGGATGGCCCGCGAAGCTTCTCGCCGTCGCGACACCGCGCGCGCATTGTTAATGCTGTCTTCCCCGCCCGAAGGTGTGATGGAAGACAGCGCCTTATCGCTCCGCTGGCAGCAACTCACCCCGCACCTGCAGGCGGTGATGGCAGGCCATGAAACCATGAGCAGCGAGCTGGAAGCCGAATTTGCCCAGCTCGGCCGAGACGCCCAGCGCCAGTTGAACTACCGCCTGTCTCGCGCCGCCTGGTTTGCCCGTATGGCCAGCCAGGGCCTCGAAGTGGTTGAGCGCGAAGACGGCAAAGGGCTGGTCGTGATCGACCTCACCTGCCCCGAGACTTGGCTCGAAGCGCAAGAGTTCGAAGGCGAAAACGGTGAGTTCGCAGCCACCCTGGAGCTCATGACCGACGCCGCCCCTGGCACGCTCGACGAAGAAGCGCAAACCGCTTCGGTTTGCGAACGTCTCGGCAAAGCCAGCGGCCAAAACGCAGATAAGGTCAAAGCCGAAAGCGAGGTTGTGGAACGCAAAAAACACATCACACGCGCCCGAAAACCTGCCCTCAAGGCGCAAGCGAAAAACTTCTAAACCGAATCAATCAAAAAGAGCACACCATGGTCACCTCAAAACCCGCCGGCACAAGCAACAACGCCCCCTCAACCGGCACCGGGGCATCCCCACCAACCTCTGCCGCGTTGGCAGACACCTTGAGCAAAAATATAGCGCTGGCCGCGCGCGTTAGCGCAGTGATCTGCCTCGTGGGCCGGCGTTGCCACGACCGCTTCGTTGCCCCCAAAGAGGGGGCTTCATCAACCACCCGCATCACCACGGTGGAAGGCATGGTGCACCAAACTCTGCAGGCCTCTGGCCAATGGCTGTTTGACCCCAGCGATGGCACCGTGAGCCTCTTTCGCCTGCAAGAAGGGGCAGAAACAGGCAAGCTGCCCAAGACCCCCGGAGAGCGCGTCAAGCGCGCGCTATCTCAGGTCTTGACAGAGTTCGCCGCTATGCCGGCAACCGATGCCGCCAAACCACACGTGCTGTTGATCGATGCCCACCTGCTGTTCGAAGACCCAGCCGCTCCGCGCGACCACTTCTTTCAAGACTTGCAATTACTTGAAAGCCTCTCGCGTACACTGCCACCGGGCATGCTGCTTGCGCTGCGCTGCCAGGTTCCAGCCGACTTGCCCACGGCGCTGACCAAGGCGCCGCGCGTCAAGGTCATCAACATCCCCGAAACCGACCGGGACGAGCGCCAAGCCTACGCCATGCTGCGCGCAGCGGCACTCGCGCAAGCCTGCCAGACCACCCCCGAAGACCTGGCCCGCGTGGTCAGCGGTTGCAGTGAAGACTGGGCACTGGACCAGCTCGACGCTCTGCTCAACGTGGCCCAGGCCCAAGGCGTCAACCGCTTGCAAGACCTGGAAGAACTGGCCACCGCCGTGGCACTGGGCACCACCCACAGCCCTTGGGCCGGCCAGATGATCCGCACCGCTGTGCGCCAAGCGCCGGAGCAATTGTCGCAGCGCGTACTGGGCCAGCCACAGGCCATCCAGGCCGTGGTCAGCCGGTTGCGCCAGTCGGTGTCTGGCCTGTCGGGTGCCCACCAGAGTCGCAGCTCGCAAGCGCCGCGCACCACCTTCTTCTTTGCCGGCCCCACGGGTACCGGCAAAACCGAGATCGCCAAAGCCACGTCAGAAGTCGTCTATGGCCAAGAACAGGTGCTGCGCTTTGACTGCGGCGAGCTGCGCGAAGAACACGCAGTTTCCCGCCTCATAGGCGCCCCACCCGGCTACGTGGGCCACGACAGTGGCGGTGAACTCACCGAAGGCATCCGCAAGAAGCCCAATAGCCTGGTTTTGATGGACGAAATCGAAAAAGCCGCGCCCCGCCTGCTCGACACCTTCCTCGGTGTGCTCGACGACGGTCGCCTCACCAGCGGCCAGGGCCACACCGCCTACTTCGGCCAAAGCATGATCGCCTTCACCAGCAACCTCGGGATGTACGAAGAGGTGCGGCTCGACGACGGCAGCGTGACGCGCCGCGCGCGCTTCGGTTACGACACCCCGTTCGAAGAACTGCAAGTTGCTGTGCGCAATGCCGTACGCGACGAGTTCGTCAATCGCCTGGGCCGCCCCGAACTGCTCGGTCGTCTGGGCGGCGCGCAAAACATCATCGTCTTCGACTTCCTGCGCGACCTCCCCGGCGTCACCCGCAAGTTCCTGCGCAATGTGGCTGCGCGCTGCGCCAGCAACCACAACATGCACCTGTCCGTGAACGATGACCTGGTCGAACACATCGCCGCCAGCGCCCGCAACGATCCCGAAGCCCTGCTGCTCGGTGGCCGCGGTCTGGCGCAGCATCTGGAGCGCATCCTGGTGCTGCCGCTGTGCGATTTCATCTTTGACGCCGAGCCCACCGGGCGGGCTGTGAAAGCTGAAATGGGGGCTGACGGCGCGCGCTTCACCATCTCATGAGCTTGCCTTGGTATATGCCGGACCTTCACGCAACTGCGCAAAAGGCCATAAGTCTGACGCTCGACGTTCAAGTCGAGACCAGACTGAAATGCCAAATTCTGCAAGCAACTCATTAATTTGCGCAGTCCTGAGGTGAGAACGCAGGGACACTACTGCTTTCGCTATAAATCAAAAGCCACCTGCTGGCCGGTGGAAGTGGATCACTATCCGCGCCGTGTGCTGCTTGACCTGTGGGGCGCCCAGCTGCGCCCGAAAGGAGGGTAACGGCATTTACCCCTGCCGCTGTCCGCAGGTTTTCGGACTCATGCGGGGTGGTCTTTCAACCGGGTTCATGGCGCAACGATAAGGGCGGCGCTGTCAAGCCAAAGGCACCAAACCGGGGAAAAGTGTGTGACTCCTTCAGGTTGGCCCGTCCATGCACTGGCATTCATTTCCCCTGCTTTGAGCCTGCCCGATAAACGTCGCCCCACTGCCGTGGCGATGTGGACAAACACCTGTGCCAACAGGTAAACGGCCACCCGGACCGAGCCACCTGACACACGCAATCACCGGCCGCTCTCGTGTCACCGACACCGTCGAACGCATCGACAAGAAGCACTTCAAATGGATGTCAAAACCTGCACCCAACTGCGAGATGAAAAAGGAGCGCCGCGCCGGCTTCTACACAAAGCAAGGCGCGGCGCCACAGACGATGCGCCAGCGTGCGACAAAAAAATTCCCGCCGACCAGACACTGGGCGCGCCAGGGTGGTCTGCCTGGCCTCGGGTGGCGCGCCTTGGCGCCCACCACTGCTGGCCACTGGCTTCAAACCACCTTGAGAGAACCTCCCCCTACAACACCACCGCCAACACCAGCCGAAAGCCGAAGACGTTGCCGATGTAACCGGGCGCGCGACCTGTGCGGCTGCTAACCCGGCAGCACTGGGCCGAGTCGCTGAAGCCGCCGCCACGCAACGCACGAAGCTGTGATCGGCTTTCCAAGCTGGACACGCAGATTTCATCCCAGTCTCCAATGGGATCGTTGGCACACCACTCCCACTGGTTACCTAGTGCATCGAGCAGTCCGCTGGGCGCGCGACTGGCGGGAAACGAACCCACCGGGCTGGTTCTGTCCCAGCCAGTAGCCTGGTGGTTGAACTGCAAGGGTGAGGGATCGCCCCCGCCCCTGTGCCCAGGCCAACTGTTTTCCACCCCATGCAGCGCAGCCTCCCACTCGATCTCAGTGGGCAGGCGCAACTGCAAAGCGGGCACCCTCAGGCCTTTGGCCAAGGAGGCCAGCCAATCGTCGTACAGCTCTGCCGATGCCCAGCGAGCATAGGCCGCCGCTTCATACCAAGTGATGTTCAGCATGGGCTGAAGCGAATTTCGCCAGCGCGTGTCATCCCATCCGCCGGGACCTTGCTCGGCCGATCGGGTGGTGCCCAGTTGTTCGAGCAGCCAGGCGCGCGCGCCGCTGCGCTCAGGTGCCAGCCCTTGCAGCCACCAGTCTTGATCGGCATCTTGGTACCCCCCCGCATCCACAAAGGCCCGAAACTCCCCGGTGGTCACCGGGAAGCGGGCCATGAAAAAAGGGGCAGGCGCGTTATAAAACGGGGCAAGCGCGCTACCGCTTTTGGGGTGAACTGCGCACCAATGTTCGCGCCGCAGCCGCGCAGCCGGCACCTCAATGGCCTCTTTGACTTCGATGGCATTGGGGTTTCGATGGCGATTGACCATCACGCGCTCAAAACGCAGGTGGTCCCCTGCGTCGCTGCCGGGTGGGCCTTGCCGGCTCAGGCACAGACCAGCCTGAAGCCGATGCCGCAAATCATGCGCCCGCAGGCCATCGCCCTGGGCCGGATTCATGGTCAGCTCCGGATCGCCCGCCTGGTTCACCGCCAGCAACAGGCACGCCACATCGCGCCGCCAGGCCACCAGCTCGGGCGCAGCTGCGCCGTAGTACGAATCGAGCTTGGGCTCCTCTTGCACCAAGGCCCGCGACAACAAAGCCCAGCAACCGGTCTGACGGGCTTCGGTGGCTGTTTTTTGGCGCATCGGCTTGAACAGTGGCGTCGTTTGGCGGGCCGCCTGCAATAAGGCTTGCAGCCAGGGCAAGGGCTCGCTCAAGGCCTCCAGCGCCAGCAACACGATTTCGTCCAGCGCCCCCGCCGGAGCCTCGGGTAGGTGGCCCACTTCCGAAAACAGCTCGCGGGTCTCGTCGTCGCTCAGCGCTTGTCGCAAGTCTTTTTGCATTTGCTCGCGGTACGGTCTCCACAGCTCGGAGTACCGGGCCATCAGTGCCCAGGCCAGTGGCTGCTGATGCCAAGGGCCGGGCTGGCAGCGGGCAAACACCCCGCGCTCCGCGATGATGCCGCCATAACGCTGCAAGCTCCAGACCCAGTCACCCGCTTGCACGGTGAGCACACCCCATTTTTCGTCCTGCATAAAGCCCAGCTCTCGCTGAAAAACCCCCTCGCTCCAGCCCGAGGCGCTCATCCTTTCACGAACCAACTCGCTGGGCAGGGCGATGCCATCTTCCCACCATCGTTCAAAAACGCTCATCGGAACTTTCTTCCACAGGGCCTCGAGCTCCCTGTGCTGTGCGTCCAGCTCGGCCAGACAACTGCGGGCAGGCGCAGGCGGCGCCAGTTGGCGGGCCAGCTCGGCCAGCTCGTCGGGGCTCCAATTTTCGGGCAACGGGTGCCGATCCCAATTGGCGTGGCGCGGCTTCCAAAAGAGTTGCTGGCTGGCCATGAATTCGCCATAGGCCTGGTGGGCAAAGCGGGCGGTCTGGCTTTTTTCATCCACCGTGAACCAGCCCAGCTCTTTGGCCATGTTGATCCATTGTTCGATCCACTTTTCTTGGCTCCGCATGGGCCAGCCTAGCCCGCGCAGGCAGCCGCGAACGCTGATGCTCGCCTCCTGGACTTGCGACACCGGCGGTGCCTTTTTGGGCCCCAGCGCCAGGGCCACCTTGCCGCGCGAAGCCACCGGCTCGTCGGGGTTGGCCAGCCACATTTGCCAGGCCAACGCAAACAGGCCTTGCAGCAAACGGCCCTCGCGCGGGAAGGCGGGCGGTTCCTGGTCGGGATTGTTGTGAAACTCTTGCGCGATCTGGCGCTCTTGGACGGTGAGCAGGTCCGTGTCCTCCCGCCCGCTGCCGCTCTCATTCTTGGTGAGAAACTCGCGGTGCACATTGCGCCACAGCAACGCGGCCATCAGCCGGGCCCGGCTGTCGAGCAGCGCCTTGGCGCCCGCTTCCAACAGCTCACACTGGATGCGCAGGTACAGCGGCAGGCTGAGCACTTCGCGCAGGCGCTGGCCCTTGGGCTCTTCCCTGCGAATCTGTTCCATCAGATCGCCCACCTTGGCCAGCAAGTGGGCTTGCTTTGGCCCAGCCCAGCGTTTGCGCAGATAGCCCTCGATCTGGGAGGGTTCCCAGGCGTTCAGCAACGCCGCCTCGACCTTGAACAGTCGGCCGTTGGCGCTGGTGTGATCCAGCGTGTATTGGTGGTGGGTGCGCGTGCCCAGCAACATGGGCAGGCCCGGTTGCAAGGCCTCCCCCAACGCGCGCAACACCTCTCGCGCCCGGTCTTCTCGCTTTTGTTTGGCGCCCACTTTCAATTCGTTCAAGCCATCAAGCACGATTCGCAAGCGCACGCGGGGCTCGCTCTGCGGGTTGAGCAAACGGCGTTTGAGGCGGCTGTCGGGCGCGTCAGCGCTGCCGAGCACTTGGGTGCGGAACCACCGCACGACCGCGTCTGCCTTTTTGATTTCAACGGGCAGGGCACTCAGCGAAACATAAAGCGGCACGTCCAGATAGGGGTAGGGGTCTTGTTGCACCTCTCCAGCCTCGTCGCGCTCGGGCAGGTTGGCCAGGCGGTCGAGATGCCAAAGCAGCCGCTCGGCGCAGGCCTGCTCGAAACGCTGCAACAACCAGGTTTTGCCCGAGCCTGGGGCGCCCACGATTTGCAGCGCCTGCACCTGCCGCAAGGGATTTCCAGCGTCAGCCTCATAGCTTGCCAGCAGGTTTTCCAGCGAATAGGAGGGCCCTTTGCCCAAACGTCCTTGTTGGGGAGCGTTTTCCTCATGGACGCTGAGGTTGACAAACAGGCAGTTCACCGAGCCTCCTTCGTGCTGCTCCTGCGCAAGCAGCGCCCAGCGCTGCAAGGCGAAGGCTTCCAGGGTGCGGGGCGGGCGGCGGTCTTGCGCCGCTGAGTCCACCAACGCTCGCCACACCCCACCGGCCAGGGGGGCTTGCCAAGGCACTTCCAGCAAGGGCAGGTGCCAGGGGCGCGGGGACTGCCCACCGTCGAGAGTTGATTCGCTTTGATGGGGCTCGGGGGCAAAGGCATGAAGGTGGGGATCCAGGGCGCCCTTGAGCGGGGCGAGCAGCTCGCCCAGGTCCAGCGCTTCGCGGGCCAAAGTGCTCAGCAATTTGAAGGCGCTCTCATGGTGGACGATCTGGGGCTTGGCCTGCCCGGGCACCAACAGATCGACGGTCTGCCCCTTGGCCACATGCAAAACCGGCTGGCGCTCGGCACTGCCCTGGCCCAGAACCCAGCTGGCCCGATCTTTCACTGCCACGCCCTGCACCGGAACGAGGTCTTGGCCCTGCGCCTGGCCTGGGGTGTTGGCCCGGATGCACGCGGTGATGCGGGTTTGCTCCCAATCGTCATGCCGCATCGAACACAACAGCGAAACCCAGGGCGCCGGGGCCGAATGGCGGGCCAGCCACAACCCGGCCAGCGCAAAAGCCGCACTGGCGCTGGCGCCGGTCAAAAGGTCGTACGCGGCTTCATTGGTGTGCACCTCCCAGACCAGGGCCTGATCCCTCCACGCCCCGCCCTGCCCTTGCATTTTTTGGCGCATCCAGTCGCTGGCTTCCTCCAGGCCCTGCACCCAACTTCGCGCCAGCGGTTGCACCCGCTGCGGCACGCTGGGCAACAGCTCCAGTTGCGCGCCTTTGCAGGGCCATAGCCAAAGCCGCAGCCAGCCATTGACGCCTTGCTCCTTGCCCTCAGCGTCTCGGGTGACGAAAAAAATGGGCAGGGTCACGCCCGGGGCGCTGGGCCACCCGTCGCCGCCCCAAGATACCAGCCGGGGCACCCAATCTTGCGGGGCGGTGATGCCCATCTCGCGCTCCTGCCGGTACACCTGGCAACCCTGGGCAGTGAGGTCCTTTAACCAGCGAATGCGCTCGGCGTCTTGGTTGAGGCTGGCGCCCAGCGCGTCAATGCCCGTCAACTTAAGATACTGAGCGAACTCGCGCAATAGCGTTGGCAATTCACTGCTCGGGGCGCGGTCTAGCTTGTCGCTGGTCTTGTCGAGATCCTTGCGAACACCCTCCTCCCATTGCGCCAACGCTTTGCAATCGAGATAACCCTCCGAATCGGTTTTGCCAAAAAACGGGCTTTTCAACAACCATTTCGCGAGTTCGCTTCTGTCTTTTGGGTCGATGGAGTCCCCACGCAGCAGCGGGTCCAGATGAGCCGTCAACTCCGCCAGCCAGGCGGCAGGTGCCTTGCCCCGGCGGGTCAGTTTTTTTCTCCAATCGATCAGCGCAGCGCTCATGTTGCTCCCTGCTTGGCCTGTCATTTTGCTGCGTTCGATTGTGTCTCAACGTGGCGGCCGTATCTGGTGTTGCTGCCAGAGCGTGACGCGCGAGCCATCGCCATAGCCTTCGGCGTATCCGGCGGCAAAGCTTGCCGCGTCCACGCCGGGAAGCCAATTCACCGGCCGCAGCAGCCACAGCTCCCAGTTGGCCCGCCGGCGGCGCCCGGAAATGCCATCGGCTGTGCCCAGCTGGTAGCCGCTGCGGTGGAGGTTGAAGATGTTGCCCATGGTCAAGCCCAGACCACCAGCGCGTGGCGTTTGGCGCCGCGCTGCAGCAGCGTATAGCGACCGTGCAAGCGATGGGTTACGCCCAGATCTTGGACATCTGCAGCGGCCCGGCCATTGACCGTGATGGCCTGCTGGCGCAGCAGCGAGCGCGCCTGATTTTTGGAATCTGCAAGGCCCGCGCTCACCAGGATATTTGCCAAGATGCCGGTCGAACCGTTTGCCTCTTGAGCAAGCTGGGTCGTGGGCAGGCCATCCATGGCGAGCTGCGCAAAATCTGCTTCGCAAAGGCCGTTGACATCGCGGCTGAACAGCGCCTGCGTGATGCGCTGCGCCGAGCGCAAGGCATCTTGGCCATGCACCATGCCTGTCACCAAGTCGGCCAACATGCCCTGCGCTTTCGGTTTGCCGCCGCTTTCGCGGTCGGCCTGCACGGTCTCAAACGCGTCGCGCGGATTCAGGAGAGTGTAAAAGTTGAGGAAGCGCTCCACGTCTTCGTCGGCGGTGCTGAGCCAGAACTGGTAGAAGGCGTAGGGCGAGGTCTTTTTGGCACTGAGCCAAACATTGCCGCCCTCGCTTTTGCCAAACTTGCTGCCATCCGATTTGGTGACCAATGGCAGCGTCAGGCCAAACGCCTCGCCGCCATGCAGGCGGCGCACCATGTCCAGCCCCAGGGTGATGTTGCCCCATTGATCTGAGCCACCCAACTGCAAGCAGCAGCCGTGGTGGCGGTACAGGTGGGCAAAGTCGTAGGCTTGCAACAGGCCATATGAAAACTCGGTGTAGGAAATGCCCACGCCTTCGCGATCCAAGCGCTGGCGCACCGCCTCGCGCCCCATCAAGGTGTTGACGCTCACCAGCTTGCCCACATCGCGCAAGAACTGCAGCGCACCCATGCCGCCAAACCAATCGAGGTTGTTGGCCATTTGCGCCGGGTTGTTGCCCGAAAAATCCAGAAAGGGCTCGATCTGGCTGCGCAGGCGCTGGGTCCACATTTCCACCACTTCGTTGGTGTTGAGTTGGCGCTCAGCCGTCTTGCCGCTTGGGTCACCGATCAAACCCGTGGCGCCGCCAACCAGCGCAATCGGGCGGTGGCCAGCCACTTGCCAACGCTGCAAGGCCAACAGGGGCACCAGGCTGCCGACATGCAGGCTGTCGGCTGTCGGGTCAAAGCCGATGTAGGCCGAGCAAGGGCCTTGATCCATTTTGGCGCTGAGGCCATTCAGATCGGTGGCCTGCGCCATCAACTGGCGGTCTTGCAGGTCGGCGAGAAAGGGGGTGAGTTCGAGGTTCATGGTGGTGTCTTTCAAGGTGGGTTGTGAGTCAGGATGAGACGGCGAGCGCTTGCTGGCGCGGCTGGAAAGTGAGCTGATGGGAAGGGTATGCGGGGTACGAACCCAGCAAACGGCCGCTGCGACCGCGCAGGACCTCCCACTCTGCCCGGCGCAACGCACGGTGCACCACGTTGACGCCCGGGTCAGAAATGTGCCCGTCGCACTCGATGAAGTAAGCGCGGCTCCAGGCGTTGGCCCGGCTCTTTTGGGGGATGATGTGTTCCTTGAACATGTTCACCACCACGCCCTGCTCCCAAAAGAGCTGCACCAAGCGGAACATGCTTTGAGTGCCCGGCTCAAGTTCAACGAGAAAAAGCGTCTTGTTGATCGGGCCCGGCTGCACGCTTTGCCCCAACCCGATCACCCAGAACTGCGTCACGTTTTGTGGATGGTCTTGCATTCCGGTGCGCAAGACTTGCACGGCGTACTGGCGCGCCGCTTCCATGGATCCCAGCGCCGCCACACCGGGCGCTTCGGCGGCCTGCTGAACAGCCGCGCTGGTGCTGGTGGTAGGCACGCGGTTTATCGGGCGGCCCAGCTCGGCTGCGAGGCGGTCCAAACTCACGCGGCACTGTGAGAGCGCCGCCTCATGGGAGCGCACCGTGTGGAGGTCTTGCAAGCGGGTAGGACCCGCGAGCAGGTGGAACTCGACCGGCAACAAGATTTCCCCAACCACCTGAACATCTGCCGTCTCGTACAGGGCCGAAAAGGTGTTTTCGATATAGCCGTGTTTGATATTGACCACTGCGATCACACCAAAATCAGTGCCTTCGCGCTTAGTCCCTTTTCGCACCTGCCGGGGAATGTCGTAAGCCGGCACCGACTTGAGCTGTGCTGCGGGGCCAAAGGCTTGTAGAGCGGCCTGGCCGGTGAAGGAGCCGGCCGGCCCAAGGTAGGCGACGTTGGGCGGCTGAGCGCTGAGTGATGCGAGTGGTGCGGTGCATGTCATGGCTTTTCTCCTAGGTGTTGATCGATGAAGTCATTCCACCAAGACAAGCCACATTCAAGGGGAACATTCCGAGGGAAATCCCCCCCTCTGCGCACTCAAGCCATCAGAACGAGGCCGGGATCTTCAATGACGCCGAGCGCTTGCGGCGGCTCGCCTTGCCTTTGGCAAACGCTGAAAACACGTGGCGAGCAAGGACGCCCTCTTGCAGCGCCAGCTCCACCCAGCGTTGCTGCTCGGGTTCGCCATATTTGCGATGCAACATGGTCGCCAGTGGTTGACGACAATTACCCTGGCCGGCGGCGCATTGACTCATCAGAAGTGCTACCGCTGATGCTCTGTTGCCTCATGTAATTTGTTACCCGCTAGATGGTCTGGCGGGAGCATCACATGACAAGGCAAATAAGCATGGCAACACGCAAAGAGTTGATCCGAGCCGTTGGTACGAGGTATCGGGGCGCGCCGAGGGGTGAGAAGCAGAAGATTCTTGATGAGTTTGTGGCGCTCACCGGCTACCACCGCAAACATGCCATCCGGATCCTGAGTGTGGAGCTCACCGATGAGGGGCTAGCGGTCACGCGCGACCGCATTTATGACGAGGCTGTTCGGCAGGCACTTGTCATTCTGTGGGAGGCCGCCGACCGTATCTGCGGCAAGAGGCTGAAGGTCATGATTCCGATTCTGATCGACGCGATGGAACGATATGGTCAATCTCGACCTCGATCAGAAGGTCAAGGACAAGGTCTTGGCGGTCAGTGCTGCCACCATTGATCGCATGCTGGCCGGTACCCGCTTGCAGATTGACGGGCAACGCAAACGCCGCAAAGGCGTCGGCGCCGCCATCCGCCGCAGTATTCCCGTGCGCACGTTCGCCGACTGGGGCGACCCGCCACCCGGCTTCTTCGAGATGGACATGGTCGAGCATTACAACGGCCCAAAGATCGACGGTGACTATGTCCACACACTGGTGCTCACCGACATCGCCAGCGGCTGGACGGAATGCTTCGCGATGCGTCATCGCAGCCAGGTGCTGGTGATCGACGGGTTGAACAAGATTGCTGCAGATCTGCCCATGCCGATGCTGGGAGTGGATTCGGACAACGACAGCGCCTTCATGACCCAGGATATCTTCGACTATTGCAAGGCGCATCGACTGGAGCAGACTCGATCACGGGCCTACAAAAAGAACGAACAAGCCTGGGTCGAGCAGAAGAACGGCGCCATCGTGCGACGGCTGGTGGGTTACGGGCGCCTAAGCGGGACCGAGGCGACAAAGACGCGGGACGGCGCACGCGTGAAGAAGGTGTATCACGCGCCGGCGACTCCGTGCGAGCGGCTTGTCGCTCACATGGCAGTTGATCCGGCCATCAAGGAGAGGCTCGCAACACAGTTCCAGGCACTCGATCCCGTAAGGCTACTGCAGGAGGTTCGGATCGCTCAGCAAACGCTGAGCGACATCGCAACGTACGGCCCCCCAACGCAGCCAACGGCGTCAACGCCAGTGCCAGCGGCAATTGGCGTCTTTCTGTCCAGCCTGTCATCCGAATGGAAAGAAGGCGAGGTGCGGCCCACGCACCGCAATAAGACCAAAGGCCCGCGATGGTGGCGGACCCGTGAGAACCCGTTCGCCGAAGCCTGGCCCGTCATCGAAGGCTGGCTCGGCGAGGAGCCATCTACGAGC
>Ga0116158_10002060_pt1 | contig 17910 bp, 15 predicted proteins | sample AD_UKC052_MetaG_FD_89883 | JGI IMG/M metagenome (GOLD analysis project Ga0116158, IMG submission 89883) | Active sludge microbial communities of municipal wastewater-treating anaerobic digesters from USA - AD_UKC052_MetaG | ecosystem: Engineered > Bioreactor > Anaerobic > Digestate | place: USA... | reverse complement strand
GCGTGACGGTCCCGCGCTTGCTGCCGTCGAGGCCCTCTTTGACAGGATGGTTGCCGGGCCAGGCGGCGACCTGCTGCCCGTTGACCAGCAGGAACGAAGCGTCTGTCGACGCCACGCAAAACGTGATGGCGCCGCTTTTTGCCAGAATCAAGCCGCCCTCGTACCGGTGCAGCGCATTCGAGTTAGCGCCGAAAGGATTGTAGGCCGCGTAAATCTGTTCGGCGAAACGACCTCCTTCAAAAACAGCCTGCTGCCACAGCGTCTCAAATTCGGCGACGGTGTTGACGGTTCGTCCGTCATACCGTTTCACCAGATGCAGCAAGCCTGAACGGTGCGTGAAGGCGGGCCCGGGCAGCGGCGCGTCGGCGGAGGGGCGGACAGTGAGTCGCTCGCCGGCTTTGGCGTCAAAATGGATGCTGATCCGGCTGCCGTCGCGGTTGAGCAGATGGCAAGGACGCGGGCTGCCCGACGCATCGGCGAGCGTGAATCCGGTGAAGCGGTCTTCCATGAACAGGGTGGTCGTGGCGGTGACCGGTGCGCCGCCTTCGCCCTCGACCTGCAGCATGCGCGTCATCTCAACGGCCGGGCACGCCGTTGCGCATGAAAAACACAGGGCTGTGAACCCCTTTTGCCATGAAAGACGCATATCAAAGAAATCCCCCTATACAATGCTTACCAAGATTATCACACCCTCGGGGGGCATGGCCATCCTGTTCCCAAGGGAGCGTATTTCTGAGCGAGATCCTTTCCCAAGCCCGGTGGCCATGCTTTCTGCGCCAATCGCGCACCCTTATAATTCCATTGAAGCGTTGTTGGCCGTGCGCAAATCGGGTATAGTAGCGCCCATGATTCGAACGGGAATAGGGTATGATTCGCACCGGTTGACCGAGGGGCGGCGGCTGGTCATCGGCGGGGTGGCAATCCCTCACTGTTGCGGGCTGGCGGGTCATTCCGATGCCGACGTGCTGATCCACGCTCTGTGCGACGCGCTGCTCGGCGCGGTTGCGGACGGCGATATCGGCCAACACTTTTCCGACCGCGATGCGCAATGGAAAGACGCGGATAGCACGCTGCTGCTGCGCCGGGTGTCGGACCGTCTGATGCAGGCAGGCTGGCGCATCCTCAATACGGACGCCACGGTCGTGGCCGAAGCGCCGCGCCTGGCCCCTTATGTCCCGGCGATGCGGGCACGGCTGGCCGAAGTCATGGGAATCGAGCCGTCGCGCGTCTCGGTCAAAGCCAAAAGCAACGAGGGCATGGATGCCGTAGGACGCCGCGAGGGTATCGTCGCCATGGCGGTCGCCACGGTCTGCCGTACCTCTGCAACCCACCTTTCAGGAGATCAATGACCATGCAGGTTTACAACAGTCTGTCGCGCTCCAAAGAGGAACTGCGCACGATCGAGCCCGGCCACGTGAAGCTGTATACGTGCGGACCGACCGTTTACAACTTCGCTCACATCGGCAATTTCCGCGCGTACACCTTCGAAGACGTGCTGCGGCGCGCCCTGCTTTTCAACGGCTTTCGGGTGACGCAGGTCATGAACCTGACCGATGTGGATGACAAAACGATCCGCGGCTCGCTGGCGGCGGGCGTGCCGCTGAAAAGCTTCACCCAGCCCTACATTCAGGCGTTTTTTGATGATCTCAAGACGCTGAACATTCAGCCGGCCGAGCACTATCCGGCGGCGACGGACCACATTGCCGAGATGATCGCGCTGGTCGCCAAGCTCTTCGAGCGCGGGCTGGCCTACACCTCCGAGGATGGTTCGGTCTATTTCAGCGTGGGCAAACTGCAGGGCTACGGCAAGCTGGCGCACCTCGACCGCGAAAATCTGCGGGCCGGCGCGCGCGTGGCGCAGGACGAGTATGAGAAAGAGAGCTACGGCGACTTTGCGCTGTGGAAGGGCTGGGATGCCAGCGACGGCGACGTGGTGTGGGAGTCGCCGTGGGGACGGGGGCGCCCGGGCTGGCATCTGGAGTGCTCGGCGATGTCCATGCGTTATCTGGGTGAGACGTTCGACCTGCACACTGGCGGTATCGACAACCTTTTTCCGCATCATGAAAACGAGATTGCACAGGCCGAGGGTGCGACCGGCAAGCCGTTTGTGACGTATTGGATGCACTGCGCCCATCTGCGTGTCAACGGCGAGAAGATGTCAAAATCGCTCGGCAACTTTTTCACGCTGCGCGACCTGGTGGACAAGGGGTGGAGCGGGCGCGAGATCCGCACCGTGCTGATCAACGGGCACTACCGGCAGGCGCTGAACTTCACCTTTGACGCGCTGGACGCGGCGCGCGCCGCGCTGGCCCGCGTGGATGAGTGTGTGGACGCGCTCGGTGAGCGTGCGGCGGGGGCCGCGCCTGCGGTCGACGTGCCGGCTTGGGCGGCCGAGGCGCGTGACGCATTTGCGGCGGCGGTCAACGACGACCTGAACATGCCGGAGGCCTTTGCCGCGCTGTTCGCGCTGGTGCGCGGCAGCAACAGCGCCCTGCGCGCCGGCGCGCTGGCCGCGACCGATGCGGCGGCGCTGCTGGCGCTGGCCGACCGGATGGATAGCGTGCTCGGCGTGATCCGCTTCGGACGGGCGGATCGCGCGGAGGCGGTGCCCGCCGCGGTCACCGCGCTCGCTGAAGCTCGCGCGGCGGCGCGCGCCGCCAAGGACTGGGCGGAATCCGACCGCCTGCGCGATGAACTGGCGACCAAGGGGTGGGAAGTCCGCGATTCCAAAGAGGGGCAGAAACTGAAGAAGTTGTAACATGAGCCGTGGCGTTTTTATTACCTTTGAAGGGCCTGAGGGCAGCGGCAAGAGCACGCACATCCGGCTGCTGGCTGAGCGTCTGCGCGCGCGCGGCATCGTGGTGACGCTGACACGCGAGCCGGGAGGCACCCCGCTGGGCGAGGCGATCCGGCGTCTGCTGCAGCATGACGGCTCGGGCGAATCTCCGGAGCCGCGGGCCGAGGTGCTGCTGTTTCTGGCCAGTAGGGCGCAACACGTCGCGCGCGTGATTGAACCCGCGCTGTCCCGCGGCGAATGGGTGCTGTGCGACCGTTTCAGCGACTCCACGCTGGCCTATCAGGGCTACGGGCGCGGGTTCGATCTGGCGCAGCTTCGCGCGGTCGATGCCTTTGCGACCTGCGCGTTGACGCCCGACCTGACCGTGCTTTTGGATGTGACGCCGGAGACGAGTCGGCAGCGTCTGCGCGCGCGGCAGGCGCAAACCGCGGCCGCGCCGGACCGCATCGAACGCGAGGAGGATGCCTTTCACGCGCGACTTCGCGCCGGTTTTCTGGAGCTGGCCGCTGCGGAGCCGGGGCGTGTTGCGATTCTGACGACGGAGCGCGAGCAGGAGCAGGTCGCGGCGGAGATCCTGGCGGCGGTTGAGCGCCGTGTGTGGGGGGCGGGACATGCGGATTGATGACACCTTCGCGATGGTGAAGCGCGCGCTGGATGCGGGACGTCCGGCCAACGGCTACCTGATCGTGGGGCCGGTGCGCGGGCTCGCCATGGAGCTGGCGGTGCGCATCCTGCAGACGCTGTTTTGCCGGGAGGCAACAAAGCCGTGCGGCGCTTGCGACGGTTGCCGGCACGTCGCGGAGCGGAGCGAGGCCGACATCCACTGGATTTTTCCTGAGAAAAAATCTCGCGTCATCAGCGCGGAGCAGATCCGAGAGAAACTGATTCACGAGATCACGCAGACCGCGTTCGGCGGCGGCTGGAAGGCCGGAGTGTTGGCCGGCGTGGACCGTTTGAACGAGGCCTCTGCCAACGTGTTCCTGAAGACACTTGAGGAGCCTCCGGAGCGGACGCTGTTTCTGCTGCTGACGGACGCGCCGCAACAGTTGTTGCCAACCATCGTGTCGCGCTGCCAGCGCATCGATCTGGACACCGCGCGCGAATTGGGCGAGCCGTGGCGCAGCCGGGTGATCGAGACGCTGGCGAGTCCGCTGCTGAAACATCCGGTCGAGAAGCAGGCCATGGCCGGCATGCTGTTCGGCATTCTGACGGAAATTAAAGGCAAGGCGCAGCAATTGGTGGAGGAGGAAGACGCCTCAAGCGCGGTGGCGGAGGATGAGGATGACGACGTGTTTACCGCTCGCGTCAGCGCCCGTTACCGGGAGATGCGAACCGATTTTCTGCTGACCGTGTTGCGCTGGTTTCGCGATTTGCTTTTGGTCAAGTCAGGCGGTGCCGACGAACTGGTTTACAACCGGGCACAGATCGAGTTGCTTAAGGCGCGCAGCGCGCGGTTGTCCTTGGCGCAAACGCTCTATAACGTGACGGCGGCAGAAGAGCTGGCGCGGCAGATGGAGCGGAATCTGTCAGAAGAGAATGTGCTGGCTTTCACGCTGGACCGCATGTATCACGGGGTGGCGTAGTGGAGGGGCAATGGTAACGGTCGCACGCATACGGATGCCCGAAAACGGCGTGTTTCAATGCCGCGTGTCGGCGGCGTTGACGCTGATGCCTGGCGACCGCTGCCTGATCGAACTTGATTACGGTCTGGATGTCGGGACGGTCTTGGAGCTGTACGGCGTGAACGAAGGGGCGGGGGCGGCTGACAAGGCCCCAGCCTACCGTGTGGTGCGGATGTGTTCGGAGAGCGAACAGGCACGCGAGGCCGAACAGGCGTCGCGGGCAGAGAAAGTCAAGCAGGCCTTCATGCTGTCGGCGCGCCATGAGAAGGGCCACGTCAAGATGCTGCACGTGCGCTTTTCGTATGGCGGCGAACGGCTCTTCATCCGTTACTCGGCGCAGATTCCCGTGGATCTGAGGCGTTTTGTCGGCCAGGTGCAGCGTGATTTCAAGACACATGTCGATCTGTGGCAGGTCGGTGTGCGCGACGAGGCGGCGCTCATCGGCTGTTTGGGACCGTGCGGGCGTTCGGTGTGCTGCTGCACGTGGCAGCGTCAGTTTCAGCCGGTCAATGTGCGGATGGCTAAAACTCAGGAAATGTCGTTGAATCCCGGGGCGATCAACGGGACATGCGGGCGGCTGAAATGCTGCCTGCGCTTTGAGTACGAGCAGTACCGCGCCGCCGGGGAATCGTTGCCGGAACACGGCAGTCTGGTGCGCTGCGAAGAGTATGAGGATGCTGAAGGCGTCGTGGTGGGGCGCGATGTCATGCGCGGCCGGTTGACCGTGCGCACGGCGGACGGACGCTACCTTACGGTTGCGTGTGACCGCGTGACCGTGACACGCCGGATGTTTTTTGACGATCGTGGCAAGGAGATCGGACATGAAGATTCTGCTGGTGAATGGTCCTAATTTGAAGGCGCTCGGCACGCGCGAGCCAGCTATTTATGGGCACGAGACGCTGGATCAGATCGTGTCGCGCGTGAAAGCCGCCGCAGCGGCGAAGGGCGTGGCGCTTGATGCGGTACAGAGCGACATCGAAGGCGAACTCGTGGCGGTGATCAACGCGGCGCGCGGGGTGTACGACGGGATTGTGATCAACCCTGCGGCCTACACGCACACCAGCGTGGCGTTGCGCGACGCGATCGCGGCCAGCGGCGTGACCACGGTTGAAGTGCATCTTTCGAATACGCACAAGCGCGAAGGGTTCGCCACGCGAGCCTGACGGCGCCTGTCTGCGTGGGTCAGGTCATGGGCTTCGGCGGAGCGGGATACCTGCTGGCTCTGGACGGCTTGCTTGACGTTTTGAAAACAAAGTAGGGGAGAGGTCACATCATGGGCGAACCAAAGGCTTCGGTTAAACTGTGGATCGTAGGCTCGATCGGCATTGACGATATCAAAACGCGTAACGCCGACCGCAAGAACCTGCTGGGCGGATCGGTTCCGTACAGCTCGGTCGCGGCCTCTTTTTTTGCGCGGACCGGCGCGGTGGGGGTGGTGGGGGATGATTTTCCGACCGCTTTCGAACGGCGCTGGAAGGGGTTCGGCATCGATCTCGCCGGTGTCCAGCATCAGGCAGGTGACACGTTCCGTTGGGCATGCGAGTACGACGAGAACATGATCGAGCGGACGACGCTGAAGACTGAACTGGGCGTCTTCGCCGCATTCATGCCCGAGTTGCCCGCAGGCTACCGCGCTGCACCGTTTGTGTTGTTGGGCAATATTCAGCCTGAGCTGCAGATGCACGTGTTGAAGCAGGCTCAAGGCGCAAAATTTATTGCGTTGGACACGATGAACCTGTGGATCGAGATCGCGCGTCCGGCCTTGCTGAAGGTGATTCGGCGGGTGGATCTTCTCACGATCAACGACGGCGAAGCGCGCCAACTGACCGGCAAGTGGAATCTGAGAGCGTGCGCCGAGGCAATTCTCAAGATGGGGCCGCGATACGTGGTCATCAAAAAAGGCGAGCACGGCGCGCTGCTTTTTTCAAAGACAGGCGTTTTCATCGTTCCGGCCTATCCGGTGTGCAAGTTGGTGGATCCGACCGGTGCGGGGGATTCCTATGCGGGCACCTTTATGGGTTATCTGGCGCGCGCGGGCCGAGTCACAGACGGGGTTCTGCGCGAGGCGCTCGTGCACGCCAGCGCATTGGCGTCGTTCGGTGTGGAGGGCTTCAGCTTGGAACGCTTCCAAAAACTGTCGCCGGCAGAGATCCGGTCGCGCGTCAGCGAATTGAAGCGCATGATGAGGGTGTGACGTCGTGAACTTCGCACTCCTGATCAAACCGGCCTCGGCCGACTGCAACCTGCGGTGCGACTATTGTTTTTATCTGGATCGCGCCGCCCTTTATCCGGAAACGCCGCTGCACCGCATGAGCGAGGCCGTGCTGGACCGGCTGGTGCGCAGCTATCTGGCCTCACCTCAGCCGACGCATACGTTCATCTGGCAGGGGGGGGAGCCGCTGTTGATGGGCGAGGTTTTTTACGAGCGCGTGACTGATCTGCAGATGGCGTATGGACGGCGCGGCGCGTCGGTCTCGAATGTCCTGCAGACCAACGCAACGTTGATGACGGATCGGCTGGCCCGCCATTTGCGCGGCGCACGGTTTTTGACCGGGGTGAGTTTAGACGGACCCGCGCACCTGCATGACGCGGCGCGCAAAGACATGGGCGGGCAGGGGACGCACGCGCGCGTCATGGAAGGAATCGCCTGTCTGTCGCGCAACCAGGTTCCGTTTAACATCCTGACGCTGGTGAGCCGTCACACGGTCTCGCATCCGCTGGACATTTACGAGTACTTGGTCAAAGGGATCAACGCGACGTTCCTACAGTTCATCGAATGCGTCGAGCTGGATGGAGAGGGGAGGGCAACCCCCTATTCGATCGCTCCGGATGAGTGGGGCAGTTTCCTGTGCGCCGTGTTTGACCGCTGGTACGCCTCCGATACGCGGCGTGTTTCCATCCGTCTTTTCGACACGATTCTGGCAAAAATCGTGACCGGACAGAGCCTCTGCTGTACAGCAGGCACCGATTGCCGTCAGTACTTCTTAGTGGAGTATAACGGGGATGTATATCCGTGTGATTTCCATGCGCTGCCGGAACTCCGGCTCGGCAATGTGATGACACAGACCTGGGAAGAGATGGCTGGGTCAGCGTGTTACCGGGCGTTCGGCGCGCGCAAACGTCACTGGCATCCCGATTGCGAAGCCTGTCCGTACCTGCGGTTTTGTGCGGGAGACTGTCCGAAAAACCGGGTGGGGCACACGGGAGGTTCCGCCGCAGCGCGCAGCCATCTGTGCGAGGGCTGGAAAATATTTTACGACTACACGCTGCCGCGTTTCGAGCGCTTGGCGCGAACGGTCCGCGAAACGCGGCCGTAGCCAGAATTTGACATAACATATATTATGCGACGTTGACCTGCCTGCCGGTGCGGGCCGATTCATAGATGGCCAGAATCGTTGCCACGGATCGCCGTGCGGACGCTCCGTCGATGCGAAACGGCGTTCGCGTCTCGACTGAACGGACGAAATCACGAAAACACGCGGCATGCAGATCATGCGTCAGCGCGGCAGCAGGGTTGCCGGCCCCATGCGCTGGCGCGATGCCGGCGCTGACAATCCGCTGATCTTCGGGACGCGCCTCCGCAAAATCGAAGACCGTCAGCCGATCATCCACGAACACGGCAGAGCCGCGGGTCCCCGATATTTCAAGCCGCTTCGGATAGCCCGGCCAAGCGGCTGTGCTTCCGTAAACCAGGCCCAAGGCTCCGCCTTCAAAACGCAGCGCCGCGCAGGCCACATCTTCGGTTTCCAGTCCGGCATGCCCGATCGAGGCGGTCATGCCGCAGACGGTTTGGACGGGCGGCAACAGGTCGCACAGCAGGTCGACCATGTGAATGCCTTGGTTCAGCAAGGCGCCTCCCCCATCCAACGCCTGCGTGCCGTGCCACGACGAATCGTGGTAATACGAATCGGAGCGCCACCACGGCACGTACACGCCCGCCGACGTGATCCTGCCGAAACGCCCTTCATGCAGTGCCGCTCGCAGGGGCTCCAGCGCCGGTGAGTAGCGGATCTGAAAGGTACAGCCCAGCGTCGTACCGGCCTCGCGGTGCGCAGCGATCATGGCATCGACCCGCTCAAGCGTCACGTCCAGCGGTTTCTCGCACAACACATGTTTGCCGGCCAGAGCCGCGGCGACGGCCGCCTCGAGATGGGCGCCGGATGGCGTTGCGATCACCAAGATATCCACCTCCGGCAGCCCCAGCATCGCTGTGAGATCCGTGTGCGCGGCGCACCCGAATTCCGCCGCAAAGGCTTCGGCTCGCGCCATCTGCCTGCTGCAAACCGCCACGAGGCGCGCGCCGATAGCCAGCACGGCACGCGCATGAACACGCGCGATCATCCCTGTTCCCAGAAGGGCGAATCCGATCTCTCTCCTCACGACAACCTCCTCAGCCGCCTTCCTCTGAAGACTGTGCCATATTTTACACGGGCTCGCGCACGGCGTCAAACCGGTACGGAACGACCGCATAAAGCGGAATCGAGCCCCTTTTTGCACTTTCCCGCCAAGCCTAAATCATCTAATCTACTTGCCATGAGCGACATCCCTCCCAAGCGCACACCGGAAACGCCCTGCGAGGCGCCCGAATCAGGCAGCGGCCTGGTGGCCATGTATAACGCGGCATCGCATGCGAACGCGGAATCTTTTCCCGTGCTCAAGGCGTTTCAAGATTACATCGAGGCTGAGCGGGCGCAGGCGCGGAAGCGTGTCATGCAGCTTTCCGTTTTTTTCGCGGTGTTGATGGGCGTCGTCGTGACCGGCTTCTTGACGGCTGGCATGTTCATGTTGCGGAATATGTCCGACGTACAGACCAAATTGTTGGATGTTGCGCTGGCGGCCAAAGAGACGCACGTTCCGCAACCCCAGCCCGTGGTGGTGTCCGCTCCGGTCGCCCCCCCCGCGCCTTCGCCGCTCTTCGAAGCCTCGGTCCGCGAGATCTCTCAGGCCACCACGGAATTGCGCGCCTCCCTTGACAAAAAATTGAACGGGGTCAGTGACATTGCGGCCAAAGTGCACGACCGCGTCGCCGCCCAAGAGTCCGAACTCGAAAAGCTTCGCGGTGAACTCAAGAACATACAGGCGCAGAACGCGCGCTTAAACCGCGAACGAGACACGTCCAAGAGCGTGTCTCTGCCGGTGCCGGACCGCCCGCAACCCGCGCACGTCGCAGCCGCCACCCCTGCCGCGCCGGCCGCCCGGACGAAACCTGCGGCCGTGCCGGCGGAAAAAGCAGGTCATGCCGCAGTGCCCGCAACGGGTGTCCCTCAGGCGGCGTCCTTGCCGAAACCGCCCGCCGCCGTCCAGCAGCCGGTCCCGCCGCAGCCTGCCACTGCAGATACCGTCGCCCCCCTCCCCCACCCTGTCAAGGCGACCGCCGCCCCTCAATTCCCGCCGGCTGTCAAAGATCCGCCGGTGCCCGCCGATGGCGTCATACCGCCGCCGGCTCCGGCTGGCCGGCTCGCGACCGCCATTCCGCTCAAAACGAAAAACACCGGCACGATCCCCTGGCGTGTGCTGATCCCGGATTGAGCGCGATGGTCCCCCTCATTCTCTTTGTTTGCTCGGGCAACACCTGCCGCAGTCCGATGGCCGAAGCGCTCTTCAGGCTGGCGCTGAGGCCGGGTGCGCCGTGGCGGGCGGCCTCGGCCGGACTTGCCGCCCATGCCGGCGGACGCGCTTGCGCCGAGGCCGTGCAGGCCGTCGCCGAGGCGGGCGGCGATCTGAAAGGCCACAGCAGCCAACCGGTGACAGAGGCGCTGCTGCGAGAGGCGTATGCTGTGATTGCCATGACGCCCGCTCAGGCCGACCAGCTTATCCAGCGTTTTCCGTCTGTACGCGACCGTCTCTTTCTGCTGCGTGCGTTCGACCCCAGCTCACCGCTGCACGCGGCCGTCGACGATCCGTTCTGCGGGTCGATCGCCGACTACCGGCGCTGCCGCGACCTTATTTGCGAGGCTCTCCCGGGCCTCCTCACGTATCTGGATCGGAACGCCGGCGAGACGGCCCGATCGCCCTGAAAGGAACTGTGCCATGGTTATCGATACTCTTGACAACGCCCACCGCTACGAATGCCTCCATCCCCGTTTCAAAGCGGCCTTTGATTTTTTGAGGAATCCGTCTGTGAACGAACTTCCGGCCGGCAGGACAGATCTGGCCGGCGACGCGCTTTTCGCGCTGACGCAGAGCTATGAAACCCGACCGATCCAAGAAGGCAAACTGGAGGCCCATCGGCGCTACATCGACATCCAGTTCCTGGTTGACGGCGAAGAGTTCGTCGGGTATGCGCCGCTGACCAACCAGAAGGTCTCAGCTCCCCATGACGACGCCAAGGATATCGCGTTTTACGAGGGCGAGGCGTGGTTCACCCTGTTGCGCAAAAACATGTTCGCGATTTTTTTCCCGCAGGACGCCCATTTGCCGTCACGGCACACCGACAAACCGTCGGCCGTAAAGAAAATCGTGCTTAAAATCGCGGTTTCGTCATAGACAACCCCCAACGGTTTTGCGATACTGTTGCGACAGTTAGGGCACTGCCTTTTCATAATCGGGCGCTGCCTTGGGGAAAAATAGCGGGACTAGCAGAAAGGCTAATAGTGATGTCGGTCAAAACCATGATTTTTGTTGACGGAAGCTGGCTGTACCACAGCCGCCAAGCGCTCTTCGAGTCGCTGGGTGAGGAGAGCGGCTTCGAAATCGATTACAAGCGGATTCCTGATATCATCGCGCACGAGATTGCCGATATCCTCGACGCTGAGGTCGATGTGGTCCGCACCAACTACTTCGGCACCATCCCGGTGAACAAGCAGGGGTATAATCCGGCCAAGCAAAAGGCGTTTTACGAATTCCTGGCCCTGCAATGCGCGTACGACACGGAAATCCTTGAGATCGACTTCCGCCGCGAGCCACAGGCGCGTCCGGACGACAAGTGGGTGAACGTCGCGCTGGCCTCGTCGATGCTTTACTTCGCCTCCGTGCCCGGCGCGTACGACTTGGCCATACTGGTCGGCGGCGACGCCGATTATATCCCGATGCTGAAGCGCGTGCGCGCCATGGGCAAACGCGTGCAGATCGTCGGCATGAGCAATCTCGACGGGAAATTCCTGACCAGTGCCATGCTGCTGACGACGCCCGGCATTCAGGATATGCCCCCGATCTTCCTTGACGAGCATGCTCAAAAAATCAGGCTGGTTCGCGAAGAGCAACGCCGGGCCTGTAAAAATTGCGGACGCGAAGAAACCACGACGTGGGCCGGTCCCGATTTCTTCTGCTCGACCTGTCGCAATGAGCACCGCAAGCAGGTTCGCGTCTGTGACACCTGCGGCCGTGAAGAAGAGACCACGTGGGATAAGCCTTTCTTCTATTGCTCGGAGTGCAGGAACAAACACCGCGAAGGCGATACCGCCGGTTAAGGGGGAGGGCGATGCCCTGGCCCGTCACTTTTTTCCCCAGCGGCAGGACGGTGCATGTCGTGGCCCACACGCCTCTCCTGCAGGCCGCCCGCGAGGCCGGCGAGTTGCTGGAGTCGCCGTGCGGAGGCCACGGCACCTGCGGAAAGTGCCGTGTGCGGCTGCGTGCCGGCCAGGCCCCTGCGACCGGTTCCGCCGCGTGTCTGTCGTGCGCAGAACTTGATGCCGGCTGGCGGCTGGCCTGCGCGACGCCGGTGACCGGCCCGCTCGAAGTGGAGATTCCCGATGCGGCCCTCGACGCCTGCATGCACGCGATCCTGACGTCCGGCGCATCGGTCAGCATGCCGCATGACACCCGCCCGCCCGGCGCGTTCGGCGTCGCGTTCGATCTCGGCACGACCACCGTGGCCGGCACGCTTTTCGACCTGCACACCGGACGTGAACTCGCGACGCGCGCGGCCATGAACCGTCAGATTGAACGCGGCGACGACGTCATCAGCCGCATCGATGCTGTCCGCCGTGACGCACAAGCCCTGAACGATCTGCAACGGCTCGTGGCCGACACGCTCAACGCGATCCTGCTTGACCTGTGCCAGACCTGTCAGGTGAGCGCTGTTGCGGTCCGTGAAACGGTCGTTGCCGGCAATACCACTATGCAGCACTTGCTGCTGGGACGCGATCCTTCGCCGTTGGGTGAGGCTCCCTTCACACCGGCCTTCACGGGCGCCCAAACCGTGTCTGCGGCTGAACTGGGCCTCCGTTTGCATCCTGATGCCACGCTCACGGTCTTCCCGCAAATCGGCGGCTTTGTCGGCGGGGACACCGTGTCCGGCCTGCTGGCATCGCGGCTCGACACACTCCCCTACTCGGCCCTGCTGGTCGACGTCGGCACCAACGGCGAAATCGTGCTTCAGCACGAAGGCCGTCTTTACGCGGCGTCCACCGCAGCCGGCCCAGCCTTCGAGGGCGCACGAATTCGCCAAGGCATGCGCGCTGCGGAAGGTGCGATCGACGCCGTCTGGCGCGAGGCGGATGACCTGGCTTGCCATGTGATCGGCGACGGTCCGGCGCGTGGTCTCTGTGGTTCGGCGCTGGTCGATGCGGTGGCGGAACTGCTGCGGCTCGGCGCCATTGACGAAAGCGGCGCACTGCGTGTTCCCGACGATGCCGCCGAAGGCTTGGCGTCTCGTTTTCAGACGGTCGGCGGCGAAGCGACCGTCACCTTGGCTTGGGGTGCAGCCGGCGAATCTGCCGTGCGACTCACCCAGCAGGATATCCGCGAGTTGCAGCTTGCTTCCGGCGCGATTCGCGCAGGCATCGAAACGCTGCTGCACACCGCCGGCGTGACGGCCCGTTCGCTCGGCGCACTGTTGCTGGCCGGCGGATTCGGCAACACGCTGCGCATCGCCAACGCCATGCGCATCGGGCTGTTGCCGCGTGCCGAGGAAACAGCCGTCCGCTTCATCGGCAACGCATCGCTCGCGGGCGCAAAACAAGCGTTGCTCGTTCGCGGCGAACGCGCGCGCGCCCAGTCTCTGCGCGACCGCACGGAACACATCGACCTCTCGCGTCAACCCGGTTTCTCGGATTGTTTCATGGAGCACATGCTTTTCCCGTCTGAACAAGGAGTCTCCGCATGACACGACTTCGCGCCCTAGCGGCCTGTGCCTTCGCCGTGCTGACGCTCACGAGCTGCGCCGACACGCTGGAAGAGCGGTTTGACGCGCCGCCGGACAGCACCAAGCCCTATATGTATTGGTACTGGCTCAACAACAACGTCAGTGCGAAAGGAATCACCGCCGACCTCGAGGCCATGCGCCGCGCCGGTATCGGTGAGGCTTTCATCGGCCACGTTATCAGCGACGGCATTCCGGAGGGGACCGTACCCATTCTCAGCCCCTCTTGGTGGCAGCTTGTCGAATTCGCCGTTCGCGAAGGCGACCGGATCGGCGTCCGCGTCGGCATGTTCAACTGCCCCGGCTGGAGCCAATCGGGCGGGCCTTGGATGACCCCGGAACAGAGCATGCGCTACCTCGTGAGCGCCGAAACCCGCGTCGCGGGAGGAACAGCGTTCGACGGCGAACCGGCCCGCCACGCCAAGGCCATCCAAGAGGTGGCGGTGATCGCGTATCCCGTGCCCGCACAAGACAGCGCACTGGCCCGCCCCGCGCACGTCGTGTGTGAACCGGAAATCGACGGCCTTGCGGCACACCTGACCTGTGCGGGCGTCGCGCCGCCCGTCAAACTCCCGACGAAACCGTTCACCTTGGATCTCTTTTTTGACGCACCGGTGCCGCTTCAGACGCTGACCCTGGATTTCGGCGACTCCCCGGTGCGGCTGTCCGGCACGCTGGCAACGGTGGAAGACGGCATCGTCACGCCGTTGCGCGACATCGCCGTCTACCGGACCAACCTGAGCACCGCCATGGGACCGCTGGTCACGGCGCCTTTTGACTTCTCGGTCACGCCGGTCACCGTCCGCCACCTGCGCCTGACCGTAAGCCGGCTGGAGGGCGCACCGGTCCTTCACGGGCTTCGCTGCTCCGGCGCAGCGCGCATCGACTTTGCGACAGAGAAGCAACTCGGGCGCATGTACCCGGAGCCGGTGCCACCGGTGGACGCCTTTCTTTGGCCGAGACAGCCCGAGCCCGCTCCCGGCACGGCCGTGGAGGTGGCGCACATTGTCGATCTCTCCGCGCGTGTCGCGAAGGACGGTACGCTTGCTTGGCAGGCGCCGGCCGGCCGCGACTGGATCATCGCGCGCATCGGCATGGCCTCCACCGGCGTCATGTGCGGGCCCACGCCGCCGCAGGCGCGCGGACTGGAATGCGACAAGATGAGCCGCGAGGCGGTCGCCGCGCACTTTGACGGCATGATCGGCGAGTTCATGAGGCGCATTCCTGAAGATGCCCGACGCGGGTTTCAGCACATCACGCTCGACAGCTACGAGGTCGGTCCGCAGAACTGGACGGACGGCATGCGCGACATCTTCCGTCACGCCTACGGATACGATCCGACGCCCTGGCTCGCCTGCCTGAGCGGGCGCATCGTTGCTTCGCGTGAGCAGACCGACCGGTTTCTCTGGGACTGGCGCCGGCTGGTCGCCGATTTGGTCGCGCGCAATTATGTGGGCGGTCTCAAGGCTGCGGCCAACCGCCACGGGCTCAGAACATGGCTCGAAAACTATGGACATTGGGGTTTTCCCGGCGAATCCCTGCAATATGGCGGTGCTTCGGACGACATCGGCGGCGAGTACTGGCTGTGGAGTTCGCTGGGCGATATTGAATGTCGTCTCGCCACCTCGTGCGCCCACACCTACGGCAAGCGCGTGGTCTCGGCCGAGGCCTTCACCTCGGGGAAGAATTTCGTGCAGACGCCCGCGAATATGAAGACCCGCGGCGACTGGTGCATGACCCAAGGCATCAACCACTTCGTGCTGCACGTCTACACGCACCAGCCTTATGAGGCGCAGCCCGGACTCGTGCCGTGGTTTGGCGCGGATTTTAACCGCAACTCGACCTGGTTCGCGGAGTACGGGAAAGGCTGGACCGACTATCTACGGCGCTGTTGCGCACTGCTTCAGACCGGCACGCACGCAGCGGATGTCGCCTACTTTTTCGGCGAGGACACGCCGCGCATGAACGGTTCGCAGTCCCCTGCCCTGCCCGCAGGCTACGATTATGACTATATCAATGCGGAGGTGCTGCTCACGCGCGCGGTCTGCAAGAAGGGCCGCCTAACCCTGCCCGGCGGCCAGAGCTACCGCGTGCTGGTGCTGCCGCCTTCTGAAACCATGACCCCGCGCCTGCTCGCGCGCATTGAAACGTTTGTGCGGCAGGGCTTGCTCCTGGTCGGCGCACCGCCGCAGCGCTCTCCGAGTCTGGCCGGTTATCCGGCGTGCGACAGCGAGGTGAAAGCTGCGGCAGCGCGCCTCTGGGGGGATGCGCCGTGCGCGCCGCAACTCCGCAGCGTGCGGAATGGACGCGTTTTTTACGGCCACACGTTGGAACAGGTCTTCGCGACACTCGATCTGCGCCCCGATGTGGCGTACGCGCCGCGTGAACTGCTCTGGACCCACCGCACCACGCAAGATATGGACCTCTATTTCGTAAGCAATCAGACCGAAAAACCGCTTGAATGCGCACCCGAATTTCGCGTGACCGGGCGCATCCCTGAAATTTGGAACGCGCAGACCGGTGTGCGCTGCGCGTCTGCGCTTTTCGAAGCGGGCCCGCACGCCACGCGCGTGCCGCTGCGCTTAGAACCAGCCGGTTCGCGTTTCATCGTGTTCCGCCAGCCGCTGGGCAAACGCCCGTCGGTGCACGTCATGCTGCGGGATGGCGAGACTGTCGCCTCGTGCGATGCCGTCACGCATGCGTCGTCGGCGGCCTCTGACTCAGGCAGCTTTGTCATGGCCGCAAGCGTGAAGCCGGCCAAAACGATCCTGTTGCCGCCGCAGGCCGCGCGCGGCGTGCAGAATCGCGAACAAAATTTCATCGTCTTCCCCGCGCATGGCAACACATGGGGCGACGGCCATTCCGGTGCCGGATTCTCCGTCGGCCGCAACGGCATCGCCGCGTTTGAGCATTGGCACCAGAACATCGCGCCGGTGCTGGTGTGGGCGGCTCCGGCACTGATCGACCGGACCGTGCATGTGGCGCTGGTTTATGTGAAAGGTCAGCCGTCGCTCTATGTCGACGGGCACCTGGTGCAGCGGGGCGTCGCCAGTGGTCAAATCCCGCATCCGTCCTCCAATGAGGCGGCGGAATTTGCGGGCACGTGCGAAGGCCTCACGCTCAATGCGGGCACTATGACCGACGCTGAAATCGCCGCTGCAGCCCAGCGCGCGCGCGACGCGACGGCATCCGTGCGGTCTTCGCTCGCCTGGCCTCCCGTGACCTATGCCAATTCCGGAGCGCTCACGTTGAACGTGCAGGCGTCCGGTTCTTATTTGGCGCACCTGTCCGACGGTACGACGCGAAACTGGACGGTCGGCCGGGAACCGAGCCGTTTAAACCTCGAGCGAGGAACATGGGCTGTGACCTTCCGGCACCCGGACCGCGCGGCGCAGACCTGCCGCTGGGCGGCGCTCATGGATTGGAGAGAAGCGGATGATCCGCTTGTCCGCTATTTCAGCGGCACAGCGGTGTATGAGACCCGGTTTTCTTGGCAGGGAGCCTCTCCTGACGCGCACGTGATGCTGGATCTGGGCGAGGTCCGCCAAATCGCTGCTGTCGCGCTCAATGGACAGGATCTCGGCGTTCTCTGGAAAAAGCCGTTCTGCCTCGACATCACGGCAGCCTTGCGTGCCGGCGACAACACGCTTACGGTCTGCGTGGCGAACACCTGGTTCAACCGTTTCATCGGTGACGAGCAACTGCCTGATGATACCGGCGCCAACGAAAAGGGCATTCTTGAAACCTGGCCGGAGTGGGTGCTGCGCGGCACACGCAGGCCGGAGTCCGGGCGGGTGACCCTCGTGAATCGCAAACAGGTCAAGAAAGAGACACCCCTGCACGCTTCGGGCCTGCTGGGCCCCGTCACCCTTTTCGAATCGCTGACGATCCAGTAAACGACACACGTAAACGACTGAACAACCAACGGAAAACTATGGCAACGACGTGTTCCATTCTGATCAACACCGCTGGCGGCTTGGGCATCTTTCTGCTCGGTCTGAACCAACTCTCTGAAGGTCTGCAGGCCGTGGCGGGTAAACGGCTCCGAAAAATCGTGGCCGCATGCACCAGCAACCGTTTTGCAGGCATCGTGACCGGGGCCTTCGTGACCGGCATCGTACAGTCCAGTTCGGTCGTGACGGTCATGGTCGTCGGACTCGTGACCGCCGGCGTGATGACATTGCGGCAGGCTGTCAATGTGGTCGTGGGGTCCAATATCGGATCGACAACGACTGCTTGGTTCGTGGTGCTGCTGCCGACCAAGCTGGGTGATCAAAGCATGATCATCATCGCCGTCGCTGCCCTCTTTTATCTGTTTTCAAAAAGAGAAAAAGTACGGTACACGGCATTGGCGAGTTTAGGCATCGGCCTGGTTTTCTTCGGGCTGGAACTCATGAGCAAAGGCCTTT
>Ga0116158_10002050_pt1 | contig 17939 bp, 15 predicted proteins | sample AD_UKC052_MetaG_FD_89883 | JGI IMG/M metagenome (GOLD analysis project Ga0116158, IMG submission 89883) | Active sludge microbial communities of municipal wastewater-treating anaerobic digesters from USA - AD_UKC052_MetaG | ecosystem: Engineered > Bioreactor > Anaerobic > Digestate | place: USA... | reverse complement strand
TGAACTTGAACATGAACGTCTATGCGGTTCAAAAAAGAATCTTGAAAGTTCGATTATCCACGGGGAACAAACTTTAGAAACCACAAAACGTTCTATTGAAAAAAGAGAAGCCGATATTAAAACAGCAGGGGAAGAAATTTCAACCTTAACCGAAATATTATCCGAAAGAATAGAAGAACTTGATGAACTGGTTTATGATAAAGGAAAACTCGAATCTGAAAAAGAGATAATAGACGCACAGTTTAAATCAATCCGCGAGAATATAAGTACCCAGGAAAAGCTGCAAAGTCAATACCGTAAAGAGAGGGAAGCTGCCGGTAACGAGGTTCATTCTGCCGAAATGAGATTAAATGAAATTGACTTTAAGATAGAAAATTTAAAAAGCAGTGTAATGGAGAATTATTCAGTTCATCTTGAATTGAAGACGTTTGAAGATTTGAGTATGTTTGATTTTAACTCCCGGCATACCGAAGTGCACGGCTTAAAGAACCAGATAAAAAACCTTGGTCCGATTAACTTACTTGCGTACTCGGAATTTGAAGAAGAAAAGTCAAGGTTCGAGTTTTTAAACAAGCAAAGAAATGATTTACTTGAATCGGAAAAAGACCTTATCAGAACCATTGAAGAAATAAATACAACTGCCCAGAGGCTTTTCTTAGAAACATTCGAAAAAATTAGGGATAATTTCATTAGAATATTCAGAAGCCTTTTCAATCCGGGTGATGAAGCTGATCTTAAATTAGAAGAAAGCATTGATCCGCTTGAAGGTAAAATCGAAATAATTGCAAAACCGAAAGGGAAGCGTCCGACTTCAATTGAGTTGTTATCCGGCGGAGAGAAAACACTTACGGCTATTGCACTACTATTTGCAATTTATCTCGTTAAGCCAAGTCCTTTCTGTATCCTTGATGAAATCGACGCGCCTCTTGATGATGCCAATGTTGATAGGTTTACAAAGATTTTAAAGGAATTTAGCACCAGTACTCAATTCATTGTTGTTACTCATAACAAAAGAACTATGGAAGCGTGCGATACTTTATACGGCGTTACAATGCAGGAAGAAGGGGTATCTAAAATTGTTAGTGTTAGATTTAATGAGGATTTGAGTGTCGTTGCATAAAGAAATAGAAATCACTATACGGCTTTTTAAAAAACTTTTTCTTGTAACGCTTGTTTCGTTTTTTATAACTGTTTTATTTAACCAGGCTGAACTGAAGGGACAATGGACAAATAACCTTTCTCAAAATACAATGCTCATCCGTGATACAAGGAATCCTATTAATATTATTTCTGCCGAGAATCCCGAGGGTGGTATTTTTATTGTCTGGGAAGATTCAAAAAACAAAACACCCGATGTACTGTTTCAGCATATTGATTTAAGCGGAAAAGTAAGTTTAAGAGCCGATGGTAAAAAGATAAGCTCAACGAACGGGAAAAAAGAAAAACCTGTATTATCGAACCCGGTTGATAATGCTGTTATTGTTGCATATAAGGATTTTTCATCGGCATCCAACGGTGAGCTTTTCCTTCAAAAAGTTTATAATTCCGGACATCTTGCGTGGGGAGACAATGGGTTAAAACTATCTAATTCCGACCATAATATTCTTAATTACTCTTTGTCTACCGATGGACAGGGAAATACATTTGTTTCTTTTATCGAAAAGAGTGCACATGCGCCGTCATTTTATAAAATAGTAATTCAAAAAGTTTCTCCTTTCGGTTATATGGATTTCCCGGAGGAAGGAATAATAATCGATTCTTCAGTTAATGCTAAAAATATTTCAACATTAATTGCCGATGGTATTGGCGGAGTATATATTTTCTGGACGGAATCCAGGGGGAATAAAAATATCATCCTTGCAAATCACATTGATAAAATGGGTCAAATTAGCTGGGGTGAGGAACCGGTAGAAATCTCGGGCAGGTCTAGCGTTATTACGTTTAAGTCGATGAAAATTAATCACGGGTTAGTCTATCTTTGCTGGCAGACACATACAAACCCTAAGCAATTGTTTCATCAGATGGTTGATATTGAAGGACAATTACTCTGGGAGCAAAACGGGAGACAGGTTTCAAAAACCAAAGGGCATCAATCTAATCCGCAGCCGGTTTTATCAAGTGATTCATCGATTATTCTAAGCTGGACTAACGAATATGCAAAAGATAAAAATGTATACTTCCAGAAATTCAGGTTAAACGGTAGTCCCGTTTGGGAAGAAAACGGAAATTCTTTTCTAAAATTAAAAGGTGACCAGTTCGGGCAGGTTTCCGTAAGGGATAGCCGGGGTGGAATAATTGCAGCATGGTTTTATTCAAAAGACCTGAAGACAAAACCGGATATTTTTGCGTTAAGATTGAACAAGAACGGCGAACCTCTCTGGAGTAATGAAGGTTCTCCTTTGGCTGTTAATACGAATTCGGAAAAGAGTTATTTATCCGTAGCATCTGATCAGAATGACGGACTGATTGCGGTTTTTAAAGATAAAAGGAAAGATGTAACGGGAATTTTCGGGCAGAGAATTTTCAGTAACAGTACTTATGTTTCACATATTATAGATTTTACAGGGAACGTAGTAGAGGATTCGATTAAAATATCATGGAAGACTTTGAATGAAACAAACATCAAGGGTTACAGGCTCGAAAGACTTTCCGGCTATAATATAGCGGATACGTTATGGACCGAGGTTGTAGTTCTTGAAGCCAATCTTTTCTCAAATCATAACGAGTATGTTTATTTTGATTTCCCTGATGATGACGGTACGAATTATTACAGAGTAATTCAAGTTGATGACAGAGGCGGAATTCAGTACTCGGATATTCTTAAAGTGAACTATATTAGAGGCGGAAGCGATAACATAGTAGTATATCAAAATGTACCGAATCCTTTTTCCGATTCAACACAAATTGTTTTCAATCTCCCTTTTCAGAGGGGTGTGAAACTTGAGTTTTATAATTCACGCGTTGAAAAAATTAGTGAAGCTGTTTTAACCGATACTAAAGCCGGGCGGAATCGTTATACGTTTCGTACTAATGGGTTGCCAGCAGGCGTTTATTTTTACCGGTTTATAGCCGGTGATTTCGTTGAAGTGAAAAAAATGGTAATTACGAATCGCTGATATGTTCGAGCATTTTTCACAAAGGAAATTCAAACTGTTCGTTGACTTCGACGGGACTATAACCAAAGTGGACGTAGGTGAAAGTATTTTTCTGAAATTCGGGGATATGGATAAAGTTTCCGGTATCATAAAACGGATAGACAGCGGTGAACTACCCGGGTTTTTAGGATGGAAAGAGTTGTTTGATACTCTATCTGTAATTGATGAAAACGAATTGAACAGGCTAATAGATTCGATACAGATTGATCAATCATTCAACAACCTGATAGATTTCTCGAAGAAGTATGATATCGATCTTTTTATTTTAAGTGATGGATTCGACTACTACATCAACAAAATATTGAATCGTGAAAACATGAACGGTTTGAAATACTATTCAAATAACTTGTCGTTTTCGGAAGAAGGATTGCTTGTGCCGTATTTCCCGTTCAGGGATGAAGAATGTAAAGATTGTGCTAACTGCAAAAGGAATCATATAATCGAAAACAGCGGAGATGATGAGTTTACAATATATGTCGGGAACGGAAGCTCGGATGTATGTCCGGCACAGTACTGCGATTTTATTTTCGCAAAAGATACTCTGCTGAAATACTGCGAAAAAGAGAGAGTTTCGTTTTCGCCTTATAAAACGTTTGATGACGTTATAGTGAAATTGGAAGCAATAGTAACAAAAAAGAGATTAAAAAAAAGACATCAAGCAGAACTGAAAAGAAGAACAGTTTATATGCAGGGGTAGAATTAATTACAATTTTTAAAAAGGCATTTAGTGAAAAACAGAACTGAAATAACGAATTTTTTATTCAAGTTCAGAAGCTACACACCGCTCCCGTTTGTAGCTGTTATGCTTTTATATCACCAGGCAAATGTATGGAGCTTGATAGCAGGATTCATCGTTCTAATCTGCGGCGAAGCGATAAGGCTTTGGGGAGTATCATGGGCTGGAAGTGAAACCCGTACGACGGGAAGAGTGGGAGGAACATTTTTAATAATAAGCGGACCATTCGCCTATGTTAGAAATCCTCTTTATGTAGGGAATATACTGATTTACACAGGTGCAGGAATAATGTCGTTTGCTGCGTTTCCGTATTTACAAATTGTCGGTTTGCTCTTTTTCTCGTTCCAGTATTACTTGATTGTACTTGAAGAAGAAAGATACCTTCAACAGACTTTCGGCGAACAGTTTAAGAATTATGTTAAAAATGTACCGAGATTTATTCCGAGACTTACTCCCTATAAAGATGCAGCAGTAGTTCAACCGCCGATGGATTTGAAAGACGGTTTAAAGTCGGAGAGACGTACATTCCAGGCAATATCCATCGTTATTTTAACGATTGTTCTTATCTGGTTTTTAAGGAGACTATCATAACAACGGATTCTGGAAATAGTGCCGGCACTGCAAGCAGTAATAAAAATGTTTTAATTATTGCAGGTGAAGCTTCGGGTGATTTACACGGGGCATCATTGATCAAAGCTATGAAGGAGAAAGATTCCGAAGTTAGTTTTTACGGGATAGGCGGAGACAAAATGAAATCCGCGGGGATGCACCTTTCATTCCATACGAATCAAATGGCGTTTCTCGGATTTGTCGAGGTAATTAAGCATTTGCCGTTCATTAGAAAAGTACAGCGGGAATTGCTGCAGGTGGTTGAGCGGTTAAAAATCAAAACAGCAGTTCTTATTGATTACCCGGGGTTTAATTTAAACTTTGCTGCTAAGTTGAAGAAACTCGGTGTAAAAATTATTTATTATATCTCCCCCCAAATATGGGCTTGGGGTGAAGGTAGAATTAAAAAGATCAAAAAACTTGTTGATAAAATGCTTGTTATTCTTCCATTTGAAGAAGAGTTTTATAAAAAGAACGGAATTGAAGCGGAGTTTGTCGGTCATCCTTTAATTGAGCAGATAGAAGAATACAAATTCCCTGGAAAGGATGAGTTCTTTGAAAAGTATCATCTGGAAAAGAGAAAAAAAATTTTATTGATATTGCCCGGCAGCCGTTTACAGGAGGTTGAAAAAATATTTCCTGAAGTGATTAAAGCTGCCGAAGTTATTTGTAACGAATTCGACATGCAAATAGTAGTTGGAGCAGCTCCCGGAATTAACGCTGATTTATTTTACGAACTATCGGCATCAAAGAACTTTAAAGTAATTAAAGATGAAACTTACGAGTTAATGAAGTTTGCCGAACTCGGTATTGTAAAATCGGGAACGTCTACGCTGGAAGCCGCCTTGATGGGATTGCCGTTTATAATTGTTTATAAAACAAGTTTCCTGACTTACTTAATCGGTAGGAACCTGATCAGCCTAAAAAATATCGGGTTAGTAAATATCGTAGCAGGTGAAACGGTTGTTCCGGAATTAATTCAGGATGAAGTCAACCCGCGAAAAATTGTCGAGATGGGTAGAGATTATTTGCTAAACCAAGAAAAAATTAAATCGGTTAAACAGAAACTTGAAGTAATAAAAGGGAAGCTCGGAAGTAAAAAAGCATCAATGAATGCAGCATCAATTATTTATTCTTTTGTAAAATGAAACTACGGAAGTATCAAAAAGAGTTTTTACGGTTTATCGGGAATTTGATTCTCTATTCAGCAATTAATCTACTTGCAAAAACTCTTAGATTAACTTTAGTGAATAATGCCCCGATAAAAGAATCGATTGCGAAAGGAGAACACTTTGTTCTTGCATTCTGGCACGGAACCATGTTCTTCCCATGGTATTACCACAGGAACCAGGAAATGTTGGGATTAACAAGTCAAAGTAAAGATGGAGATGTTTTAGCCCGGCTGCTGAAAAAATGGAATTATAAAGTTATGCGCGGTTCAAGTTCTAAAGGGGGAGACGTGGCTCTCGGCATCATGGTTGACTTTGCAAGGTTTGAAGGAGCGGTTGCTGTTACACCGGACGGACCACGCGGACCAAGGCATAAAATGAAAGCCGGTGCCGTTATTACAGCAAAGAAAGGATTTGTCCCTTTATACTTGCTCGGTGTTGGATACAGCAAAAAAATTACATTAAAGAATTGGGACAAATTTGAAATACCAAAACCTTTTTCAGAAGTGAAAATGGTTTATTCAAATAGAATTAAGATAGATAAAGATTTATCATTCGATGAAACATCTGCAAAAATTCTTGAATGCGAGGAACTGCTTAACAAGTTGCAAGAAGAAGCGGGTAGGTTTAAAAATTGAAATCGCTTGACTTCTTAAGATTCTTAATGTTTCCGCTAACCCCTTTTTACGGGTTCATTATAAGACTGAGAAATTATTTATTCGATAAGAATATTTTCAAATCAGGGAAGGTAAATGTGCCGGTAATTTCAATTGGAAATTTAACAATCGGCGGGTCGGGTAAAACACCTACAACAATTTATTTAACAAATTTGTTGAAGAATAACGGGTTCAAGCCGGGTGTTTTAAGCCGGGGTTACGGACGTAAATCAAAGGGCTATTTACTTGTTGCCAACAACAGGAATTCGCTAAATGATGTTGAGGAATGCGGTGATGAAATTTTGCAGACTATTGCTGAGTGTAAAGTCCCGGCAGCAGTATCTGAAAATAGGGTGCGGGGTGCAAATAAATTTTTAAGCGAAACAAAAATTGATTCGATTATTCTTGATGATGCTTTTCAACATCGGTGGATTCATCGTGATCTGGATATTCTTCTTTTTGAACAGCGGCTTTTAATTGCCAAAAATAAATTAAGAAGAATGCTGCTTCCGACGGGAAACATGCGCGAGCATTTTGATTCGACCAAAAGAGCCGACGTAATAATTCTTAATAGGAAATTCTCTTCAAAGGAAGAATTACCGGCTGAGTTTGAACAACTATTTGCTGACAAAAAGGTTTTTACAGCTTATTACGAATCTGTCGGTTTTGTAGATGTCAAAACTCATTCATTCTATAAACCGGAAGAATTTGTAGGGCAAAAAAGTCTTGTAATCAGCGGCATTGCGAACCCTGTCTCGTTTTTGAATGCTTTGAAAAAAATGAATGTGGAAACTGCAAACCACCTGATTTTCAGGGATCATAAGTTTTATACTAAAGATGATATTCAAAAAATACGGAAGAGCTTTTACGACTTGAATACTCATTCAGTTATAACTACGCAGAAAGATGCGGTTAGACTTTACCCGTTTTCAAAAGAGTTTGACGATGTTGATATATACTATTTGAAAATAGAATTGAAATTCGACAGGCAGAAGGAATTCGACGAATTCGTTCTAAAATGTATTAAGTAATTAATTACGAATTTATTTATAAAAGACAATAACAATAAACAAAACAACATAAATTAACGGAGGTTATAATTATGGCAGCAACAAAGAAATATGTTTATTATTTCGGAGGTAAAAAGGCTGAAGGAAAAGCCGAAATGAAAGAACTACTTGGAGGTAAAGGTGCCAACCTTGCCGAAATGGTTAATATCGGCTTGCCAGTTCCTGCCGGTTTTACTATCACTACTGAAGTTTGCACAGCTTACTATGCAAATAAAAAGAAATATCCTAAGGAATTAAAAGAGCAGGTATTAAAAGCTCTCGCAAAAGTTGAAAAAGATATGGGAGCAAAATTCGGCGATAAAAATAATCCTTTACTCCTCTCCATTCGTTCCGGTGCAAGAAGTTCTATGCCCGGTATGATGGAAACAGTTCTAAACGTCGGACTAAACAATTCTACAAGAGAAGGTTTGATTAAGAAAACAGGTAACGCAAGATTTGTATACGATTCTCAACGCCGTCTTATTCAAATGTACTCCGACGTAGTTATGGAAAAAGCAGCAGGAATAGAACCGGCTGAAGGTAAAGGAGTTCGCGCACAACTTGAAAATGAGCTTCATAAAATGAAGGAAGCCAGAGGTTGCAAAAGTGATACGGACCTTTCTGAAGAGGACTTGAAAGAGTTAGTTGAAATCTACAAAGCAAAAGTTAAAAAAGTGCTCGGTAAACCTTTCCCTGAAAACGCAATGGAACAATTGTGGGGAGCAATTGGTGCAGTATTCCAGAGCTGGATGGGTAAGAGAGCAATTTCTTACAGAAGAATCGAAGGAATTCCGGATGAATGGGGAACGGCAGTAAACGTTCAATCAATGGTATTCGGAAACATGGGTGATAACTCCGCTACAGGTGTTGCATTTACACGTAACCCGGCTACCGGGGAAAACTATTTTTACGGCGAATGGCTTATTAATGCTCAAGGTGAAGACGTTGTTGCAGGAATTAGAACTCCGAACCCGATTAACGAAGTTGGGAAATCGGAACATACGGAGCATTTGGTTTCACTTGAAAAAGCAATGCCTTCAACTTACAAAGAACTTCACAAAATTGAACGCGCTTTAGAAAAACATTATAAAGACATGCTTGACATAGAGTTTACAATTCAAGAAGGTAAACTCTATATGCTTCAGTGCCGTGTCGGAAAGAGAAACGGAACCGCAGCAGTTAAAATGGCTCTTGATATGCTGAACGAAAAATTAATTGATGAGAAGACTGCTATTATGCGGGTTCAACCCTCTCAGTTGGAAGAGTTGTTATTCCCTCTGCTTGACCCGAAAGATGAAGCAAAAGCTCATGTGCTTTGTAAAGGCTTACCTGCAGGACCCGGTGGAGCAAAAGGACAAATAGTTCTTACTGCTGCCGATGCAGTTGAAAAAATAAAGAAAGACCCCAATGCTAAATTGATTTTAGTTAGAGAAGAAACTAACCCGGAGGATATCGAGGGAATGCGTGCTGCTCAAGCTATTCTTACTGCACGCGGCGGTATGACTTCTCATGCAGCACTTGTTGCACGCGGTTGGGGAAAATGTTGTATCGTTGGCGCAGCCGATATTAAAATCGATTGGAATACAAGGACAATCAACATCAAAGGTGAAAAACTAAAAGAAGGTGATTGGATTTCTTTAAACGGTACAAAAGGACTTGTTTATAAAGGTGATCTTCAAACAGTTAGCGCTGCAGAAAATAAAGACCTTGTTAAGTTCTTAACTTTGGTAGACAAATATAGAAAGCTAAAAGTTAGAACTAATGCGGATACACCTGAAGACGCTTTAAAAGCCCGCCAGTTTGGCGCCGAAGGTATAGGACTTTTCAGAACTGAACATATGTTCTACGGTAAAGGGAGCGAAGAGCCTTTATTCCATTTAAGAAAAATGATTATCTCTTCTACCGAAACCGAAAGACGTGCTGCTTTGAACGATCTATTCAAATACGTTAAGAAGGATGTTAAAGGAACACTTGCAGCAATGAGCGGATTCCCGGTTACATTCAGAACAATAGATCCGCCGCTTCATGAATTCGTTCCTGAAAACCGCGATGAGAGAGTAAGACTTGCAAAAGCTTTGAACATCACTATGGAACAGTTTGAAGAAAGAGCCGGTAAATTGCACGAAGTAAACCCGATGATGGGACACAGAGGCGTTCGTCTCGGTGTTACCTATCCGGAAATAACCGAAATGCAGATTAGAGCAATCTTTGAAGCAACAGCCGAATTATTAAAAGAAGGAAAGAAAGCTTTCCCTGAAATAATGATCCCGGTTACATGTATCGAAACTGAATTGGCACATCAATACGAAATCTTTAATAAAGTTTATCCCGAAGTATGCCAGAAGTACGGAATGAAAAAAATTCCTCATTTAATCGGAACAATGATCGAAATTCCGAGAGCCGCTTTAGCAGCAGATAAGATTGCTAAATATGCTCAGTTCTTCTCATTCGGAACAAACGACCTTACACAGATGACATTCGGATTCAGCCGCGACGATATAGGCGGATTCCTTGGTGATTATCTTGAAAAGAAGATTTTACCGGTTGACCCGTTCCAGCAAATCGATCAGCCTACAGTTGGTGAATTGATGAAAATCGCTTGCGAAAGAGGACGCTCTGTACGCCCGGATATCAAACTCGGTATTTGCGGTGAACATGGTGGCGAACCAACTTCTGTTGAATTCTGCCACAGAATAGGTTTAAGCTATGTAAGCTGTTCACCTTTCAGAGTGCCGATAGCAAGATTAGCAGCCGCCAGGGCAGCGATAAAAGATATCAAAGCTCCGGCTAAAAAGAAAAAATAATTTGCGGAACAGTGTTTTGGTCAAACAGGTAATTGACTAAACTGTTCCCGGTAGCACTTATTATGCGGTACGGGTTATATAATCCGTACCGTATAAATTTGTTTTAGTAATACCGGTAATGCATCCGGTAAATCAGAAGAAAACACTATTAAAGAAGGTAAAGAAATGAAATTATCTGAGTTTAGTTATAACTTACAGAAAAAAAATATTGCAAAATATCCTGTTACACCGAGAGACAAAGCCAAGTTGATGGTCGTTAATAGAGAAAAGCAGACAATAGAAACGAAAGTCTTTTCTCAAGTAACCGATTTTATGGAAGAAGGTGATGTTCTTGTAGTAAACGAATCGCGTGTAATTCAGGCAAGATTATTCGGGAAGAAAGAAAAAACAAACGCAAAAATCGAAGTCTTCCTGCTTCGTGAATTAAATACAACCGAATGGATTTGGGATGTTATAGTTGACCCTGCAAGGAAAGTCCGTATCGGTAACAAGATCTATTTTGAAGACGGGTTATGGTGCGAAGTTATTGATAATACGACTTCGCGTGGAAGAACCGTCCGCTTCAATCAACCGAATGTCTTTGAGATTATAGAAAGAATAGGAACGACGCCGCTTCCTCCTTATATTAAGAGGGACGCCGAACCTTCGGATAAAGAGAATTATCAGACAGTTTATGCGCGTATAGACGGCTCTGTAGCAGCCCCTACTGCCGGTCTCCATTTTACCAACAAACTTCTGGAGAAAGTTAAAAAGAAAGGTGTAAATATTGCACCGGTAATCTTACATATCGGGCTTGGAACATTCCGCCCTGTTGAAGTTGAAGATTTAACAAAACATAGAATGGATTCCGAGTACTTCAAAGTTCCGAAGTCCTCTGCAGAACTTATAAATACTTCCATAGCTAATAGGAAAAATGTTTTTGTTTGCGGAACAAGTGCGGTTCGCGCTCTCGAAAGCAGTGTTACTGCCGAAGGATTTGTTAGAGAAAATTCAGGATGGACGGATAAATTTATCTTTCCTCCTTACGATTTCAAAATTGTTAGAAGCCTGATTACGAATTTTCACGTTCCAGAATCAACACTCCTGTTGCTTGTAAGTGCATTCGGCAGCGTTGAACTGGTGATGAAGGCTTACAAAAGAGCATTAAAAGAAGATTATAGACTGCTTAGCTACGGCGACGCAATGCTTATTTTATAAAAGTATTTTAAATTGAAAATAGTAGCAATTATACCCGCGGGAGGTTCCGGTTTCCGTACCGGAACTTCAACCCCGAAGCAGTTTTTGAAGTTCCATGGAAAGGAACTGATTGCATATACTATTGAAGTTTTTCAATATTCACCGTTAGTAGACGAAATCATTGTTGCAGTTAATCACTCTTACATTGATTTCATTAACAAACTAAAGCTGAAGTATAAACTAAAAAAAATCTCAATGGTTGTTGAAGGTGGAAACGAAAGACAGGATTCGGTATATAATGCTCTTTCCGTATTGCATCTTCGTAAGAATGATCTTGTTGCAGTACATGATGCAGCGCGTCCTCTTTTATCAAAGGAAGTTTTAAATAATGCAATTGAAACAGCCGGGAATAAAGGGAATGCAGTTGTTAGTATTAAAGCAAGAGATACATTACTTGAAACTAATGATAATCTCTATAAATACCCTGATAGGAGCAATATTTACTATATTCAAACACCGCAGATATTCAAATACAGTGAATTGAAATCGGCGTTCGAGTTAGCATATAAAAATAACTTTTACGGAACTGATGAGTCAATGTTAATGCAAAAAGCCGGTTACAAGTTAAATCTTGTGGAAGGCTCGTTGATTAATCTCAAAGTAACAACAGCGGACGATTTACTCATTTTGAAAAAACTGCTCAAGAAAAGTTCCGTATAACGTTTATCCATTCAAAATTTCCACAGAACATTACAAAAATGATTTGTTTACTAAACAAATAGGAAATTCTTTCGATAATTTATTAGTCTTGATTCTCTTTGTGATGAAGATGAAAGATTGATTTTGTTATTAGAACTATTATTTTTATTATTCGACCCTAAAAAATGAATTGGAATTGACACTAATGTATTTATTATTATTAATTGTGATATTGTCTTACCTTATCGGCTCAATACCGAACAGTATGCTGATTACCCGTTATGTAAAGGGAATTGATATCAGGCAGCATGGCAGCGGTAATGCAGGTGGAACCAATGTATGGCGTGTTATAGGATGGAAATACGGTCTGCTTGTTATACTTCTTGATGCATTAAAAGGTATTCTCGCAGTTGTATTGATTGCAAGGCTCCATTACGGCAATTTCCCGTTTAATAATCTCACTCCCTTTGATGATTTTACACTTGTTCAATTAATTGCCGGGTCTGCAGCGGTGTTGGGACATATCTGGTCAGTGTTCGCCGACTTTAAAGGCGGCAAAGGAATCGCTACCGGTATGGGAATTCTTATTGTTATTGTTACAGTAGATTTGCTTGTGGCTCTTGGTGTTTTCTTTATCGTTGTTGCAATTTCAAGATATGTTTCTCTTGGCTCAATGCTTGCCACAGTTTCTATCCCTTTAACTATGATAATCAGGGAAAATGTATTCAATGCTCATGTTAGCGGTTATTATACTCTTCTGCCATTCCTTTTCATTTTAACCTTGATTATTATTTTCACTCATAGAAAAAATATTATAAGACTTATTAACGGTAACGAGAATAAAATCTCTTTCTCTAAAAAGAAATAGTATGGTATGAAAGTATCTGTGCTTGGGGCAGGCGCTTGGGGAACCACGCTTGCGGTTTTGTTGCATTATAATGGACACAGAGTAACTCTTTGGGAATACGACCGGAAGTATACAAGGCAGATTTTAAAACATAGAGAGAATAAAACCTACCTGCCGGGCATTAAACTGCCGGAAGAACTTTTAGTTACACATGATTTGGAAGAAGCATCCACCGATAAAAACTTAATTGTTCTTGCTGTCCCGTCGCAATTTTTACGAAGCGTTGTTAAAAGCCTAAAATATGGAAATGTTAAAAACTCTGTTTTTGTTTCTGTTTCAAAAGGAATTGAAAACGGCTCTTTAATGACAATGTCCCAGATGATAGTTGATGTAATTCCAGGTTTGGATAAATCTCAAGTCGGTGCTTTATCGGGTCCAAGCCATGCAGAAGAGGTAAGTGTAAGGGTCCCGACAGCCGTTGTTGCAGCATCAATCGAACAATCAACTGCCCAAACTATTCAATCGGCATTTATGACTTCATACTTTCGCGTCTATTCTTCAACCGATATTCTTGGTGTTGAACTCGGCGGTGCATTCAAAAATGTAATCGCTATTGGTGCCGGAATAATTGACGGAGCCAAATTCGGAGATAATACTAAAGCTGCAATAATTACAAGAGGAATAGCTGAAATTTCAAAACTTGGTATTGCACTTGGTTCTAAACCGGAAACATTCTCAGGACTTTCAGGTATGGGGGACCTTATTGTAACATGTATGAGCAAACACAGCCGTAACCGCTATGTCGGTGAAAAAATCGGGCAGGGAATGAAATTGAAAGATATTATTAAATCTATGACTGCAGTTGCTGAAGGAGTAGAGACAACAAGATCCGCTTCACAGCTTGCACGAAAACATGACGTCGAAACACCGATTACTAACGAAGTTTATCTCATGCTTTTTGAAGATAAAGACCCGATTAAATCAACCACCGATTTGATGACAAGAGATATGAAAGAGGAATAAAATCCTCCTTCACATTCAATCTAAAAAATACCAACCATTAATCCGATAATAAGGATTAATAATTTTACGAACAAAAGTTCAACTCTTTATTAATGTAAAAACCTACTTTGTAATTCCGCTTCCCTTTGTCTTTGTTGAAATAAATGTTCCGTTTATTTCGGAAGGCCAACCAAACGTTGAAAATTTTATTGTATACGTCCCATATGCCTGCCCGTTTTTTGCAACACCAATAGTTGAAAATGTGAATGGCGATGATTGATAACCGGCAGGTGCAGCAGGATTTGTCGCGGTTCCTTTTGCCGTGAATACTACATTGCTGTCATTAACCGTTACTTCACCGTTTGCGAATGGACAAACAACTTCGGTACCCTGGTTATTGTAATAATATGTGCCAGTGGTTGTTATTGAACCATCGGATTTTTTGTCGAATCTATGTAAACCGTGATTCGATGAATCTCCGTCCATAACAGCAGCCCACTCTTCGGTTGCAACTATTGAGGTATCACCCGATGCCGGATTATCTTCATCTTTTTTACATCCGGTAATTACGATTAAAAAGATTATTGCCGGTAGTAATATATAGCGTTTCATTTTTTTACTTTCCTTTAGTTTGTTGAACGAAACTTATCTTTTTCATTTTCCAATAGCAAGCGGTAAATTAAAGGTAATGTTGTAAAGCACAAAATGAAATTGAATTTTAACTATTCCAAATTTGAATAAAGTTTTTTGATTTATTTGAACGGTCTTAAACCGAAGCCAATCAGCAATGAAAAAAAACTTTTTTTCCGTAAATTGCATCCCGACGATTGAAAAAAACTGAATAAACAGAAGATTTTTAACAAAAAAAAGGAAAAATATGCCAAATATGAATAGAAGGGTTGTTGTTACAGGAATGAGTGCATTAACCCCGATAGGTTTGACTATTGATGATTTATGGAACAATATGATGAACGGGATGAGCGCTGCTGCACCGATAACAAAATTCGATACCTCGAAAGTTGAAACAAAGTTTGCTTGCGAGTTAAAAGGATTTGATGTCGGAGATTATATCGATAAAAAAACAGCAAGAAGACTTGACCCTTTCAGCCAGTATGCTTTATCCGCTACTCCTGCTGCTCTAAAAGATGCCGGAATTGAGCCGGATAAATTGTCCGTTGAGGAGAAGGAGAACTTCGGTGTTATTATCGGAAGCGGTATCGGCGGGATTCAAACTTTTTATGCTCAATCGGTTACAAACCACACTCAAGGTCCTAATAGGATTTCCCCCTTCTTTATTCCTATGATTATCCCCGATCTTGCACCCGGACATATCGCAATTCAATACGGTTTTAAGGGACCGAACTATTGTACAGTTTCAGCTTGTGCATCCGCAAACAATAATATGATAGATTCGTTTATGCTTATTAAAAACGGTATGGCGGATATGATACTTTCAGGCGGGGCAGAAGCGGCAATATGCGAGATTGGTATCGGTGGATTCAATTCTTCACGTGCGCTTTCAACAAGAAATGATTCTCCGGCAACTGCAAGCCGTCCGTTTGATAAAACACGCGACGGATTTGTAATGGGAGAAGGAGTTGGTATTTTAATTCTTGAAGAATATGAACATGCAAAGGCACGCGGGGCAAGAATCTATGCCGAAATTGTAGGTGTCGGTTTATCCGCAGATGCGTACCATATTACAGCCCCCCCGGAAGATGGTTACGGTGCAATGCTTGCAATGAAAAGAGCATTAAGTACTGCAAACATTAAACTGGAAGAGATTGATTATATTAATATGCACGGTACTTCTACTCCTCCGGGAGATATTGCCGAATCGAAGGCAATCAGAACATTATTCGGTGAACACGCTGACAAGATGAATGTTTCTTCAACGAAGAGTATGATGGGACACTTATTGGGAGCGGCAGGTGCAGTTGAAGCGATTGCTTCCATACTTGCAATTAATAACCAAATAGCACCGCCAACTATTAATTATGAAGTCCCTGATCCTGATTGTGATTTGAATTTTACTCCGAACAAACCCGTGAAGCGTACAATCAATTACGCCATGAGTAATGCATTCGGATTTGGAGGTCATAATACCTCTTTAATATTTAAAAAGTATGAAGAATAGTAATAATTAATATGTCGTCTAAACTTTGTCCGAAAATCATTTTAGAAGGAACCAGACTTACTTTTAAAACAGAAATAGCATTCGAGTTGAACCAACACCCGGAGGTAGTTGGAAAAAGGAAATATCGTTACCACTCGCCGATTATTTCGGCAGAGTGGTGCGCTTTTACAAATTATCCTTGGGGCAGAGGAATTATTAATTTCGAACCCCATGAAGAAAATAAAGCAATGGAAACGTACGCTACATGGATCAAGTTGTTTGAATTGCTGCGTTACTATTCTTGGATTATCGATAGGTTTCACATTTCAACAAAAATGGCTCAACTTCAATTGTATGGTAAACATTACGATTTTTCCTGGCTTGAAGAGAGATTAACAGCAATAGGGTTCAGACTTGTTTTTCTTACTCGCTCACCGGATTCATTCGAAACAGCGAAGAAAGAAAGGTTGAAAATATCAGGAAATCCATCACAGTACAATGATATTTCCGCTTTCATTAAAGAACAGGAACTACTTAATGAATTGATTTCAAAGTCAATATTGCCTAAAATTACAATTGATATTTCGAACAATAATATAGAAAAAGCTACAAACAGTATCGCCGCATGGTTAAAAGATTCCGGCGGGTTGTATGCTGATTATTAGTTAGTAAAACTTGAAAGGTTTTAAATGTTGAACAAACTCCTTGTTATAATTTCATTTATTCTTTTAACTGTAGAGGTCTTTCCGCAGCAAAGCGGTTTTGGAGCGGGAATTATCTTAGGAGAACCAACTGGTTTTTCGTTAAAGTATTCTCTTTCCGAAAACAATGCTTTCGATTTTGCATTAGGGTATTCATTTACTCAAAAGAACAACCGCTTCCATTTAACAATCGATCATCTCTGGTTTAATTACTCGTTGATTAATTCATCCGAGAAACTCCCGTTTTTTTACGGAATAGGAGCAAGAATAAAAACACATGAATCGGACGATGCTTCATTCGGAGTAAGAGGTGTTTTCGGTTTGGCCTGGTTCCCGCATAATGTCCCCATTGATGTTTTTATTCAAGTAGCACCGGTTTTCAAATTTATTCCCGGTACAGGGGTAGACCTTGATGCAGGTATCGGAGTTAGGTATTTTTTTAATTGAAAATGAATTCACTTGTAAACTCAAATCAACGGATTAATCATTTTCCTTTTGCAGTAATTCTTTTACTTTCTCTAACATCTATTCTATTCGCACAGGAGGTCGAAACAAAAAAAACTTTCTTCCCGAACGGAACAATCAAAACCGAAGGAACTTATGTCAACGGTGAACTAAACGGCATTTACAAGGAGTATTATCCCAACGGAAGATTGTGGAAAGAATGGAATTTCGTTGACGGACTGGAAGAAGGAATTTCAAAATGGTATTTTTCAGACGGACTTCTGAGTATTGAGTGGAATTATAACAGGGGAATCAGAGAAGGAATTTCCAAGTGGTATTATGAAACCGGTGAACTTTGGGCTGAACAATATTACATTAATGGAAAACTTGAAAGCTTAACATACACTTATTATAGAACCGGCGAAAAACAAGGCGAATGGAATTATAAAAACGGGAAACTGGAAGGTATTTCGAGAACGTTTTATTTATCCGGGGCAGTTGAAGTCGAAAGAAATTTTGTTGACGGTATAATGCAGGGAAAAACAAAAATTTACCACGAAAACGGGCTTGTTGCCCTTGAAGCTAACTACGTGAATGATAAACTTGAAGGAGAGCTAATTATTTACGATGGTTCCGGTTATGTACGTGTTAAGGATTCCTACCGTAATGATGAACTGCTGGACAGACTTCGTTACGATTATATGGGGAAATTTGAATCAAAAGAAAAATTTGAAAGAAACTATTACGATAACGGTGTTCTTAAAGATGAAGTCTTT
>Ga0116158_10002048_pt1 | contig 17946 bp, 8 predicted proteins | sample AD_UKC052_MetaG_FD_89883 | JGI IMG/M metagenome (GOLD analysis project Ga0116158, IMG submission 89883) | Active sludge microbial communities of municipal wastewater-treating anaerobic digesters from USA - AD_UKC052_MetaG | ecosystem: Engineered > Bioreactor > Anaerobic > Digestate | place: USA... | reverse complement strand
GCCTACGCCTCCCCCCCCGCCACCAGCAAGCCCGAGCGCGCCGCCGTGGCCGCCGCCCTGGCCCGCCTGTGGGACGAGGGCGCCCACCAGCCCGAGCACGCCCTCACCCACCTCGAGGAGGCCCTCACCCTCACGCCGGAGGACGCCGACCTCCAGGCCCGCCTCGAGGACCTCGCCACCCGCGACGAGCGACCCCAGCGCGTCATCGAGGCCTACAGCCGCCTCATCGGCGAGGTCACCGCGCCCGAGCACCTGGTCGGCTACGGCCTGCGCCTCGCCGACCTGTACGAAAAGACAGGCCAGCTCGACCGCGCCGAGGAGCAGTACCAGGCCGTCAGCAGCGTCGCCCCGAAGGAGCGAGTGGCCTTGCGTGCACTCGCGCGCATCCACGAACGCAGCGGCCGCGACCGCGAATACGTCGACGCCAGCGCCCGCCTGCTCGACATCGAGGCCCCCGAGCTCGACGCCGACACCCTGGTCGCGCGCACCCTCGGCCTCGCCCACGACCTGGTCACCCGCGTCGACCGCCTGGTCGACGCGACCCGCCGCCTCGAGTCCCTGGCCCGCGACTTCCCGCAGCGCCCGCAGGTGCACGAGCGCCTCGCCGACCTGCTGGTCCGCCAGGGCATGTGGACCCGCGCCGTCGAGGCCCTGCGCGCGGCGATCGCCGCCGTGCCCGACCTCGAGTTTCAGGTCCGCGCCACCGCCCGCGTCGCCGCCCTCGCCGAGGAGCAGCTCGGCCAGACTCCCCAGGCGATCGCCGCCTGGAAGGAAGTCCAGGCCCGCCGCCCCGACGACCCCGACGCGCTCGCCCAGCTCCAGCGCCTCTACCTCAAGACCGAACAGTACGGCCCCCTGCTCCCGATCGTCGACCAGCGCCTGGCGATGATCGGCAACGTCGGCGGCGTCGGTGGCGTGAGCCCCGGTGATCGCGACCGCCGCATCGCCCTGCTGGTCGTCAAGGCCCGCGCCCTGCAAGAGGGCCTCGGCGACGAGGCCGGCGCCATGGCCACGCTCGAGACCCTCGCCACCGAGGCCCCCGAAAACGACGACGTCGTGCTCGGCCTCAGCCGCCTGGTCCGCCGCAGCGGCCGCCTCGAGGAGGGCCTGGGCCTGCTGCGCCGCCGCCTCGACGAGGCGCTCGCGGAGGCGAAACCGCTCGCCGCACCGCCCGCCGAACCCACCCGTAACGACCTGTCCGATCGCACAGGTCTCGAAGAACCTGGCCCCGAGTACCTGTCCGAAGCGCCAGACGACGATCACGACGACGATCACGACGACGCCGACCCCTCGGCCGAGCTCGGCTTCGAGCCGCTGCCCGCCGACCCCTACGCGCCGCTGCCCGCCGAGCACGAGAGCCGCAGCGCCGCGCGAATCCTCAAGATCGCCGGCGCCCTCGCCGACGCGCTCGAGCACGAGGCCGAGGATCCCGCCGCCGCGCTCGCGGCCATCGACGCCGCCCTCGTCGCCGTCCCCAACCGCGAAGACGGCCCGCCACAACCCGGCCGCACCGCCCTGGTCGCCCGCAAGGTCGCCCTCGCCCGCGCCCGTCGCGACATCACCGGCCTGATCGAGGGCCTCGCCCTGCTCGGCCTCCCCGACGGCCTGCTCGAGGCCGCCAGCCTCGCCCGCCAGACCCTCGGCGACCGCGAACTCGCCACCCAGCTCTACACCCGCGTGCTCGCCAGCCGCGTGCCCGGCGACCCCCAGCAGCCGCGCCGTTTGTCCGCGGCGATCGAGGGCCTGGTCCGCCTGCGCATCGAGGCCGGCGACATCGACGGCGCCGACGCATTGATGGACGCGCAGCTCGCCGAGCTCGCCGACGCCGAGCTACGCGCCCGCATCCTCACCGAGATCGGTCGCACCCTGCTCGCCAGCCTCGACCACGCGCCCGCATCCACCCCGGAGCCCGAGCCCGAGCCCACCATTGAATTCGTGCTCCCCGGCGAGCCCGAGCTCACCGGCGAGTTCATCGTGCCCGGCGAGCCCGAGCCCACCGGCGAGTTCCAGATCCCCGCCGAGCCGACCCGCGAGTACCAGGTCCCGAGCGAGGCGACCACCCAGTATCAGCCCGAAGATCGACCCACCGCCGAGCCCACCAGCGACGGCGAGATCGAGGAGCTCAGCGACGTCGAATCCCTCGACGAGGCCGAGCCCGCGGAGCTGCTCGAGGAGGACGACGACGAGCCGATCACCGGCCGCCCCGACGCCCCGAGCCCGCCCCGCAGCGCCCCACCACCCCGCGCCACGCCGAGCAAACCAGCCCCGGTCGCCGTGCCCGCGCCCGCCGCGAAACCGATCGCCAAACCCGTGGTCACCGCGTCGCGGTTCGACGCCCGCACCGCGACCTTGCAAGCCGCGCGTCGCCGCTTCGAGGCCGCCCTCGCCGCCGACCCCGATCACGCGCCCGCGCGCCTGTCCCTCGGGACAGTCCTGCTCGAGCTCGGCCTGCACGCCGAGGCCGAGCCGGTGCTCGAGGGTGTGGTCGAGGCCTTCGGCTTGCTGCGCGATCAGGACAACCTGATCCGCGGCCTGGTCCTGCTCGCCCGCCTGTTCGAGCAGACCGACCGCAGCACCGAGGCCTACCGCCGCCTGACCATGGCCCTGCGCCATGACCCCGACAGCCTCGACATCCGCGCCGCGATCGCCAAAAACCGCCACGCCGCCGGCCGCTTCCGCGACACCCTCGCCGCCATCGACCCGATCGAGCAGCGCCTCGACGCCGGCCTCGAGCTGCGACCCGGCCAGGCCGAGCAGATCAGCGACCTGCTGCTGCTCGCCGCCGAGTGCGACCTCCAGCTCAAGCAACCCGAGCGAGTCGCCGCCCGCTACGAGCGCGCCGCCGCCCTGCACCCGCAAAGCCGCAAGGCCCGCGCCGCCCTCGCGCAGCTGTGCCAGGAGAGCGGCCGCCTCGCCGAGGCCGCCGAACACACCCGCGCCCTCGCCGACCAGGGCGACGACCGCATCGAACGCGGCCGCACCTACCTGCGCGCCGGCATGCTGTTCCACGAGGCCGCCGGCGTCGCCCCTGACACCGGCGAGGAGACCGAGTCCGGCCCCGGCCTGGCTTTGCGGACAGCCGCCTTCGAGTGCGTGCAAGCCGGCCTGACCCTGATCGCCGATCATCCGACGCCGGTGCTCGACCGCCGCCAGCTCGAGGCCGCGTTCTGGACCGCCGCCCCGCGCAACGTCGCCATCGCCCTCGCCTGCCTCGACCGCCTGCTGCTGCGCAGCGACCTCAAGCCCGCGAACAAGCACCTCATCCTGCTCGAGGGCGCGAGGATCGCCCTGGGGCGCAGCGCCACCGGCGAGCACCCCGGCGACCACGCCCGCGCCCTCGCCCTCGCCCGCGCCGCCCACGAGGCGATGCCGGAAGCCGCCGCCGGCGCCCACGCGATCTTCGACGTGCTCGCCGCCCAGCCCGGCACCACCTCGCAGATCGAGACCCTGGTGCTCGGCTACTTCAATCGCATCGGTCGCCTGCCGCGGCCCGCCGCCCCGGACGCCGCCGCCCTGCGCGAGGGCCTCGAGCGCCAGCGCCTGCTCACCCGCCTCGCCGAGCTGCAGCAAGACCACCCCGAGCGCGCCGTCAAGCTGCTCGAGCGCGCCGCCGAGCTCGACCCACAGGGCCTGGACCTCGCCGCTCGCCGCTCGCTCGCACGTCTCTACACCCTCACCACAGGCGCCGCTGGAACCTCTCCGCCCGACAGCGCGCAAGTGCGCATCAACGACGAGGCGCTGATCCTGCTCGACCCGCTCGACGAGCGCGGCCTCGCCAGCCTCGCCCGCCACTGCGTCGACACCGGCGAGCGCGACCGGGCCCACGCGCTCTATCAGGTGCTGCGCGTGGTCCAGCCGGCGCACCCCGACGCCGCCGCCTTCCTCGGCAAGAACGACCTCAGCCAGGTCAGCAACGGCAAGCTCGACGTCGCCGCCGCGACCTCGCGTGCGCCCGCCGGCGGCGGCGTGGCCCTGGCCATGACGCAGTTATGGGAAGGCGCCGCCGAGCTGCTCTGCGACGAGCTCCCGAGGCTCGACATCTCCGCCGCCGCGTGGATCGAGGCCGACAGCGACCGCGACACCCTGCTGTGGAAGGTGTGGAGCGAGCTCGGTCTGCAGCTCTCGACCCAGGGCGTGCGCCTCGCCGACGCCGCGATGATCCCCGGCGTCGACGCCGGCGACGGCTGGACCCACGTTCGCGCCGCACATCCGCCCATCGTCGTCGTCGGACCCTCCGCCCGCGCCGCCGACACTGCCCCGCGCCTGCGCTTCGTGCTCGGCCGCGCCCTGTTCGGCTGCCGGGCCCCCGCCGCCCTCATCACCGGCCTCCCGCGCCCGCTCGCCTCCGCCGTGCTCTCCGCCGCGCTGCAGGCCTTCCATCCCCGTCACATCCGCCGCACCCGCGTCAAGGACGACGCCGACCTCGCCACCCGCCTCGCCCAGACCTTCGCCCGCAAGCTGCCCATCCGGCTCGCGCGCCAGCTCAGCGCCCTGTTCAAGGACCACGAGCACGAGGGCTTCGACAGCCGCGACTGGCGGTCCTGGGCCCATCGCAGCGGCCAGCGCGTCGGCCTCTGCCTCGCCCGCAACATCGGCGTCGGCCTCGACATCCTCGGCCTCCCGCAGGACCCCGCCGAGCGCAGCCAGCAGCTCAAGCTGCGCGCCGAACAGGACCTCGACCTGCGCGACCTGCTGGTGTTCGCCACCAGCCCCGGTTACGTCGCCGCCCGCAAGACCCTCGGCTTCGAGGTCCGCGGCCGTTGACCATCACGCGCGTTCGGATCGCCCCCCGCAACGGCTTGCGACCGCGCCCCGAACATGCCTCATCATGAGCCACACAATGCGTCTACTCCTTCCTCTACTTGGACTGTTCGGCCTGACGACCGCATGCGGCACTATCGACTGTCCTGAAGGCCAAGTGGTCGTCGGCGATCGCCAAGGCACACGGCAAATGTGCGTGGACGCGAGCGACGCGAGCAGTGGCAGCGGCGAGACCACGCAGACCACCACGGATACCACCACCGACTCGCCAGACTGCGACGACGACCCCGCCTGCGGCCCTGACGAGGACGCCATGCGCTGCCCGTCCCAGTGCAACGCCTGCGGCGACGGCGTCGTCTTCGGCGACGAGGCCTGCGACAACGGCCCGCAAAACCAAACCTACTGGCCAGGCGGCGCCCCGGCCGACGCCTGCAGCGAGGCCTGTGACCTCGTCTTCCAGCGCTGCGGCGATGCCATCCAAAACCCCGCCGAGGCCTGCGACAACGGCACGAACAACGACCCCGCCCACACCCCGACGCCGCCCGCCGCCGACGCCTGCGCCCAGAATTGCCTGGCCGTGCGCTTCTGCGGCGACGCCACCCTCGACGCCGCCGACGGCGAGACCTGCGACAGCGGCCCGCAAAACCAGACCTACTGGCCCGAGGTCCCGCCCGCCCGCGCCTGCAGCGGCGCCTGCGACAGCACTTTCGAGTGGTGCGGCGACGCCAAACAAAATGGCCCCGAGGTCTGTGACAACGGTCAAAACCAGGACCCCGCCTACAGCCCCACCATCCCCGCAGCGCCGACCCCCTGCGCCGCCACCTGCACCCTTCCCCGCTTCTGCGGCGACACAACCCTCGACGCCGCCGATGGCGAGGCCTGCGATGATGGCAACAACATCGACGGCGACGGCTGCTCCGCTGACTGCCTCCACACCGAACGCCAAGTCTTCGTATCCAGCACCACGCTCGAGGGTGACCTGCAACAAGCCAAGGACAACCCGCAGAAGCTGACCGGCCTCGCCCTCGCCGACGCCCGCTGCCAGGCCCTGGCCACCCAGACCGGCCTGCCCGGCAACTTTAAAGCCTGGCTCAGCAACGCCACTGACGCCCCCGCGACCCGCTTCGATACCCGCTTCACCGGCCTCTACCGCCTCAAAAGCGCCGAGTACCCCATCATTGCCAGCGGCTGGTCCGGCCTCACCACCCAGCCGCTGCTCCACCCCATCGACGCCGATGAAAAAGGCGCAGCTGCCTCCGGCAAGATCATCTGGACCAACACCCTCCCCGACGGCACCCCGGCCTCCGCCCTCCACTGCAACAACTGGTCCTCCAGCGAGCTCGCCGACACAACCACGGTCGGTGGATCCAGCAAGACCGACCCCACCTGGACCAACGTCGCCGCCGGTCAGCTCTGTGCCCTGGCGAACCGCCTCTACTGTTTCGAGGACCCCGCCTGAGCCCCGTCCGCGACAATGTCGCTCACTGGCGCGCGCCTTGACCCCATCGTCGACGTAACACTCGCCAGATCCTGAACGCGGGTCGACCCCGCCTCATCCTGAGCCATCGCGGCGATTCGGCCTGTCCGCACATCCGCCCCCGGTGACAGACCCGGGACGCCACGGTTATGTTGCGCCCGGTTTGCACGACCCCGACGAGCACCGCACGCGGGCCGAGCTGCTGGCGGAGCTGCGCGTCCTCCGGGCCGAGCGCGAGCAACGGGCCGAGCGCGAGCTCCTGGAGGTCGTGCTGCGCGGGGTCGCCGACGCGATCACGATGCTCGCGCCCGACGGCCGCATCGTCTACGCCAACGCCGCCGCCGCCGCGCTGATCGGCGTGCCCGACGTCGCCACCCTGCTGTCCAGCGCCTACGGCGAGCTGGTCGTCAACTTCGAGCTGCTCGCGCACGACGGCAGCCCGCTGCTGCCCGGCCTCGGCCCGACCCGCAGGGCCTTCCGCGGCGAGCACGTGCACGAGGCCCCGCTGCGCTTTCGCGTGCGCGGCGAGGACCGCGACCGCTGGTGCCTGATCTCCGCCACGCCGATGTACGACGAGGCCGGCGAGGTCCGCCACGTCGTCAACATCTTCCGCGACATCACCGCGCGCATCGACACCGAGATGGCGCTCCAGGCCCAGCTGCGCCTGACCCAGACCATCACCGACAACGCGACCGCCGCGCTGCTCCTGCTCGACGCCCGCCAGCATTGCACCTACATGAACCCGGCTGCGGTGGCGATGACCGGCTTCACCGTCGACGAGGTCCAGGGCCGGCCGCTGCACGACTTCATCCACCATCACCACCCGGACGGTCGCCTTTACCCGATCGCCGAGTGCCCGATCGATCGCGCCCTGCCGCGGCGCCAGCAGGAGCGCGGCGAGGACAGCTTCATCCGCAAGGACGGCCGCTTCTTCCCGGTCGCCTTCACCGCCAGCCCGATCCTCGCCGACGGCCGACCGGTCGGCACCGTGATCGAGGTCGAGGACATCAGCGCGAAGAAGCAGGTCCAGGACGAGCTGCGCCTGCGCGCCCACGTGCTCGAGAGCATGGCCGAGGGTGTCAGCGTCGCCGACGATCGCGGCTTCATTCTCTACACCAACGCCGCCGAGGACCTGATGTTCGGCTATGCCGCGGGCGAGCTGGTCGGCCAGCACGTCAGCGTACAAAACAGCTACCCGCCCGCCGAGAACGCCCAAATCGTCGAGATGGTGATCGAGCACCTCGCCGAGCACGGGGTCTGGGTCGGCGAGTTCCACAACATCAAGAAGGACGGCACCTCGTTCATCACGAGCGCGCGCATCACCGCGCTCGATCTATCAGGCAAGCGCCACCTGCTGTGCGTGCAGGACGACATCACCCAGGAGAAGCGCGACCGCGAGGCGCTGCTGTTCCTGTCCGAGGCCAGCACCATGCTGGTCGCCTCGCTCGACCACAACAAGACCCTGCAGGAGCTCACCCGCCTGGTCGTGCCGCGCCTCGGCACCTGGTGCAGCGTGTACCTGCAAGAGGGCGCCGGCCCGGTCGAGCTCGCCGCGTGCAGCCACATCGATCCCGAGCAGGCCCTGCTGATCCACGAGCTCCACACCCGCTTCCCGCCCGACTCGCAGGGCCCGCACGGCCTGGCCACCGTGCTGCGCACCGGCAAGTCGCTGCTGCTGCCGGCGATCGACGACGCGATGTTGCAGGCCGCGGCCCGCAGCCTGACCGAGCTCACCCTGATGCTCGAGCTCGGCCCGCGCTCGAGCATCGTCACCCCGCTGATCGTGCAGGACCGGGTCTTCGGCGCCCTGACGCTCTCCAGCGCCATCGCCGGCCATCGCTACGACGGCTTCGACCTCGCGCTCGTCGAGGAGCTGGCACGCCGCGCCTCGGTGGCGATCGACAACGCCCGCCTGTTCGCCATCGGCCAGCGGGAGCGCGCCCGCGCCGAGGAGGCCAACCGCGCCAAGGACCTGTTCCTCAGCACCCTCAGCCACGAGCTGCGCACCCCCCTCACCGCGATCCTCGGCTGGACGCGCATGCTGCGGACCAGCAGCCTCACGCCCGAGAAGCGCGAGAAGGGCCTCGAGACGATCGACCGCAACGCCCGCGCCCAGGTCGCGCTCATCGAGGACATCCTCGACCTCAGCCGCATCGTCACCGGCAAGCTGCGCCTCGAGCTGCAGCCGGTCGAGCTGGTGTCGATCATCGAGGCCGCGGTCGAGACCGTGCGCCCGGCCCTCGACGCCCGCAACATCCGCCTGGTGCTCGCGCTCGACCCCGACGCCGCCACCGTCATCGGCGACCCCAATCGCCTGCAGCAGGTCGTGTGGAACCTGCTGACCAACGCCGTGAAGTTCACGCCGCGCGGCGGCAAGATCCAGGTCTGGCTGCGCCGCGAGGCCTCGCACGTCGAGATCACGGTCGCCGACAACGGCCAGGGCATCGACACGGCCCTGCTGCCCTACGTCTTCGACCGCTTCCGCCAGAGCGACGCCAGCACCACGCGCAGCCTCGGCGGCCTCGGCCTCGGCCTGGCGATCGTCAAGCACCTGCTCGAGCTGCACGGCGGCACGATCGACGCCGCCAGCGACGGCGAGGGTCAGGGCGCCACCTTCATCGTCAGGATCCCCGTCGCCCCGCTGCGCTCGTCCACCATGCCGGCCGTCGAGACCAGCTTGTCCCGCGACGGCCGCGCGCTCGAGTGCCCGCCCGAGCTCGTCGGCCTCAAGGTCCTGATCGTCGACGACGAGAACGACGTGCGCGAGTGGGTCGGCGCGCTGCTCGAGCACTGCAGGGCCCTCGTGTTCACCGCGGGCTCCGCCGCCGAGGCCCTGGGGGCCATCGCCCGCCATCGCCCCGACGTGATCGTCTCCGACATCGGCATGCCCGGCGAGGACGGCTACACCCTGATCAAGAAGATCCGCGCCCTCAGCCCCGCCGACGGCGGCGGCACCCCGGCAATCGCCCTGACCGCGTATGCCCGCATGGAGGATCGCACCCGGGCGATGGTCGCCGGCTTCAACATGCACGTCGCCAAGCCGATCGAGCCCACCGAGCTGCTGATCACGATCGCCAACCTCACCGGCCGACTCGCGGGCAGCTGAGGGAATACGCTCACCACCGGCGACCGGACACCTGTCACGGCATCGCCGTGAAATTGGCCTGAAATAGATTTCCGCCGACGTGTCGCTACCCTGACGACATTCAGACCGGCGCGGGTGAGGCCCAGTCGGACCGGATCCATCACCATGGCGCTTCAGCGGATATTGTCGGCGCTCGATCGCTGGGTGCCGCGCGAACACATCGGCGACTTCGACCGCTATCGCCAGTCGATGATGGCGCTCGGCGTGTCCCTGACGATCGTGGTCGTCTGCATCCCGTCGGCCGGGTTCATGTACACCGTCGCGCCCCCCGAGGAGCGGCTGCTCGTCGCCTTCAACACCCTCGCCACGGCGGCCCTCGCGGGCCTCACCGCCACGCTGCTGCACCGCCGCGGCCTGGTGTGGGCCGGCAACTGGCTCGCCGGTCTGCTGTTCCTCGGCGGCTGCTTCGCGGTCCTGCGCGGCGGCGGCGTGTTCTCGCCCTTCATCCAGATCTTCCCGGTGATCGTGGTCCTGGCGACGCTGATCGCCGGCCGCCGCTCCGGCATCGTCTGGGCCGTCGCCGCCGCCGCCGTCGTGCTCGCCGCGATCGCCCTCCTCGACGAGCAGGTCATGCGCCAGCAGCTCGATCGCGTCAGCGCGCCGGCCCAGGTCGCGGGCTTCATGGCGATCATGATCCTCGCCGTCCACGCCACCTTCATCGCCCTCTCGGAGGTCAGCAAGCGCCAGGCCATCGCCCAGATCGCCGTCACCACCCGCGCGCTCGAGGCCCGCGCCGCCGAGCTGCACGAGAAGACCGCCACCCTCGAGCTGCTCTCGAGCATCGCCTCGGCCGCCAACGCGGCCGTCGACACCGGCGAGATGATCCACCGCTGCCTGCAACCACTCGCGCGCGCCACCGGCTTCGAGGTCGCCGTCGCCGTGCTCGGCGATCAGGCCGGCATGCACTTCATCAGCACCGCCAGCGACCCCGGGGCGATCGGCGAGGCGCTCGGCGTGCTCGACCGCTCGAACTGGCTGCGTGCGCTCCAGCGCCGGGCCTCGCTCGAGTGGGTCGACCTCGCCGCGACCGACGACCCGACCTGGGCCGGCATGCGCGCGACCGGGCTGCGTCAGGTGCTCGGCATCCCCGTGCACGTCGACGCCGAGGCCGTCGCCGGCGTCGTGCTGCTGACCGCGACGCCGGTGCGCTCCGCCGTGGTCGAGGCGATCGTCGGCGCCGCGCAGGTCGCCCTCGCCGCGCAGATCGGCCGGGTCCTCGCGCGCGAGCGGGTGATCGCCGTCTCCGCCGAGGCGCGGCAGGTGGCGGAGGCCGCGAGCCTGGCGGCCCAGGAGGCGTCGCGGTCCAAGTCGGAGTTCCTCGCGGCGATGAGCCACGAGATCCGGACGCCGATGAACGGCGTGATCGGCATGACGGGCCTGCTGCTCGACTCGCCGCTGAGCGCCGAGCAGCGCGAGTTCGCGGAGGTGATCCGCACCAGCGGACAGGCGCTGCTCGGTGTGCTCGGCGACATCCTCGACTTCTCGAAGATCGAGTCCGGCAAGCTCGAGCTCGAGATGCAGGAGTTCGGGCTCCGGGCCTGCATCGAGGAGACCCTCGACCTGTTCGCCGGCACCGCCGCGGAGAAGAACCTCGGCCTCGCCTATCAGATCGAGCCCGGCTGCCCGGAGACCTGCGTCTCGGACCCGACGCGGCTGCGGCAGGTGCTGGCGAACCTCGTCAGCAACGCCGTCAAGTTCACGGCCGACGGCGACGTCCAGGTGCTCGTCGGCCAGCGCGGCGACAACCTGCGCTTCACGGTCCGCGACAGCGGGATCGGGATCCCCGAGGAGAGCCGGGCGCGGCTGTTCCAGCCGTTCTCGCAGGTCGACGCCTCGACGACCCGGCGCTTCGGCGGCACCGGCCTCGGCCTGGCGATCTGCAAGCGCCTCGTCGAGCTGCTCGGCGGCACGATCACGGTCGAGAGCGAGGCGGGCCGCGGCAGCGTGTTCAGCTTCACCGTCGCGCTGCGTCGCGGCGAGGCGACAGCCGCACAGGCGGAGTGGTTGCGCGGGAAACTGGCCGCGATCGTCGAGCACAGCCCCGCGGTCCGCGAGGCGCTCGCGCACCAGCTGCTGCCGTGGGGCATGGAGTCGCGTTGCTTCGCCACGCTCGCGGAGGCGCAGGCCGCCGCCCGCACCAGCCGCTTCGACGTGCTGCTCCTCGACGCCAGGCTGATCGGCGATCACGCCGCGCTCGCGGCCGACGGCCCGCACCCGCCGGTCGTGATCCTGGCCTCGCTGCACCGCCTCACCACCGCCCGCTCGATCGCCGACGTCGCGGGCATCGTCAGCAAGCCGATCAAGCGCTCACAGCTCCACGACGTCTTGCAGCACATCTTCGTCGCCGCGCTGCCGGTCCAGCCCGGCGTCGACAAGGCGGCCGACGCCGCGGTGGCCATGGCCGAGAGCCTGCCGGCGCGGGTGCTCCTGGTCGAGGACAGCGCGATCAACCAGAAGGTCGCGCTGCGCATGCTCGAGCGCCTCGGCTATCGCGCCGACGTCGCCTGCGACGGCATCGAGGCGGTCGCGGTGGTCCAGCAGATCGCGTACGACGTCGTCCTGATGGACGTCCAGATGCCCGGCCTCGACGGCCTCGGCGCCACCCGGCAGATCCGTCGCGGCCCGCTGCCCGGACCCCAGCCGTGGATCGTCGCCATGACGGCCGAGGCGCTCAGCGGCGACGAGGCCCGCTGCCGCGCCGCCGGCATGGACGACTACGTGTCCAAGCCGGTGCACATGGCCGCCCTCGCCGCGGCGCTGCGCCGGGGACTGCTCGCCCGTCACGCCCTCCCGCCCACGCCCACCGAACCGGCATCGATGGACTTCGGCGGACTGGCCGCGAGCTTGACCGCGCTCGCGCGTGAACTCGGCGATGACTTCGTCGACACGCTCGTCCGCGAGTTCCTGCGCGGCGTCCCGCAGCACCGGGCCGCGCTGCTCGCCGCCCGGGCGCGCCGCGACCTGCCCGCCCTCAAGCGCCTGGCGCACACGCTCCAGGGCGAGTCCGGCAACCTCGGCATCCTTCGGCTGTCCCGCGCCTGCGCGACGCTCCAGCGGGCCGCCGGCGCGGGCGTCGAGCTCGAGGCCCCGAGCGCGGCCGTGCTCGACGCGCTGACCACCGCCGAGCGCTCGCTCGCCGCGCTCGTCGACCGGCTCTGACCCGATCAGATGAAGAGCGTCAGCTTCGACTGGATCGCGTCGTCCAGGTAGCTCACCGCGCCGCCGAATTCGACCCCGTCGATCAGCTCGTCCTCGCGGATCCCCATCACGCCCATCGCCATCTGGCACGCGACCAGCTTCACGCCCTGCTCGCGGGCCAGGGTGATCAGCCCCGGCAGCGTCTCGACGTTGTGCTGCGCCATCATCCGCTTGAACATCACCGGACCCATGCCGAGCATCTGCAACTTCGAGGTGCCGACCCCCGCCGGGCCGCCCGGCAGCATCGCCGTCAGCAGCTTCTCCTCCACCGTCTTGCCGGCGAAGCTCGTGCACTTCTTGAGCGCCACCAACCCCCAGAAGGTGAAATACATCGACACCTGCAGGCCCATCGCCACCGCCCCGTTGGCGATGATGAAGGCCGACATCAGGCGGTCGAGCTCGCCGCTGAACACCAGGATGCTCGCCTGCTCGGGCACCACCGCCGCCTCGAGCCCGCGCAGCCGTCCGAGCGCCTCCTCGACCTGCGTCGTCAGACCGCCGAGGCGCGCCGCGACCCGCTCCTCGACCAAACGCTCGATCAGCTCACGCAGCGCCGGCTCGACGCTCGCCGGCTCCGCCGCGCTCAACGTGTCCCCTGCTTCTCGACGGTCGCGCGCTGGACCTGGCCGGGCTCGAACTCGACGATCGTGTGGCCGAAGCGCCGCGCCCACGCCTCGAGGTCGCTACGAAACGCCGGGTCATCCGCCTCGACCATCACGCGCATGCCCGCCGTCAGCGAGCGAAACGTCTGGCTGAGCCGCACGATCGGCATCGGACAATTCAGGCCCTTGCAGTCGAGAAACATTGTTTCCATGGCAACGCAACAGTACAGGAAGACCGCGGCACCGGCTCGTGTCTGCATGCTCATCGACACGGTGCGAAATTCACCGCGGCACAGATGCAGAACCGCCGGTCATCACTGCATGCGCCCCGCCCACCGGCTCCGAGGTCCGCGCCTGCGAGCCGCACGCGGGCGGCGCCGACGCTGCGAGGCCAGCGCGCCGCCGACGTCGCAAGCGCAGCGCCAGGACGCCTGACCCGCCGCCATCGGCCCTCAGCGGCCTCGACAAGGTCGGTCACCGTGATGCCATGCAACCGATCGTCGACGCGATGCTCGCCGACTTCAGCCGCGACCCCCGCGTGGCCCTCGTCCGTCGTCCGCCCAAGCGCGACCGCGACGGCCACGAACGCGACCGCGACACCCTGTTCGCGCCCGGCGACCTCCAGCGTGGCCGCCACATCGAGGCCCGCCGGCACATCCGCGGACACCTGACGGGCTCCGACCGCGTACAGACGTCCGGGGACCTCGTCGACCTCGAGCACCACAACTTCGCCGCCATGGACGCGGCCCGCCTGCGCAGCGCCGAGCTCGCGGTGGCGCCGTGGTCCGACGACTACTGGCCGGTCTACCTCGGCGGCCTCGGCCAGCGTTACGCCGACCCGCGCTTCCCGCTCGCCGCCGACTGGTCGCGCAACCACGCCTACGTCCAGGCCCACCCCGTGCACGCCATCCTCGCCGCCGCGGATCGCCGCGCGATCGACCGCCTCTCACCCGCCGAAAAGTACGACCTGCTCGTCGGCGACCGCGCCTTCAACCTGAGCGGGCGCTGCTGGTCCGAGGGTCGCGCGCGGCACCGGCAGACCGGCGAGGTCGAGAGCTGGATGGGCATCGGCCACGGCTGGGCGATGGCCTCGTACAACCTGCCGCGCCCGCTCCACTCCGTCGACACCTTCGCCGCTGACGGCACCCCGCTGCGCTTCTACCCCGCCGACATCAAGGCCCTCGCCTCGTTGTTGTGGGCGCAGTCCGATATCCGCCCGCGCTGCACCGGCGGCCCCGGCATCAACCCCGACACCTTCCACCTCGCGCTCGTCAACCAGCTCGGCGTCGCCCGCCGCAGCCTGATCCTCGACGCCACCCACGATCACGAGCTGTGGAACCAACCGGTCTACGCCTATCACTACGAGCTCTTCAACCCCCGGACCCTGCGCCACGCCACCACGCTGGCCGCCGCCCGCACGGCGATCGCCGACTACGACCGCGACCTCGTCTGTCGCCGCCGCGGCCCCGCCACCGCCGCGATCGTCGGCGTGATGATGGAGGTCCTCTACGTGCGCAGCTCGATCCCCGTACATGTCCCCAAGGACAGCCACATCCGCGACGCCCAGCGCTCGGTGCGTTACCTCTACGACCTCGAGCTCGACGCCGACGGCGAGGTCATCGGCGGCGAGTGGTACACCCACCGCCACCCCGACTTCCTGTGGACCCCACCCGCGAGCGCCCGCCCCCGCACCCTGGCCGACACCATGCTCCACGGCCACTGGGCCCGCGACCGGCCGCTGCCCGAGCCCTGGCGCCGCCTCGCCTGGTCGACCTCGAACAGCGCCCGCCCCTCACCGCTCGCCACGATCGTCGAGGCCCTGATCGCCCGCGCCCGCGCCTGAAAGCCCCGCCAACATGCGCTTCATCACCTGATTCAGCGCGAACAGGTGTCGTGCTAGAAGGCGCCATGCCCAAGAGAGCCGGCCGCAAGGGCACCCCAAGAAACTCGGGACCGCCGCACCCGGGCCGCTCCTGCTCACCCAGGTCACGCTCGAGCGCTTCAAGGCCGCCGCGAACTCCGGGCCCATCGCGCTGCGCCCCTTCAACGTCGTCATTGGCCGCAATGGCGCCGGCAAGAGCACCCTGCTCGAGGCCCTGCAGTGGATCGAGCTCGCGCAGCGGGTCGACATTCGCGCCGCCTGCGAGCGCTACTACGGCATCCATGACCTCATCCATGCCAGCGCGCCGAAGACCCGGCGCTCGTTCGAGCTCGAGCTGCACTGGCAGCAGCAAGGCGCAAAGCAGCCCCGCGGCTTTCGCTACGGCCTGAAGATCGGCGAGCGCCGCGACCGCAACCCGGAGATCCTCGGCGAAGCGCTCGACGACACCACAGGTCCGCGCCTCCGCAGCGTGATCGAGCAAACAGAGGTCGGCCGATTCGTCTCGCCGTCGCCTGGCGGCTTCGGCTTCGTCTTTGACGATCCGGAGCACCTGGCCCTCGGCTTCACGCCGCGGCTGGGCCGCCCGCAAGCGGCGGTCCGCAAGTCCTCGATCGCCCCGGTCCATGACTTCTGGAGCCGCGCCGTCTTCCTCCGCCTCAGCCCGAATCGCCTCGCCCAGACCTCACCGCCCCGCCGCGGACTGTTCGCCCCGATCCTCGACGAGGAGGGCCATCACCTCCCCACGCTCCTCAACGAGCTGAGCGACGCCCAGCGCCAGAAGCTCGTCCAGTGGATCCAGGACGTGCCGCAGGGCGTCACCGGCGTCACGGTCTCCCAGCCGCGGAGCGAGCGCGAAGAGGTGTTCTACAGCCTGATCGAGCAGCTGCCCGCGCCCGGGCGACGCACCGGCGGCAAGCCGTTCCCGATCCCCGCCTGGATGCTCTCGGAGGGCACACGCCGCATCACGGCCCTGTTTGCCCTCCTGGTGCGCGACCCTCCGCCGTCGCTGCTCTGCATCGAGGAGATCGAGAACGGCCTCGATCCCTGGGCGCTGCTCACGGTCCTCCGGCACCTGCAGTCCGCAGCCGATCGTGGCATCCAAGTGATCGTCACCACCCACTCGCCCTGGTTGCTGGACCACGTCGAGATCGACGCGATCCTGCATGTGCAACGGACCGCCGGTGAGACCCGCTACGAGCGCTTCGCCGACCGGGCCGCGGTCAAGGCCTTGCAGGGCCTGGCGCCCGCCGGAGCGATCTACATCGACGAAACGCCGGGGACCTGAGCGTGGCGCCCAGCGTCGCATTATTCGTGGAGGCAGCGGCGAGAGCGTGCCCTCGAAAAAAGAGTCCGGCGCGCTCGCCCGCATCTGGGGCGAGCTGCTGCCAGCGGCGCTCGGCTGTCGCACTCGCCCGCACGTGATCCCGATCAGCAAGCGACACCTGATCGCCCTCGACCGCACGAAGCCGCAGCCCACCGGCTCGCTGGCGCTCGATATTCTCATCAAGCGACAACTGCAGGTCGCGCCGTTCCAGACCGCGATCATCGCCTGGGACCTTCAGCCGCCGTGGGACCCCAACGCCCGCCGCTGTCGCTGGCAAGAGACCCTCGACCTGTACCGGCTCCTCGGCAGCAGTCCGATCCTCGAGGACCCGTGGCGGTCCCGCGCCCGCGCCCGCTTCGAGGCCTTACAGGCGCGCCCCACACCCGCGGCCCGCACCCGACCGCACGCGCTCGTGCGCGGCGAGATCGGCGTCCTCTGCATGGAGCCGATGTTCGAGGCGCTGCTGCAAGATGAACGCGGCATCCTCGCGGCGCTCGGCCTCAATCCTACCCCGCACGACTGGCCGCCCGGCTGGAAGCGTGGCGACTTGCGCGACCCGGATCGTGCCCTCCTCAAGCCAGCGATCCTCGCGGCCCAGCGCAGCAAGAAGCGCGCCCGGATCGTCGAGCAGATCAACGGCGACATGAAGACCCGCAAGAACGAGTGGGGCGCCTACCTGCTCGAGTCGCTGCTCGCGGGCAAGTCGACCCACAAGCGGGTGCTCTCACACCCGCTCGCTATTCGCTTGCGCGAGCTCCTGCCCTGAACTCGGCGGAGCGCCTGAAAGCCGCTCACAGCAGCTGGCACATACCCGCCACGCACACCGGCTGCACATCGGTGCACAGATACACCTGCGGGCAGATCACCTGATCCGGCGGCAGGTCGCACATCTTCACCTGGTCGACGCAGTCCACGTGCGCCGGCACCTCGTCGCCGCCCTCGTTGCACCCGCAGCAACCCGAGCTGGTCTTGACGCAGTCCTTGTCCGTCTTGCACACGCAATCGACCGGCGGCGGGCCATCGACGCACTCGCACAGCTGGCAGCCGTTCGCATCGGTCTTGTATTCGACGCAGTCGATGTCGCACTGGATGTCCGGGCAGACCGGCACGCAGCTCCCGCCGCCACAGTCCTCGCTGCACGCCTCCTCGCCGGTCGCCGGATCGCAGGTGCACGCCGTCGGCACGCACATGCTCTCCACGACCTTGCACTCCTCGCCGTCCGCGCAGCTGTTCTTCTTGCAACCCGGCGGCTTGTAGCCCGCGCACAGGTCCGCCGCGGTGGTCCCTACCTCCGTATCGCCACCCGCCGTGTCGCCGCTGGTCCCGATGACGGTCGTACCCCCGCCGCCCTCCGTCACGCCCCCGGACCCGGCCTCCGTCGCCCCGGCCGTGCCGGTCGCCGTCGGCCCCGTGGCCGAAACGCCGCCGGTGCTGCCGGTCTGCGTCGCGCTCCCGGTCTGGCTCGCGCTGCCGGTCGTCTCGGAGGGCTCGCTGTTACAGGCCAGCAAAAACCCACAGGAAAGCATCCATCGATTAATCAATTGCGGCATGACTCTG
>Ga0116158_10002045_pt1 | contig 17968 bp, 19 predicted proteins | sample AD_UKC052_MetaG_FD_89883 | JGI IMG/M metagenome (GOLD analysis project Ga0116158, IMG submission 89883) | Active sludge microbial communities of municipal wastewater-treating anaerobic digesters from USA - AD_UKC052_MetaG | ecosystem: Engineered > Bioreactor > Anaerobic > Digestate | place: USA... | reverse complement strand
GTATGGCGGTTCTAATATTCAAGGCCATTCCCAAGGCCAAGGAAGATGGCAAGAAGGGCGTCGGAATGCCATCCACGGTATGCTGCTTAAATTTCAATTTTCTTAACCGGCTGTTCAACCTGCCGGGCGGGGATTCCATATGACAAACCCTTATCTTCAGGCGGTGGCCGACATCGAACGGAATAAGTGGTGTGTCGATCTCCGATGCAGCACTTGCCACGCCCAAGACTTCCGGTCTGCCGTGTCCAGTATTCCTGATCTCCAATCGGCGCTGTTATCCCTCGATCTAGAATCTCTCATTTCCCACAAGAATTGGAACAGTGCGCTCAGGATTACGGTTATGGACCATCGCTTGTCTGTTGACTGGGGGCTTATTCTCTCGTCTTGGCTTTCCTATGCGCAAGATCATGTGGATTTTGCAGACAAGGTTTGGTTCTACATCGTCAACCGCAGCCCATGTGATAGGGAAACACGCAGTAAATGGCTGGAAATGTGCGTTGGACTTGCCATCCGCACGCGGCATACCTCCCTGCTTGAATCTCTTGTACGTATCCTTGGCCCCAGAACATCAGATTATGGTGATTTGTTGGTCGTTTCCTTGGAGGAGGCTCCCCGTTCGTCGCTGTTGACAAACGCTTTGGTGAAGGCGGGATTCCTTCCCTCAGCGGAAGATATTAAGAGAGAGAAGAGTCGGGACATCGCTGGGCAAAGGCTGTTTGGTGCCATACGTCGGAATGACATTAAGGCGGTGAAGGCATTATTGGCAAAAGGGGCAAATTTGTCGGTTAAGGACGGGGAAGGGCGGACGGTGCTGGAATACGCGAAATCACGAGGATGTGAAGATGTGGTGGTAATGATAGGAGGTAATGATAATGATTGAAGTATCGGATGTTTACTTTAAACGATTAAAGATTGTGGCCATTATCTTCTATTCACTATTGCTGTTTTCGTACTCAATCAAAATCCTCCCTGTCAGCATTAGAAATCCCGTTTTAATGGTCTGGGCAGTTAGTTTTACTATCTCAGGATTTTTATGTCTTTATTATATATGGCAATCTGCAAAGTTACTCGGAAGAAAACCACTATATTATGTTTTCGTAGCCATTGCTATTCCATTGATTGGTGTGGGAATAATATATTTTTCTCTGAGAAAGGATTATATTGAATCAGACGAGATCATACAAAATAGCCCTACCGAGGAAGCCACAGATAGACAGAGCAATAAGGAAGAAAGTGCATACGAAATTTCTGAAACCAAATCGGTGGGAAATTTGGCCGCTGCGGACATTAAATACAATCAAAACTCGATAACCAAGGAAGATGGTTTGAAAAAATTAGGAATCGTCAGAGGGAAAGGATGGCAAAAACCAATAATCATAACTACTATGTTAGCAATGTTCTTAATGGGCATCTTCCCTCATTGGATTGTTAAATACGAGGGGATGAAAGTCAATAGGGGTTATTCGTTCATTTTATCGCCGCCCGTTCCTGCAGCAGAGATAGACATTACGCGATTTGTTGTTCAATGGGTTCTGGCCACACTATTAGCTTGTACGTTTTTGTATATATTCAAATCTAAAAATGGACATGATCCGAAGTAATCAAAAAGGTTGATTAAATAGTTGTACATCCGTTTCCTGATCCACTTTCTCAAAAAGCGCATAGTGGCTTCCCTGAAGAAGTCTGAAGCTCGTAACCATCTGTACAAATGTTCCTTCTTCTATCCGTGTTCCATATCTGATTTGATGTTTTATCAGAGAGTGAACCTTATAGATTCGATTTCTTCGCTCTTTCTTTTGAAGAACTGGGAAGCCTGTTCAAGGGCTTTCTGCAAATTCTCCAGGTCTCTCCAAACTTCTTCCTGACCTATGGACGCCGCATTTTCTTTGATCAGGTCCTTATATTCACTTGTGAGCACGGCGATCTCCATCAATCGGATCATGGCATCAAATATATCGTCATGCACCGAGGTGAGTCCATAATAGCTGTCGGGAACGCGCTTACCTTCGAGAATTTTCCTCAAGGCAGGTAAAAATCCCCATTTGCGATTGTTGTATGCTTCTGCTGTCAAACTCATCTTTCTTACCTCCATGTATGGTTTGCATTTGTTGATATGCTATCCGAATTATTGATGATTCATGCCTCCCCCTTTACAATCCATCGGCAAAATTTTAATTGGTCTTCTATGTCTTCAATCTCATTCGCAATGCCATGATTCCCGGCTGCAAGTTGTTCGAGATAATATAATGCCCTGGCGTCCAGTGGGCATAATATGCAGGCCTTGATAAAGCATTTTGCCGCTTCTGGGTATCTGCCCTGTCCCTGTAACGACATCCCCAGGTTTTTATATGCGTTATGGCGTTGCGGGTCTATCTCGATCGCTTTGCAGCACCAGCTTTCTGCCTCGTTGAAACGCTCGATCACATTCAGGCAATATCCAAGGTTGTTGTTGCTATAATAGGCAATGTCCAACGATTCGGATTCAAGTAGTGATGCTTGAGAATACCAGGTAACGGCGTCTTTAAACTTCCTCCTCGTTTCCATGAGCGTCCCCATCCCAAAGGCAACGAATGCCTTCTGCTCGGAATCGTCCAACGCGTCCATGATCCTGGCGGCTAAAGGAACAACACAAGAGAGATATTGATTGTCTTGAAAGCGTGCCTTAACCAGGGAAAAGAGGGAGTCCCTTTCTGCTTTTTGTTTCTCCTTGCTTGTATCGCCGCTTTGGATACATTTCTCTGTCTTTTCGAGCATGAACGATAACAAATCTTCATTCGAAACAACCTGCCCGTCTGGAAATATCCAACATTTGCCGTCAAAGGGGGTTTTCATTGCGTAAGCCTATTCATCGTGTTTTGATTATCTGCCATTAGGTGTTTAAGAATCGTTTTTTGCCAAGGCAAATTTCTGTTACGAGACCATTTTCTCTCTCCTTGCTTCCCTCCGCCGCTCTTTACGTTCCCTCAGTGTACAGGGTTTACATTTCTTAACCTGGAATATGTCGGCCTTCTTCACGTATCGGACATTACCACAGGTGCAGATAATCTTGTTGTTGAAAATGGTGGTATCGACCGTTTCCGGCAAACCTTCATAATCAAGCTGCTGGGCACTGCCTGATGGAGGGTTGTCTGCTTCGGGGGTGGTTTCTTCTCTGTTTAATCCGCGCTCGTAAATGCGCCCGGATGATAAGGTATAAAACTTGTTGAACCTCGGCAATTTGAAGCTTGTCTGGCCGTTGCTCGATTTGCTGACAATGACCTCCTCACCGTGGTACACAATGCTGTGGACGCCGACCTTATCAGCGACGCGCTCCCTGATCATCTGCCTGACCAATTCCTTTGCTTCATCATGATTGTTACCCATCAGTAATCCTCCCTTCTGGGAAATATCGTTTTATTACCCAATGGTCCCCTGGTAATGACCGTATGTGATGTATGGTTCCCATAACGGTCTTTGGATGCCACCTGCCGCCATTTTTGGCAGTAACGCCGTTGCCATTTAAGTGGTCTGCGATCTTCTGGTAAGACATCCCTGAATTTTTCATCCTAATCATGTCTTGGACCGTGCCCATGGCCTCGGGGTCGGGCGTCAAATCCCTGCCCACGAGATCAAAACCAAACGGGACTGCACCGACCAGTCTGAGGGAGCTTTTCATAAACTGCATAGCGTCCTTTGTCCGTTCGGCGATAATGTCCCGTTCCCATTGGGCAAGGGTGGCAAGAATATTCATGACCATCCGTCCATTGGCTGTGGACGTGTCAAAGTTGTCCTGTAGGCTTGAGAAGGCTACCCCATGCCTGTTGAAGACGTCCTCAACCAGATAGCCCAGATCCTTGACCGACCGGGTCAACCTGTCCAGCTTCAGGGTAACGACCACGTCAAATTCCTTCCTGCGGCATCCCTTGATGATGGTCTGTATGCCGGGGCGATTTAGATTCTTGCCCGAATAACCCTCGTCCTTGATGATAGAGTGCAGGTTCCAATCCTTGGCGGTACAATAGGCGAGGATTTTCTGTTCCTGGTTGGAAAGGGATATGCCTAATTGCTTTTGCTCCTCCGTGCTTACCCTTGTATAGCCGATGGCCTTCATAATGACGTCTCCCTCATGTGTTCACGTTAAAATTTGCAAGGCTGATACCAGGGAAATGGATTCAACGGACTGTATTTGCTGAAGATTGAAATACGAAGGGTTGGGTATTGCTGAAGAAATTGTGGCAACGATGATACAATATTGTGGCAGGGGCGAATAATGGTTAACTGCACTTTTCAACATTCTGCATCATTTTCATGTTTGTGCAGAGACGCCCGGTAGCGATATATATATATATATGGCAATCTGGGTAAAGCAACATGAGAGAAGGGAATATGCTATTCGTCAGAGTAAAATTATCCTTCCTGATAAGTGCCGGGTATTAATACTTAAGAATGTTATGAAGCATTGAAAGATGCGCTTCTATGAAAAACACCTTTTCATCCTTGCAGTTATATGATGAAAAGGTTATCTGTAAAAATATTAATGCGTTGATTGTGAAATTTTTCCTCCTACCATGAATTCATGTATAAGATTTTACAATCTGGTAAACATGAAGGCAAAGGTAAGATAACGAAACAGCAACCGCCATCTGCGGAAGATCATATGGTTGATGACAACCAAAGTGATCCAATACACGGATATTTTTAATGTTTATTATCTCAAACGGAGGAAGGATGAATTACCCTATAAGATGGCTGTGCTGGCAACTGCACATAAATTGATCCGTGTCGTCTATGCTATGTTGACACAACGAACAACTTTTTCTCTGCAGGCGAATTTATGATAGTTGACTGAAGTCAAGCGGTCAGCGATTTTGGGCATCATGCCATTTTTCAACCAATATTCTTTAACGTTGGTTTTTTTACAATGGATAAAATTCCATTATTATGCCCGCCGGGCTTTTGATAGTAATAAAGACCAAATACTAGATGGTAGAAATGTAATAGCTATGATTTTATAATGCATTTATTCTTTTCATTCTTAATGAAATGAAGTATAATTATATGAGATTTCAGAGAAAGTCCGGTGGGTATATTAATTGTTTAATCATTATCGGGAAATAATATGAATACTAAAAAAACAGCACTCGATCCTTTTCGTGCGCTCATGGGTGTTTTGGAAAAGAGAGGCAACAGCGACGCTTTGCGAGCAGCGGCGAATTCTGCTGGACTTATCTTCGACTCGTCTTTGTGGGAAAAAGATGCCTATTCGCACACGACAAGAATCCGCGCTCTTGTTCCGCGTATTTTGAAAGCATACGATGCGCTAGATGAAAGAGATCAATTATCTGCGGCGCGTACAGTTCTTATGAGTACACACGACGATGAAATAAATGTTGCCCTTGAAAAATTAGGGTGGGCAGTGCAAGACGGTGATCTAGTAGTGAAAGCGGCTGATGTACGCGAGGTATTTTTCCCGAAAGGTTCACCATGGGATGCCCACGTTGTGTTAAAGGAACTATTCGCTGAAGCAACACGCAATCTTACAATAATCGATTCATATGCTGACACTACGATTTTTAAGATGCTCTCCGCGCGGCCTGTCGCTGGATTAACAGTACATATTCTTTGCTCTAAATATGCATCTGCTGTGGCAACGGAAGCTGCACGCTTCGTAGCTCAATACCCAGGTGTCACAATCGAAACCAGACAATCGCGTGATTTCCATGATCGATTTATCGTTATAGATGACAATAATTGTATCCATATTGGCTCATCATTGAAAGATGCTGGCAAGATGGCTTTTATGATAAGTCGTTTGGAAGATGATATCAATCGAACAGCGTTGTTGAAAGCGTTGACAGATGCATGGTCTACTGCGACCATTGTTTGAAGGAAGGTCCAACAAATCAGTAGAGCCGATCGTAGCGCAAGGAGTGCTACTCCGGCTCACTTCGTCGTCGGCGTTGTGCAAATAAACATCTGCTGGAGGATTGGTGACATATGATGAAGAAAGAGAAGGAGTCCCTAAAAGCTTTTATCATAATGCCGGTATCAACGCCTGGAGAGTCAGTTTCCCTATATCAAAACGATTCTGAACACTTCAATCACGTATTAGAACATATTTTTGTGCCCGCGCTGGCAAAAGCTGGTTTCTCGCCGATTCGCCCTACTGCAAAAGGTTCTGATATTATTCATGCTGAAATTATCAATAACTTGGAACAGTCCGATTTGGTTCTTTGTGATATGACTTGCTTAAACCCTAACGTTTTTTTTGAATTCGGTATCCGGACTGCCCTTGATAGGCCCATTTGCTTAGTTGCGGACGATAAGACGCAGATAGTGCCTTTTGATACACAAATCATCAACTACCACACGTACAAATCGGATATTCGTCCTTGGGTGGTTGAATCTGAAATCGAACGACTTTGTGCACACATTCAATCATCAATCGAAAGAGCGCCTGATTATAACACGTTATGGAAAGTCTTTGGTTTTACGACCAAAGGAAGATCAAGCACAGATATTGAAACAAACCAGGAAATAAGAATTCTTCAGATGCAGAACAAAGTGCTATCAATGCAACTTGAATCAGCAGCGAAAAAGACAGATCTCCCGACTGAAGTTAGTGTACAGAATAAGCCAATTCATAGATGTTCAAGATGCAATTATGGGTTCACTATAAACGACCCATATGGCCCTACCGATGGCACTACGTTTGTCGCCACTACTCACATGTATAGCCGTTCGAGTATCCCAATTTCCCAATTGGGAATATATCCTCCTGCGATACCAGAAAGACGAGCAGTACAGTGTCCAAATTGTGGAAATTGGGACCCTGTTTGATTGAAAACCTATGATTAAGAGTATTGTTGATGTCAGCAATTTGTTCTAAATGTTCGCCCAACGAATAAGACTTCGCAGCGTAGCGGCGGGCAATGCCTAGGCCTGCTGATGTTATCGTTGGGCGTGTGGAGAAAAAACGTAATGGCCGAATGGATTACATACCTTTCTGAGGATGAATGCATTAATCTACATCATAAACTTTTACTCGTTGACGTAGCATACCAGAGGTCAGGTCTGCCATCAGACGCCTTGATTTTCACAATAGATAGAATAGGGCCTCTCAAGATACAAGTATTTTCAAATGAGCATCCGCCACCGCATTTCAGAGTCATATGCAATGCAGGTCGGAATGACTTTAGCATATCTGATTGTATGCCTCTTCACGGAAATGATTTGGGTCGTTTCTTTCGCGAAATTCGTGAATGGCACAAGATACATAAGAAAAGTCTTATTGCAGCATGGAATGAAACACGCCCATCGGACTGCCCGGTTGGACCGTATCAAGAATAAAAAACGCACAACCGCCACTAGAGACGATTGCAACCCGCTTGGCTGCTTCGGCTCAGCTTTTGGTTAGACATTAGAAAGGGGATGATCGTGACCACTCAAAATGAATTTTTTATTGATAATGCTATAGATAACCTGATAGAAGACTTTTGTATGTATCCGAATAAATATTTAACTGAAGAAGATGTAAGGACTCATCTATGCTTGAATCTTATGGAGAGATTTGGTGTCATTCAGAAAACAAAAGATAGTGACAGATCAATAGCGCTTCATACAGAGGTTCGTTGGTGGGGACCAAATGGTTCTCAAGAACGCTCAGATATTGTAATTTTTGATGTTTCAGAATTGAGCGTCACTAAAGAAGTCATAAAAAAGCAAACAAAAATGAAAATCATTCCCCAAAAAGGTTATTCATTTAATAAAGCTCTTGCTATTATTGAAATCAAATTGAGGCGCACTGTTGACTGTAGTGACAATCAGTACATTAAAAAAATAAAAAAAGATATCAATAAGCTTACAAATATAAAACAAATGTTTAATGATTTTTATGACAGTGCCCCAGTGCTTAGTATGGTTGCTTTAGATAAACGAAATCTAATTCCATATTTAGCAAATTGCACTGAAAACATAGGGGTTAAATTTAAATACGCCTATAAGACAAAATATACATAACCTAACATATTGCTTAACACCGAATAAGAATGCCGCTCTTATTTAACAGGTTAGCATTAAGTTGGGCATAAAAGAAGGATGCAAAAATGACTATCGCTAATCACATTGAAAAAGTTCGACAGGGTCTGCGTGAGGGCAAATTTACATCAGAAGCGGCTGTTTCGCAGGGGATACTTTTACCAGCTTTGCATGCGCTAGGGTGGCCAGTTTTTGATACATCAATCGTAATCCCAGAATTTTCTGTTGAAGGACGACGTGTCGATTATGCACTATGCCATCCTGAAAACCGACCATCGGTATTCATCGAGGTCAAGAAGGTGGGCTTATCAGAAGGAGCAGATCGGCAGTTATTCGAGTATGCTTTCCATCTTGGCGTACCGATGGCGATCCTAACAGACGGCCAAGAGTGGAGTTTTTACCTTCCTGGTGAACAAGGTCGTTACGACGAACGCAGAGTGTATAAACTTGATCTTCTGGAACGAGATATTGCCGAGGCTAAGAGCAGACTCGACAGATATTTAAGCTATAGCAATGTCTGTTCAGGTGCCGCTCTAAATTTCGCACGTTCAGATTATCAGAATGTGGCTCGTGTCCGAATTATCGAAACCAATCTTCCTAAAGCATGGGAAGCTTTGCTTAAAGATCAGGATTCATTGTTGTTGGAGATGCTTGCTGAAAAAGTTGAAGACCTTTGCGGGTATAAACCTGATTTGGATGTTTGCAGTCAATTTCTGGAAATGCAAAGTAAGAATAACAAACAGATTGATAAATATGAAGTTGAGAGAAAACCTCCCATAAAACAGATGAAGCCATTCACTCCTGCGACCAACACCATTCACACTCGAACTATTGATAATTTTAATTTCGTATTCAAGGGACAAGAATTTCCTGCTCGTTCGGCGCGAGAGGTTATGACAAAACTTTTCCAACTGATATCTAAAGAGGATAGCCGATTTCTTGATAGATTTGCATCACGTAAACATGGCAAAAAAAGGCGGTATCTTGCAAGGGACAAACACGATCTCTACCCCAATCGACCTGATCTGGCCGAACAACACTCTGTTGAAGTAGTGGCAGGGTGGTGGCTTGGGACTAATTATAGCAGGCGAAACATACAAGATATAATCGAATTGGCACTTGAAGTTGCTGGACCACAGCTTAGCAATGCAACCAAAGCAAATGTATTGTGATCACTTGCCCAACAAATCACTGCAATGGATTTTCACTCCGCTGCGCTCCGTGAAAACCAGAGAGTTCAATTGTTGCACCTTTCGAATAAGCGTTATTCTGCAACTTCGTTATAGAATAACGCTTATTCGTTTCAATTCAATTAGCTATGTACTTTATGTTTGTATAGTTGAATTGTGCATTACGGAAGGAAAGCTGCTACCCAATGACCTTCCCCCATTTTCTCGCTTTCCAATAATATCTGTTGATTATGATGGGCAAATTTGTCGATCAATTCTAAAGATTGGAGAGACACCTATATTGATTTGTCATAATCAATAATTTATTTTCTTTGTATATCATTATCGTTTCAAAGTTCTTACAGCTGTCCGTCCCGGCGAGCCAATAAATAAAAGGGGTTGACCAGGTGATGGTTAACCCCTTTTTGTTTGTTCAGAGATTATGTCCCGCTCCTGTCCCGATTTTTCGAAATCCTATGACCCACGAATGATGAACCTATATTCTTATTAAGACCACTCCTTTTTTTGTCATGACTATGGGAGACCTTTAGTTGTCGATTTAATATTTTATGTGCAGGCTGTCCGCGGCTTGAGCCAGTTTCTTGTCAAGTGTCCAGACAGGGACGCCTGTTAATAAAGCGGATGCAATCAGATGAACATCGATATAGCCCATCCCTTTTCCCATTAGGCGGTTATTCTCAATAAATGATAATACTTCTTCATGTTCGGCTTCTATGCTCATCGGCAGAAGTTGCAGAAACGAAAGGATGTCTGCTCTGTCCTGGAGATTTCCACAGGCCAATTCTCCGACAATTAATGGGTGGCACAATACTCTTCCATCATCGAGCAAGTTTGCCAACTCGTCATTCCCATCCCTCAAATGTGAAACCCACACTGATGTGTCCACAAGAACCATGACCCTTCATGCCCCTTTCCTTCTCGGTATCGCCTGAAGCTGTTTTTGAGTTCCGCCCAGCCGTGCAAGCCTCCGGGCGCTTTCTCTGGCAATGAGCGCCTCCAGGCCGAGTTTAACGAGGGCCGTTTTTTCCGTAATCCCGGTAATTTTGGCAGCTTTATCAATCAGGTTATCCTCAATATTCAGAGTTGTCCTCATCTTCTCACCTCATACAATTAAGATGCTTAAGTATGCACAATCGATGCATACATGTCAAGGCATTCTTCTGATAATGAAGACATCAGCCGGAGGCGCGTGCGCGCCGATCGGCCGGATGGACGGGATATGCCTATGCTTTTATATCCGCTGGTATTTTGCGAACGGAAACCAGGAGTGTTCGGGGAAAGGTCAAGCCGGTTAGCGAATAAAGACCGGTTCAAATTGATGACTTTTGGTCAGATAATTGACGATCGGTCAGGCATGAAGTGGGCGGGGGCTTCCCCCGGCGGCGTGGGGGCCGGGGGCAAGCGTCATGATCATCACTTTGGATCGCAAATGGGACCGCTTCACTTTTTTATCTCGTACAGGACACTGTCCTTGCCGAAATTGATGATCAAAGGCGTCTGGGCGTGGCCTTCGGGATAGCCTCGCTTGAGCGGATGCGGCGCCTGGAAAGCGTTTCAGGTCGTGCCGTAGCAAATCCTGTCCTTCCCTTCCTTTTTGGCCTGGTACATGAACTGGTCAACGCGGTTAACGAATTCCCTCATGTCTTCCTGCGACCGGTACTCCGCCAGTCCAATGCTCAGGGTCATCGCTTCGCCGCGGTCCCTCCCGGAAAGGAAATTCTCCTCCCGGAATTTTTTCCGGATCCGTTCCGCGGTAACGATGCCTTCGGCTTGCCCCGCCATAGGCAAAAGGACGGTGAACTCTTCACCGCCGTAACGAAACGCGGCATCCGCCTGGCGCAGGCATCTTTTCAATACCTCGCCGAGCCGTGACAGGACCCGGTCGCCTCGCAGATGACCATAGGCGTCGTTATAAGCCTTAAAGTTGTCAATATCGAGCAGGAGCAAGGTTAACGGATGTTTATAGCGATTCGACCTCTCGATTTCGCTTTTTAGCAGCACGTAAAAATATCGGGAATTGTAAAGACGGGTGAGTTCATCAACAATGCTCAATTGCCGGTACTTCTTTTCACTTTCCCGCAGCTCAGCGTCCATCTGTTTGCGCTCCGTGATATCCAGCAGACCTCCATAAAGGATTAAATTCCCGGGCGTTGTTTCGTCCGCAACACATTCCGCATAGGAGGCAAGCCAGACCGTTTTACCGTCTTTGCGGCGGATCCGGAGCTCGCACGCCCCGTGAAGTCCCGGAGTCAGGCTGGTGACATGTTTCTCGAACAGGGCCAAGTCCTCTTCGATAACCATAAAACGCCAGCATCTCTCGGCGGTTATCTCCTGAATCGAATATCCGGTAATCCGTTCCGCCGCCCCGGTCATCCAAACGATGGCAAAGACACCCGCCGCGTCCGTTTTGCATGAATAGACAATATCAGAAATGAGGGACGAAACGCGGCGAAATCGCTCCTCGCTCTCCAGCAGCTTCTCTGCCGCCCGGACTCGCTCGATGAATCTTCCCAACCGCTCGGCAATCACCTTGATGAACTCCCTTTCCTCCTTGACAAAAGGGTTGCCACCCGGCGCCGGCACCATTTCCGGATAGCATACCTCCACCAAGCCTTCCGGTTCACCCTGCACGACCAAATCCGCCGCTATCCGCCACTCCGTCCGCCGGAAATTCACCGTTTTGAAGTCCCGGTCTTTCCAGATGATTCTTGCCCCGGCATGCTCCGCGTGAATCATCGCCGGAGGAATTATCTGCACCGCCTGCGCGAGCATTTCCTCACCGGAAGCGGCAGCCTGGATTAAATCGGCTATGGAATAGAGGCATTTCAATTCCTTGATGCGTTCGTGGAGTGCCGCCTCGATCCGTTTGCGTTCGGTAATATCAGTAAGGGAGGCAAAAAAGCCCGTTACCAGGCCACCGCTCCGGTACGGCACAAGTCTGACGCTTACCCAACGTTCCTGGCCATCTTTATTCGTGGTCTTGTTTTCAAAGGTTACCGTAGCACCGGCCAGCGCCCGCCGGTAATGGGGGAGGGCTCTTTGAAACACCTCCGCAGGGAGGAGTTCGTGAATATGCTTGCCGATTATGTCTTCCTTTTTCCGGTCATACCAGTCGGCATATGCTTTATTGACGTATACATAGCGCAGATTTGCATCCGCATAGGTGAGGAGCGCCGGAACGCCGTCGATCACGAAGGAAAGTATCTCGTCCCGCTTTGGCAGTTCCGCCCCGGCCGCGGCGTCCGTAGGATGTTCGAAAATGGGCGGTTGTTTGTCGTTCTGCTGCATACCCGATATTGCCGGTCCGGAATTTATGTTTATCGCTCAAACTACATTGGATTTTATATCTTCTTTTTTAAAGCGGTCAGACGGACATGCTTGATAAGCTCAATGACCGCTATGACTTTCAACAGCGGCACTCTCCATCCATCTTAGCTTACCAATTTCAATGTAATTTCCGCTACATGTTTCCCCTGATACCGGGCGGCGGCCAACTCATTTTCACTGGGCATGCGCTCTCCCTGACCGCCAGCTATCGTCGAGGCGCCATAGGGTGATCCGCCGGTTATCTCATCGATGCGCATCTGTCCCGTGAACGCATACGGCAGCCCGACGACAATCATGCCGTGATGGAGCAGATTCGTATGGAAGCTTAGAATGGTGGATTCCTGGCCGCCATGCTGGGTGGCGCTGCTGGTAAAGACGCTTCCCACCTTGCCCACCAGCGCCCCTTTCGCCCAGAGTCCACCGGTGCCGTCGAGAAACTGGCGCATTTGCCCGCACATGTTTCCGAAACGGGTGGGGGCACCGAAAATTATCGCATCGGCGGCCGCCAGTTCTTCTATGGTGCAAACGGGCACCTGGGCAAAACCTTTTTGGGCCTCGAGGGCCCCCATTTTCCCCAGTATCTCCGCGGAGAGCGTTTCCGGAACGCGACGGAGAGCAACCTCCGCACCGCTGACCTGGCCGGATCCCTCCTTCACGGCTTCCGCCATTTTATAGATGTGGCCGTAAAGCGAGTAAAAAACGATCAAAATTTTCATTATGCTCCTCCTTTCCTTTTCGTTGGCTGCCTTGTCTCCTTGAACTACTTACGATTGTTTATTAAACAACAATTACCACTTGGAATCAAGCTATATTAACATGTTCAAGCCCAAGTTGCCGTCCAATACGGCGCATTGATTATTGTTTTTGTTAAACACCCCACCGGAAATATCGAAAAATCGCTCCAAGAAACGTGTCAATTTATCCAGGACGCCCTCGCGTTTTTTTACCGCTCTCCCCCAGGAGAAAAGCATGACACGGGCGGCAAAACTCCGGCCAGCTCAGTCCCTGTGGTTGCGCCGCCGCCGCTGCAAAACGCGTTGCGCACCAATTTATAGGTTTCGTCGTGATGGAGATTTTCGTGCTTAATAATCGCTTCCAGTTCCTCTGGAAATATCCCTTGACAGGCAAAAACAGCATCCCTATACTCCAACCCACTAAAAGCAATGACTTATCAATCAATAATAGTAATCGACGCCATCTGGACGATCATGAACCGGATGACCGTGGGGAGACCTACAATGTGGGCGGGGCCTCGGAGATGGAGAATATCGCCATCGTCGGGATGATCCTCGACATCCTCGACGAGATCCGGCCTCAGGATAACGGCCGTCCCCGCTGGGACTTCATCACCCACGTCAAGAACTGCCCCGGCCACGACCGACGACCGACGCGTTACGCAATCGACTTTTCCAAGCTCCGGCAGGAACTGGGCTAGCAGCCCCAAGAGTCTTTTGCCACGGGCCTGCGGAAAACCGTTTCCTGGTCCGTGAAGAACCGGGACTGGACGGACCGGGTCCCCTCCGGCGCCTACCAGCAATGGATCGACGAGCAGTATGGAGAATAAGAGGTAAGAGGTGCAAGTATGACGCTCCGCTGTGACGACGGCGGGATTCAAGGGAATTATCTTCATCTCCGTGCTGCCTTCACAGGAAGTGGATTGCCAAGATGGTGCGTCTGACCGATTATTTCGACATGAGAAACAGCGGCGCCGATTTGCCCACGGAGGTTATCGCCGGCATCACCACCTTTTTATCGGCGATGTACATCATCGTGGTAAATCCGGCGATCCTTGCCGAGGCCGGCATCGCTCCGGCGGCATCCCTTACGGCGACGGTCCTCGTTTCGGCCTTTAGTTCCATCCTCATGGGGGTCTATGCAAAGACCCCGCTGGTCATCGCACCGGGGATGAGCCTCAACCACATGTTTGTAACGCTGATTGTGGGCGCCCAGGGGGTGCCTTATGAAACCGCCCTGGGATGCGTCTTTTACTCCGGGGCGATCTATCTGCTGCTGATCGTCTTCGATCGGCGCCGCCTCCTGATAAGCGGCGTACCCCGGATGCTGCGCTACGGTTTTGCCGGTGGCATCGGACTCTTCATTGCCTTGATCGGGATGAAAGCATCGGGGCTGCTAGTGGCCCGAACGGGAGGAGGCCTGGCCATAGGAGACTTGACCCCGGCGGTAATCTCCTTCCTGGCCTGTTTCGTAATCACCGCCGGATTGGTCGTGCGCAAGATAAAGGGGGCCTTCATCTGGGGGGTTTTAATTTCCACCATTATTGCCCTGCCCATCGGCCGCTGGTGGGACGACGTCCCGGTGGTGATCTGGCAGGGTTGGTGGGCGCCCCCGGACTTCAGCCTGTTGGGCCGCCTCGACCTGATCGGGGCGGCGGGGATGATGCACCTCCCGGTAATAATCGTCCTCGTTTTCAGCTCCTTTTTCGACAGCTATTCCACCTGTGTCGGCGTCGGCGAGGCGGGAGATCTCGTGGATGAGCACGGAGAGCCGGTGGCCGTCCGAGAGAGCCTGACGTGCAATGCCATCGCCGTGGCGCTGTCGGGAATTGTCGGCGCCAGCCCGGCGACAGCCTATATCGAGTCTTCCACCGGCGTCCGGGCGGGCGGGAGGACCGGACTTACCGCCGTCGTGGCGGGGCTCCTTTTCCTCCCTTTTCTCTTCCTCTCCCCCCTGGTCGCCCTTGTGCCTCCCATTGCAACGGCGCCGCTGCTTGTGCTGGCGGGGGTTTTTATGCTCAAACCGCTGATTTATGTACGCTGGGAGCGTTTCGATGAGGCGGTCCCCTTCTTCGTGGCCATGATTATCATGCCTCTTTCTCAATCCATCACCCAGGGGGCCATCTGGGGGCTGTTGAGCTGGACGGCGATCAAAGCGGCCGGCGGCCGGTTTCGACAGATATCGTGGATCGTTATCGTCCTGGATCTCATGGCGGTCTTTTTGCTTGCGAATATGGAAACGTTTAAACATTAGCTGGCGTCGGGCGGGTGTGCACACGGAAAAATGACGGGAAAAACAGGGAATAAAGAGATCATCTCTGCCGCCGGATCGCAGGGGGTGGAGGCATATATCGCCCGCTACCACGAACTTCTCGAAAAACCGGGACGGATCGTAGTGGCGACTCTTGAGCCGGTACACCGTCGAATCGATTCGAGTCTCCATCGCTCTACGGATAAAGGCCGTGTGAATCTTTCCGCCTTTGTCTATGCCGCCGAGCGTCTTCCTTCTTGCCTGCCTTCCGTCAACAGGATTGTCATCGCCTCCACGGAAGAGGTCTTTGAGGAGAGCGGCTTTGGCCATGTCCTGGACTGGGAAAGGGCCGCCGCCCGCCGCAGGAGACGGAGATCCCACTATGACGGCGAGCAGACCCTTGCCATCTTTGTGACCAGCATCTCTGATTTAGACGATCTCATCCCCTCACTCTGCGCCTATCAGCTCGAATGGAACGCCATACACCGCCGCCTCCGATCCACGCCGCTGGGGGCGGACCTTGCGGCCGGCAGGGTACGGGCGATGGAGGCAAGAGAGGATATTCGCCGGGCCCTGGAGGTGAATAGCAGGGATTTGGAAATCTTGCTCCGTTTCTGGTCGGAGGAGAGTGATCACCGTTTTCGCGACATCGCCGCGGCGCCCAAGGAGATGATCGTTGATCGTTTGCCCCTTCAGCAGCTGGATTTTGAGGTATCTGTAACTGCTTGGTTGGACGAGGTAATTCGCCATTTCTCCGATCTCGATTTCGTGACGCGACCCGTTTACCTTGTTTCCAGCAATACCCACAGTCTGGCCAATCTTGTCTCGGGTTATGTGCGACAGCGCCGGGACGAGATCATCGCCGTCGCGTTAGACGAGATCATCGATGACGATGATGAATGGCTGCGCCGCTACCGGCAGCGACTGGAAGACGAGGAAGAGGAAGAAACGTTGCGCAACGACTTTCTGTATTACGCCCTGCGGGCCTTTCTTGAAAAGCAACCGGACCGCATTCCGGAAAAGATCGCTGCCGAGGTGTCCGTAGGGGTGCGCCGTTTTACCCCCGATAGCCTTCTTCATCTGGAGGCGCAGATAATCGAACTGGAAATGCTCGATCCGGGCAGCATGGATCCCGGCGTCAGCGTGGGGTGGGGATCCCCGCGGCCGGGAGCGACGTGTCCGGCGCCGGGGCGGGCGCCCGGAATGTCCCGCAAGGCCGGAAGGGACAGTGACGCGGAGAGCGAGATACCCATTGTCTTCAACATCGATTATCCACTCGGTTTTTCCGCTTATTACCTCATGAAAACGATCTTGGGGAAAATGAAACGGGTGCAGGGGGTTTTTATCCTGGGGAAGTCCGCCGCCATAATCGGGAGACTGGGGGATATCATGATTCCCGAGGAGGTGAGAGATGTCCATTCCGGCCGGAATTACCGGTTCCGGAATGTATTTTCCACGGCCAGGCTCGTGCCCTATCTGAGCGAAACGGCGGTCTTCGATGACCAGCGGACCCTCACGGTTCGGGGAACATTCCTCCATTCCCGGCGGATGATCGACGATTATCGCGGCGATGACTTCACGGGCATCGAAATGGAGGCCGGCCCTTATCTGTCCGCTCTGGCAGAACATCTCGGGATCGATACATCCGGGAAATCCGCCGTTGTCCACATTCCGCCGTTATTACCCATGGGCATCCTCTTCTACACCTCGGACACCCCCTATAACTTGCGGGCGAGCCTTCTCAGCCGCCGTCTGGGCTTGAAAGGCATTGAAGCGACCTATGCCTGTTCCCGGGCCATCCTCGCCGCCGTTCTGACAAACTCGCGGTTACTACCGACAGGGCGCGCACATCCACTGGCGCTGGATAAATAATCGCCGGGACAAGATCTTTTTCCAAATCCATGAAACGTTTCTACCATCAGACAGATAAAGGTTTGACTATCAAGGTTATCCGAGAGAAAGGGTTGATGGCCGCTCTGGCTTTAAAGAGGCGGAAAGAAGTATAATTATGTTGCCAGAATTTCCACGATATTGCTTTACGCCGTAATGAACATCATTGGAGTGATGTCGAATGTTGTGGAAACGAGAGATCCTTACACCGCCGGTCACGAGAAAAAGGTTGCCGAACTGGCAAAGCCCATCGCTCAGGAAATGAAAAGGGGGTCAACTGAATAGTGTCTGAGTCGTTCAGCGAGGATGAGTGCACATAATACGGATAGTTCCGTTACAGGTAATTTGACGTACTCCCAGCCACCGCTGTAAGGCGAGGCTTTTCGTAAATGTTTAACATGCCGGGCGCTTTATATGCGCCGGATATTAAGTAAATCAAAACCCCCTGAAGACCGGTTCATCAGGGGGTTTTCTTATGGGGACACAGATCTTTAAAAGACGTGTCTTTTATGAAACAGGTCGGTTTGTTTTCACACCTCTTTCCGTTTCAGCCAGGCCTC
>Ga0116158_10002044_pt1 | contig 17970 bp, 6 predicted proteins | sample AD_UKC052_MetaG_FD_89883 | JGI IMG/M metagenome (GOLD analysis project Ga0116158, IMG submission 89883) | Active sludge microbial communities of municipal wastewater-treating anaerobic digesters from USA - AD_UKC052_MetaG | ecosystem: Engineered > Bioreactor > Anaerobic > Digestate | place: USA... | reverse complement strand
GTCGAGGCTTGCGACGACGGCAACATGGTCAACGGCGGCCCCGGCGACTTCTGCAAGAACGACTGCACGGTGTTCGTGCCGGCCTCCTGCCAGGCGCCGGCGATGTACACCAACTGCGACAACGACCTGGTCCTGAACGACAAGAACACCAAGAAGAACGCCCTCAAGGCGATCGGCATCTGCGACGGTGAGCTGGCGACCTCGATCGTCACCACCGACTTCCAGTTCGAGTCGAACAACGCCGCGTGGCAGGTCGCCAAGGGCTTCGGCACGTACAAGTTCGACAAGGACATGAACCCGAACACGCCGGACGAGCTGCTCTACTCGCCGCGCGAGGGCGGCAACTTCCTCATCATGTCGACGGGCACCATCAACGCGCCCAACGCCCAGGGCATCGTGACCCACGCCGCCAACTCGCAGGTCGGTAACGGCGACAACGGCAACAACGACGCCGACGCGCTGCCGGCCCCGTTCCAGGTCAAGGTCGGCTCGAAGAACGGCGCCGGCGGGACCCCGTTCCAGCAGTGCGACGGCATCAACGACTGCTCCGACACGCTGCAGGCGCAGTGGACCAAGGGCAACAACAACCCGAACGACCGCATGTGGTTCACGTTCAAGACCAAGGTCCCGGCCGGCACCTTCGGCTACACCTTCGACTTCGTGTTCTGCTCGTCCGAGTGGCCGGTCTACGTCAACACGCAGTACAACGACCTGCTGATCGCGTATCAGGTCGACCCGACGGCCGACGACCCGAACGCCGATCCGCCGGTCGACGCCTACACCGGCAACGTCACCTTCATCCCCGATCCCAACGACCCGACCAAGGGCCTGCCGGTGACGATCACCGCGCTCGACCCGTACCTCAAGGGGCCGGGCTACTCGGGTAACGAGCCGCAGCTCGCGGGCACCGGCTTCGAGACCCACGCCTGCTCCGACTGGTTCGAGGCCAAGGGCGGCGTGCGCCCCGGGGCCGATGTCACGATCGGCTTCTACATCGCCGACATGGGCGACACGGCGCTTGCGACCGTCGCCCTGCTCGACAACTTCCGCTGGGACTGCGAGGGCTGCATGCCCAGCGAGGTCGACGACTGCGGCGTCCAGCAGCCGATGTGAGCCGCGCTTGAACCCCCGGCGGCGCACACTTCGGTGTGCGCCGCTTTTTTATGCGCACCTCACTGCGGGATGACGTCGAGGTCGAGACCGCCGGGGTACCAGTAGCTGCCGTAGCTCTGCACGCCGTACACGCCGACGCCGACGCCCATGTCCGCGGTGATGCTGTGATTGCCGTTGCCCGCGTTGCTGAGCTTGACGTGGGTGTACGAGTAGCCGGTGTTGCCGATGACCTTCCAGCCGGCGACCGCGACGCCGTCGACCTGCACGGCCGCGCCGGTCTTGGCCATCAGGTCGAGATAGTTGGCGACCCAGCTGGTCGGCGCGTGCACGAGGTAGCTCTTGCGCCACTGCTGCGGGTTGACGGCCACCAGCATCGCCGGGTCGCTGGTGCCGAAGCCGCCGTCCTGCCCGACCATGTACTGCGCGACCAGGATCTTCTTGTCGGCGGTGACCAGGAACTTGGCGACCGTGCTCGGGATCTCGACGAAGTCGCCGGCCTTGGCGAGGAACTTGTTGACCGGCTGATCGGGGTCGAAGGTGAGGGTGGTCGCGTCCTCGCTGGCGATGACGCGCACGACCTGGGCCTTCTCGGCCGCGTCGTTGGGCACCTGCACCGGCGGCACCACCAGGTACTCCTTGGCGAGGGTCTCGATCGGGAACATCGACTCCTCGAGGTGGTCGCAGGCGGTGACGTTGAGCGGCACGTTGGTGCACTCGTGACCGCCGAACACCTGCACCGGCTTGTCGGCGGCGACCAGCGTCCCGGTCAGGTCGCCGGCGCTGTTCATCACCTCGAGCACGTCGCCCTCGTCGAGCATGACCACGCCGGTGCCGTCGGCCGCGATGCCGCCACCCGCCTTCACGCTCTTGCCGGTCGCCGAGGGGGTGATCGTCACCTTGGTGCCGTCCTGACGGGCGACCACCGCGTAGAAGCCGGGATAGTTGAAGCCGGGCCAGAACGGCCACGCGGCGACCAGGTAATTGCCGGTCCAGGTGTTGACGGGCAGCAGCACCGAGGCGTCGTTGGTGGTCGTCGCCGCCAGCGGATTGTACTGATACACGGTCACCGGGTTGTCGCTGCGCAGGCGGTAGGCGCCGTCCTTGACGACCGCGCTCGGCCCCTGGCCCTTGGTCAGCTCGTTCACCCACGGCAAGGTGATCAGCTGCACCGAGTTGGCGGCGACCATCTGCATCGCGACCATGTTGGCGCCGCGCGTGATCGTGACAGTGGCGGCCTTGTCCGCGGTGTTGGCGACCGCCACCGCATACTTGTGCGGCGGGTCGGTGTTGTAGTCGTCGTGCTGCTGCAGCACGGTCGGGTAGTAGTCGCAGCCGATGTAGCTGAGGCCGAGGCTGGCGGCCGAACAGGCGCCCACACAGGCGCCTGCGTTGGGGTCGCACACGACGCCCTGAACTCCGTCGCAGGTCTCGACCTGGTCCTTGCCGTCGCCGGTCTGGTTGCAGATCAGCACCTTGTCGCCCGCGCACTCGCTCGCCCCCGGCGTGCACAGCTTGCAGCCGACGCCGTCGACGCACACGCCCTCGCAGACGACCACGTCCTTGAACCCGCCTGCGCCGTCGCAGGTCTTGGAGGTCTTGCCCTCGCACTGGATGGTCCCGTCGGGGCAGACCTCGCCGGTCGAGCTGCTGCTGGCGCCGCCGCTCGAGCTGCCGTCGCTGGTGCTGGTGCTGGTGCTGGTGTCACCGCTGACCGGTGAGGTCGTGCCGGTCGAGACCTCGCCGGTGCTGGTGGCGACGCCGGTGGTCGGCTCACCGGTCGAGGTGCTGGTGCTCACCGTGGTCGGCGACGTGCTGCTGTCGGAGCCGGCGGTGGTCGGCGTGTCGCTGGTGGCGGTCGGCGCGGTGGTGCCGGTCGAGCTGCCGGGCACGCTCGTGGTCGTCGCGGCGTCGGTCGTCGAGACCTCATCGCCGCCGCAGGCGGACAGGAGCAGCACGAGCGAGGCCCGCGAGAGAAAGACGGTCCGGGGATCCATCACCGATTTTTATCACCGTGCTGCGGTCCGGCGGGCGTCGTGGTTGCACGAAGCCCGCCGGCCGCTCTCGAGCGCGATCGCTCACGGGGCGAGCAGCACGACCCCGCGGGCCGGGATCGTGAAGGCCGCCTTGCCGAGCGCGCCGACCGTGGCTCCGACGCCGCCCAGGCGGTCCTTCAGGAGCGTCTGCGGCTTGAAGCCGAGGCTCGCGCTGACCTCGACGTCGACCATGATCGGCGCGTTCGCGCGGGTCAGGGCCACGATCGCCGCGTCGCCGGGACCGACCTTGCGGCCGAACACCAGCGTGTCCTCGGTGGCATACAGCGACACGTAGCCGCCGCGGCGCAGCGCGTCGATCTCTTGCCGCGCCTGCCCGAGCTTGCGCACGATCGCCAGGGTCGCCGCCTCGTCGGCCGTCAGGTCCTTGGCCGCACGCCACATCGCCCGGTTGTTGGGGTCGGCGCCACCCCACTGCCCGTACTCGTCGCCGTAGTAGAGCAGGGGAGCGCCAGGCAGGCCGAGCATCCACGCCATCGCCACCCGCAGGCGCAGGTGCGGCTCGACGTCGCCGGGGGCCACCGCCGTGTCGGCCCATTGATTGTTCGGCACGCCCTTGCCGTGGTTCGCATCCTGGTCGCGGTAGTCGGCCATGCTGACGAAGCGCGGGGTGTCGTGGCTGCCGATGTACGGCGTCATGATCGCGCCCTTGGGCCAGGTCTTGAGGCCGTCCTGCGTCCAGTAGTCGGCGTGCAGCATGCCCTTCTCGGCGTAGGCGAAGGTCCGGTACGAGACCGCGTGGTAGAGCACGAAGTCGAACTGACCGTCGAGGCCGAAGGGGCCGATGTAGCGGGCGATCGTCCCGTAATTCTCGCTGTTGTCCCCGTCGGTCCAGCCCATCGCCGTCTCGCCCATCAGGAAGTACTTGGTGCCCGCGGGCTCGAAGGTCTCGCGCACCGCGGCCGCGAGGTTGCGGGTCGCGACCTCCTCGACGTGCTTGACCGCGTCGACGCGCAGGCCGTCGAGGTCGAACTCGTCGAGCCAGTAGACCGCGTCGGCGACGAAGGCCGCGTTCGCCTCCGGCACGCTGTGGTTGATGTCGGGCAGGTAGGCCGCGAACATGCAGTCGAGCGCGTGGCCGGTCCAGTCGCAGTTGTTGGTGCCGCACACGCAGCCGGTGCGAAACCACTCCGGGTGGGCCGCGACGTATTCGTGCTCCTCGTGCACATGGTTGATCACGTAGTCCTGCAGGATGCGGATGCCGTGCTTGTGGGCCTCACGCACCATCGCCTTGAGGGCCTCGGCGCCGCCGAGTCGCGGGTCGACCTCGCGGCCGCGGGTCGGCCAGTAGCCGTGATAGCCGGTGACCCAGTGCTGGCCGTCGGCCGCCGGATAGGCCGCCTCGGGGTTGGTCTGGAACGGCGTCAGCCAGATCGCCCGGATCCCGAGCTGGTCGAGCGTGCCGTCGGCGATGCGCGCACGCAGGCCCTCGAGGTCGCCGCCCTGCCAGTCGCCGCGTGGGTCGGCCTTCGCCGTCGGCCCCGGGTTGTTGCCGGGCGTGCCGTCGACGAAGCGGTCCGTCATCACCATGTAGACCAGCGCGTCGTCCCACGTGAACGGCTTGGCCTCGATCCAGAACACCAGCCGCAGCGGCGCGCTGGCGAGGCCGTCGCCGGCCTTCGCCGTGATCGTCACCCGCTGCTTGCCGTCCGCGAGCTTGGCGATCGCCAGCGTGACGTCGCCGGTGGCTGCGTCGATCTTCAGCTCGGCGTCGGTCAGCGCCCGCTCGGCCCCGGTGCCGTCGATCAGCGTCGCCGTGTAACCGGCCACGTCGGGGCCTGCGCCCGCGAGCCCGTCGACGTAGCGCAGCGTCGCCGCATAACTGCCGGCGCCCGGTCCCGGCCGGGTCGCCGCGCTGGTCTCGACGGTCAGCATCGGCAGCCGACAGTCGCGAACCAGCACCGCCGAGTTCTCGATCTCACCGATGTACTTGCGTCGCCCCTGGCCCGGGTCCAGCACCCACTCGTCCGCGCCGCCCAGTTCGTGGATCACCTTGTAGCCGTGCAGACCGGGCGGTAGCTCGATGCTGCCGGTGTAGATCCCGTCCGCGTCGGGCCCCTCCAGCGACGTCGCGGTAGCGAGGTCGAAGCCCTGCCACTCGCCGGCGATGCGCGGCTTGCTGGCGCCGGGCGGCGGATCGTAGCGAAACTGCGTCGGGCACAGCACATCGGCCGGCTCGCCGGTGGTCGACTCGTCCTGCGTCGTGCTGCCCGACTCGCCGGTCGTGACGCCGGTGCTGCCCATCGCGCCGGTGGTCGGCAGCTCGCCGGTCAAACCGGTCATGCCGGTATCTTCTGGCCCGGTGCCGGTGAAGCTGCCCGGGCCGCTGCTCGGCGTGCGGGTCGTATTGCCGTCCTCGTCGCCGGGCGTCTGGCCCGTCGAACACGCGGCGAGGATCACGAGGAGCGAGGCGAGACGCGGACAGTACCCGTGCATGATCATCGGTCAGAGTATCCGCCTTCGTCAGCCCTGAATAGTGGAACCGTGGACGACCTGCGACAGGGCTCTGGCCAGGGGGCCGCGGCCGCTGGATCACCTGCTACGATGCCGGCCCCATGCCGCGTCGTCGTCCCTGTCGCCTCATCGCTGGCCTCGCCCTCGCTTGCGCATCGCTGCTGACCCTGTCGGTCTCTGCCGCCCCGGCGCCGCAGCGCACCCGCTTCGAGCTGCCCGCCAGCAACGGCCACGGGGCGATCCTCCTCGACCTCAAGAAGGCCAGGCTCGTGCAGTTTCGCGAGCACCTGTTCGCCGCCGAGGAGCCGGTGATCGACGGCAACAACAACGAGGTGTGGGACGGTGACCAGTTCGCCACCGTGCACACCCGCGACCTGCTGTTCGACACCTACTTCGGCGTGCGCGCCGAGGGCCAGCAGCAGTGGCTCTCCGAGGCCCCGGTCGACCTCGAGACCAGCGGCTACATGCCGTGGACCAAGGGCGCCACCGGCGGCACCGGCATCGTTACGATGGTGCAGAAGGTCGGCGCGCTGCGGGTGACCACCCACGCCTTCGCTCCGCAGGGCCTGCCCGCCGGCAGCTTCGTGCTGGCGCTCGCGCTCGAGAACACCGGCGCGGCCGCGATCAAGGACGTCGCCGCGTTCTCGCTGCACAACTTCCACCTCGGCTACGGCCGCCCGACGCGGCCCTGGGAGCTGGCCAACGACCTCGCCGCCAACGGCGAGACGATCGAGTACGACGGCGCCGGCAACCAGGCCCGCTACCGCGAGCGCGGCTTCGCGGGCACGATCGTCACGCGCGCGCTCGGCCCGGTCTCACACCGCGGCGTCGGCCCGGGCGTGGACCTCTACGGCATCGTCAAGGGCGGCGTCGCCAAGGACTTCCCCGACAACGCCCCGGCCATGGGCGCCGTCGACGACAGCGTCAGCGGCTTTCAGTGGACGATCGGCGAGCTCGCGCCCGGGAGCACGCAGTGGGTCGGCTTCATCGTCATGCACGACGGCGATCCGCAGGCCGGTCTCACCACCCAGGCGACGCTCGACGCCTTCGTCGCCGGCCGTGACGCGCAGACCATGGTGATCGCCGAGCTCGGCCTGTGGAAGTCGCTGCAGCAGGCGCTGAAGCTGCCGCTGAACCTCGACGCCGACGAGGAGACGCTCGTGCGCCACAGCGCCGCGATGTTGCACATGGGCCAGTCGCAGGAGGACCGCTACTTCCTGCGCGAGTTCCTGAGCAAGGACGGCGAGGTCCGACGCACCCGCTTCAAGGGCGTCGACGATCAACCGGTCAACTTGCCGGCGACGATCAAGCACCGCGGCAAGGGGGCGGTCCTCGCCAGCCTGCCGCCCGGCGAGTGGACCTACGCGTGGATCCGCGACGGCGCCTACGCGACCGCGGCCTTCGCCGCGCTCGGCATGACCGAGCACTCGCGCGATGCTTTGAACTTCTACCTCGACGCCGAGGGCGGCCGCTTCCAGAGCTGGGACGAGCTCAAGCCCTACGCGATGCCGCCATACCAGATCAGCCTGGTGCGCTACCACGGCTTCGGCGTCGAGGAGACCGACTTCAACGCCTTCGGCCCCAACCTCGAGTTCGACGGCTTCGGCCTGTTCCTGTGGGCGCTGCGGGCCCACGAGCAATTGACCGGCGACACCACCGTCGCCGACGCCCGCTGGCCGCTGATCCGCGACAAGATCGCCGACGCGATCGTCGCCCTCGTCGATCCGGACACCGGACTGATGCGCGCCGACTCCTCGATCTGGGAGACCCACTGGAAGGGCCGCGAGCGCCACTTCGCGTACACCAGCATCACCGCCGCGCGCGGCCTGTGCGACGCCGCCGCGATCGCCGAGCGCCTCGGCGACGCCGAGCACGCGGCCAAGTACAAGGCCGCCGGCGAGGCCCTGCGCGCCGCGATCGCCGACAAGCTGCGCGAGCCGGGCGGAGGCATCGCCGCCAACCTCGAGGAGCTCGCGCTCGGCGAGGGCTACTGGGACGCCGCCGTGCTCGACGCGATCGCCATGGGCCTCTTCGATCCCACCGGCCCGATCGCCACGGCCACGCTCAAAGGCCTCGACGAGCACCTGCGCGTCGACGCCGGTCCCGGCTGGTCGCGCAACGACGATCGCTGGGATCACCAGAACGCCGAGGACCTCAGCCCCTGGGGCGGCGAGTACGACAGCGCCGAATGGGTCATCACCGACCTGCGCGGCGCCATCGCCCTGCGCAAGGCCGGCGACGAAACGCGCGCCGAGGGCCTCTCGCGCTGGGTGCTCGATCAGGCCCGGACCAACTACCTGATGGTCGCCGAGACCTACGACGAGCTGCTCGGCACCTACAAGTTCAACACGCCGATGCTCGGCTTCGGCGCCGGCGCCTTCACGCTCGCCATGGCCCATCGTGCCGGTGACTTCGGCGACCCGGCCTGCGGCGCGTACTTCGACGAGGGCGAGGTCGGCGGCACCGACTCCGACAGCGGCGGTCCGACGACCGGCACCGGCACCGGCGATCCAACGACCAGCACCGACCCGAGCACGGACCCCGGCACGCCGACCACGACCGCGAACCCCGGCACCGACAGCACCGGCGCCGTACTCACCAGCACGACCGGCGGCGAGCCCCTCGACACGACCGTCGGCGAGCGCGGCGAGGCCGAGGGCTGTGCATGTCGCAGCGAGGGCAGGGGAGGCCCACCGCTGCTGTTCGGCCTGCTCGTGCTCGGGCTGCTCGGCCGCCGTCGCCGCTGACCTGCCGCATGCGACCGCATGCCTCGGCTTGACCGTCTCGTCGCGCACGTCGCATCATCCGCGCACTGATGACCCCGGCATCGAAGGACCTGATCGCCTACTTCTCGATGGAGATCGCGCTGGCCAGCGAGATCCCCACGTACTCCGGCGGCCTCGGCGTGCTCGCCGGTGACACCCTGCGCAGCGCCGCCGACATGGGCCTGCCGATGGTCGCCATGACCCTGCTGTATCGCAAGGGCTACTTCCGCCAGCAGCTCGACGCGCACGGCCATCAGACCGAGCGCGACGTGATCTGGGCGCCGGAGCTGTACCTCGAGCGGCTCCCCAACGAGGTCCAGATCCACATCCAGGGTCGCGACCTGCGGGTCGGCCTGTGGCGCTATCGCATCAGCGGCGTCGACGGTCATCACATCCCGGTCTACCTGCTCGACACCGACCTCGAGTGCAACCACGTCGACGATCGCCGGATCACCGATCACCTGTACGCCGGTGAGGAGCGCTACCGGCTCACACAGGAGGCCGTGCTCGGCATCGCCGGCCGACAGATGCTCGAGGCCCTCGGCCTCGAGCCGACCCGCTATCACATGAACGAGGGCCACTCCTCGCTGCTGGCGATCGACCTGCTCAAAAAGCACTGGGAGAGCCGCCCCGACCCCGTGCTCGCCGACTGCATCGCCGCGGTCCGTAAGGCCTGCGTGTTCACCACGCACACCCCGATCCCCGCCGGCCACGACCGCTTCCCGCGCGCGCTCACCGAAGAGGTCTTCGGTCTCAAGCCGGTCGAGATGGTCGCCTCGATCCCGCGGCTGCTCGGCACCGAGCTCAACATGAGCATCGTCGGCCTCGAGCTCAGCGGCTTCGTCAACGGCGTCGCGCTGCGCCACGCCGAGGTCTCGCGCAGCATGTTCCCCGGCCACACGATCCACGCCGTCACCAACGGCGTGCACTCGGCGACCTGGACCTCACCGGCGATGCAGGCCGTGTTCGATCGCCACATCCCCGGCTGGCGCCGCCACGGCCACGCGCTGCGCAGCGCCCAGCGCATCCCCACCAGCGAGATCGTCGCCGCCCACCGCAGCGCCAAGCAGATCCTCATCGACGAGATCAACGCCCACGGCCCGCACGGCTTCGAGGTCGACCGCTTCACCATCGGCTTCGCCCGCCGCGTCACCAGCTACAAGCGCATCACCCTGCTGCTGCGCGACATCGGTCGCCTGCGGGAGATCGCCAGCCGCTGGGGCTCGCTGCAGGTCGTGTTCTCCGGCAAGGCCCACCCCAGGGACCTCGAGGGCAAGCGCCTGATCGAGGCCGTGTTCCGCCAACAAGAGGCGCTGCTGCCCTACGTGCGCATCGTCTTCCTGCCCGGCTACGACATGCGCAGCTGCGCCCGCATCGTCTCCGGCGTCGACCTGTGGCTCAACACCCCGACGGCCCCGCTCGAGGCCTCCGGCACCAGCGGCATGAAGGCCGCCCACAACGGCGTGCCCAACTTCAGCGTGCGCGACGGCTGGTGGTGCGAGGGCTACATCGCCGGCCACACCGGCTGGGTCATCGAGACCGACCACTCCGGCGAGGGCAGCGCGGACGATCAGGACGCCCGGCGCCTGTACCGGATCCTCGACGAGGAGATTCTCTCGCTCTACTTCGGCAACCAGGCCCGCTGGGCCGAGATGATGCGCGACTGCATCGCCCTCGCGGCCTCCTACTTCAACACCAATCGCATGCTCGAGGAGTACGCGACCCGGGCCTACGGCCTGAACCTGCCGCTCTCCCCGGCGCGGCGCTAAAGACCCGCGACGATGGCCGCCGAGAGCGCCAGCGAGCTGAGCAAGATCGTCGTCCTGCTGGCCGCCGGCGTCGTCGCCGTGCCCCTGTTTCGCCGCCTCGGCCTCGGCTCGGTCGTCGGCTATCTGGTCGCCGGCCTCTCGATCGGCCCCTTCGGCCTCGGCGTCTTCAGCGAGCCGCAGCAGATCCTCCACGTCGCCGAGCTCGGCGTGGTGATGTTCCTGTTCATCATCGGCCTCGAGATGCAGCCCTCGCGCCTGTGGGCCCTGCGACGCGCCATCTTCGGCCTCGGCCTGGCCCAGGTCGTCTGCTGCGGCGCGCTGCTGACCGGCCTCGGCCTGCTCACCGGCCTCGCCGCGCCCGTCGCCTTCATCGCCGCCATGGGCTTCGTGCTGCCCTCCACCGCCACGGTCATGGCGGTGCTCGAGGAGCGCGGCACGACCTCCGCACCCTCGGGTCAGCTGGTCGTCTCGATCCTGCTGCTCGAGGACCTGATGATCGTGCCGCTGCTGGCGATCGTCGCGTTGCTGGCCGAACAGACTGAGGCCAGCGTCAGCGTCTCGCGCTGGGTCACGGTCGGCGTCGCCGTGGCCGCGATCACCAGCCTGATGGTCGTCGGCCGCTACTTTTTGAACCCCTTCTTTCGCGTGCTCGCCGACTCGAAGGCCCGCGAGGTCATGACCGCCGCCGCCCTGCTGGTCGTGCTGGGCGCGGCCTATTGCATGGACATGGGCGGCCTGTCGATGGCCCTCGGCGCGTTCGGGGCCGGCGTGATGCTGTCCGAGTCGACCTTTCGCCACCAGATCGAGGCCGACATCGAGCCGTTTCGCGGCATCCTGCTCGGCCTGTTCTTCATGAGCGTCGGCATGTCGCTCAGCGTGCCGATGGTGCTCGCGGAGTGGCCGGTCCTGCTGTCCGGCGTGCTGGCCTTCGTGCTCTGCAAGTCGACCGGCATCTACGTGGTCGCCCGCCTGACCCGCGCCGATCATGCCTCGGCGCTCGAGCGCGCGGTGCTGATGGGCCACGGCGGCGAGTTTGCGTTCGTGCTGTTCGCGGCGGCCGCGAGCGGGGGCATCATCGCGGCCGGCACCCACGCGATGCTGACCGCCGGCGTGATCCTGTCGATGGCCCTGACCCCCGTCGCCGTCATGCTGCTCAATCGCCTGCGACCGCGGACCCGGCCGCAGGACATGACCGGCGTCGACTTGGCGAAGGGCCTCGCCGGCAGCGTGCTGGTCATCGGCTTCGGCCGCTTCGGACAGATCGCCAGCAGCACCCTGCTGGCGCGCGGCATCGACGTCGTGATCATCGAGAACAGCACCGACATGATCCGCTCGGCCGCCAACTTCGGCTTCAAGGTCTACTACGGCGACGGCACCCGCCTCGACGTGCTGCACGCCAGCGGCGCCGCGAGTGCCAAGCAGATCCTGGTCTGCGTCGACGGCAAGGAGTCCATCAACCGCATCGTCGATCTGGTGCGCCACGAATTCCCGCTCACGCCAGTGCTGGCGCGCGCCTACGACCGCCAGCACGCGACCGAGCTGATCAAGCGCAACGTCGCCTTCCAGGTGCGCGAGACCTTCGAGTCGGCGATGACCTTCGGCGCGGCCGCCCTGCGCGAGCTCGGCATCCCCGAGGACGAGATCGTCGAGGTCACCCGGGACGTGCGCCGCCGCGACACCGAACGTCTGCAACTGCAACTGACCGGCGGCATCACTGCCGGCCGCTCCCTGATGCACAGCAACCTCTGGGCCCCAGTCCCGCTCACCCAACCCAGGCAGGCCGGCCAGGCGCTCAACGAGGAGGCCGCCCAGGTCATCGAACCTGACGCGAAGTAAGCCCGACGCGGCGCGTCGGCGCGCGAACGTGCCCGGGCACGCCGTGGCCGCTCGCAGGCCTGCATTTGACCCGCACGTCGCCCGCCGCGTCGGGTCTGGCCTCGATACAATCGCAGGCCGTGAGCCCGGCGCCCGAGACCTACAGCGTCGTCGAGCACCTGCACAACGGCGCGGTGTTCGAGCTGGTGCGTGCGCGTGACGATCGCGACGGCAGCCCGGTGGTGCTCAAGCGCCTCGACGCCGATCGCCGCAGCGAGGCCGAGGAGGAGCGACTGCGCCGCGAGTACGCGATCCTGCGCAGCCTCGACATCCCCGGCGTGGTCCGTGCTCGTGGCCTGCACGAGCTCGGCGGCACGCTCTCGCTGGTGCTCGAGGACGCGGGCAGCGGGACCCTGGCGAGCTTCCTCGAGCGCGTGCGCCCCGACCTGCGCATCTTCCTCGACATCGCCATCCAGCTCGCGGAGATCCTCGGCCAGGTCCACAGCCGCCAGGTCATCCACAAGGACATCAAGCCGCGCAACATCCTCCTCGACGGCGAGCTGAGGGTGCAGCTGATCGACTTCGGCATCGCCGTGCGGCTGCCGCGAGAGATCGCCGCGATCAGCAACCCGAGCGTGCTGCAGGGCACCCTCGCGTACATCGCCCCGGAGCAGACCGGGCGGATGAACCGCGCCGTCGATCATCGCAGCGACCTCTACTCGCTCGGCGTGACCTTCTACGAGATGTTGACCGGCGCCCCGCCGTTCCCGATGCGCGACCCGATCGAGCTGATCCACGCGCACATCGCCAGGCAGCCGCTCCCGCCGCGCGAGCAGGTGCCCGCGATCCCGACGGTGCTCTCCGACCTCGTGCTCAAGCTGCTGGCCAAGACCGCCGAGGGCCGCTATCGCAGCGCCTTCGGCCTGCGCGCCGATCTCGAGCGCTGCCGCGAGGGCCTGCGCGCCGGCGCGATCGATCGCTTCCCGCTCGGCGAGCACGACATCGCCAGCAACTTCCAGATCCCGGAGGTCCTCTACGGTCGGCAGGCCGAGGTCGCCGCGCTCGAGGGCGTACTGGCCCGCGTCCGCGACGGCGCCTCCGAGCTCGCGCTCGTGCAGGGCCCCGCCGGCGCCGGCAAGTCGACCGTGATCGCCGAGCTGCAGCGAAGCCTCGTCGGCGGCCGCGGCTTCTTCGTCTCCGGCAGGTTCGATCCGCTGCGCCGCGATCAGCCCTACAGCGCCGTGCGTGACGCGCTCGCCTCGATCGTCCGCCACCTGCTCGCCGAGAGCGAACAAAACGTCGCGCGCTGGCGCTGGAACCTCGAGCGCGCGCTCGGTGGGGTCAGCGACGCGCTCGTCAGCTTGCTACCCGACATGGCGCTCGTGCTCGGCCCGCAGCCGCCCTTGCCGAGCCTCCCGCCGGCCGCCGCACGGGCCCGCTTCCACCGCGCCATCACCAGCTTCTGCCGCTGCTTCGCCCGCCCACGCAGCCCGCTCGTGCTGGTGCTCGACGACCTGCAGTGGGCCGACAGCGCCTCCCTCGATCTGCTGGTCGGACTGCTCGGTGAGCCGGACGCGGGCGGCCTGATGGTCATCGGCTCGTTTCGGGACGCCGAGGTCGGCCCGACCCATCCGCTGCGCGCCGCGCTCGCGGCGATCGCCGCCGCGAACTGTCCGATCACCCGCATCGAGCTCGGACCGCTCGACCTCGCCAGCATCACCTCGCTGGTCGCCGACACCCTCGGCCTGGCCGCCGCCGAGGTCGCCCCGCTCGCCGCGCTCGTCGAGCACAAGACCGGCGGCAACGGCTTCTTCGCCGCCGAGTTCCTGCGCGACCTCCATGGCCGCGGCCATCTCGAGTTCGACCCGGGGCGACTGCGCTGGACCTGGGACCTCGCGCGCATCACCGACGCGCCCGCGACCGACAACGTCGTCGACCTGATGATCGAGCGCACCCGCGGCCTCGGCCCGGACACCCGCACCCTGCTGCAGCTCGCCGCGTGCATCGGCAATCACTTCGAGCGCGAGCAGCTCGCGGCGCTCGCCGGACAGCCGCGCGCGACCGTCGAGGCCGCGCTCGCCGAGGCCGTCGGCGCCGGCATGTTGCTCGCGCTCGGCGACGGTTATCGCTTCGCCCACGATCGCGTGCACGAGGCCGTCGATCGCACGCTCGCGCCCGCCGAGCGGGCCGCGGCCCACCTGCGCCTCACCCGGCTGCTGCAGGCCGGTCGCCCCGTCGACCAGCTCGGCGACCAGATCTTCGTCATCGCCGAGCACGCCCGGCTCGCCGCGACCCTGGTCGACGATCCGGGCGAGCGCCGCGACTTCGCCGAGCTGCACCTGTTCGCCGCCCGCCGGGCCCGCGCGGCCGCGGCCTTCGGACCGGCCGCGCACCACTGCGCCGCCGGCATCGAGTTCCTGTCCGAAGCGACATGGTCGAAGGACCATGCGCTGGCCTTTAACCTCCACCAGGGCAGCGCCGAGTCCGAGTTCCTGATCGGCAACCTCGAGTTCGCCGAGCGCCGGTTCCGGGCGCTGCAGGGCCGCGCCCACGGACCGCTCGAGATGGCCGAGGTGCTGCGCCTCGAGCTCGTACTTCGCATCCAGCGCGGCGAGTTCGCGGCCTCGGTCGCGCTGGCGCGCCGGGCCCTGATCCTGCTCGGCGAGCCGCTGCCCGAGCGCATCGGCGTGGCGACGATCATCGGCGAGTACCTGCGCACGCGCCGGGCCCTGGCCGGCCGCAGCCTCGAGGCGCTGCAGCGCCTGCCCCTGATGCAGGACCCGCGGGCCGAGAAGGCGATCATGATCCTCGCCACGACCTCCTCGGCCGGCTTCCAGAGCGACAAGAACCTGCTCGCCGTGATCGCCATGCGCAGCGTCCGGCTCGTGCTCGAGTACGGCCTGGCGGCCTCGACCGGCGCCAACTTCGTCACCTACGGCATGATCGCCGGCGCCTTCAGCCGTGATGTCAGGGCCACCGACGCGCTCGGCCAGCTCGGCCTGGCGGTGCTCGATCGCCGCTCCGACGCCGGCAGCCAGAGCATCACCCACTTCCTGTACAGCGCGATGATCCAGCCGTTCCTCCACCCGATGCGCGACTGCATCGCCGGCCTGCGCCGGGGCGTGCAGATCGGCCTCGACGGCGGCTACCCGAACAACGCCGCGTACTCGAGCTTCGCGCTGCTCAGCCTGATGCTGGCCGCCGGCCTCGGCCTCGATCAGGTCCGCGGCGAGGCCGAGCGGGCCCTCGACCTGATCCGTCGCGCCCAGGTCGGCGACATCAAGGGCAGCGCCGAGATCGGGCTTGCGGGCGTGCTCGCCTTGCAGGGCCTGACCCTCGCGCCCGGCAGCTTCTCCACCGCCGAGTACGACGAGCGCGTCGTCGGCCTGCCGAGCGGCACCGAGGCCGACGCGGCGCTGTTTCGCTGCCACCTCAAGGTCATCGTGCTCACCCTGCTCGGCGAGTACCGCGAGGCCGTCGGCTTCGCCGAGCTCGCCGCCCCCGTGATCGGCGAGGCCTATCGCCTGAGCTTCAACCTGGCCGAGCACCTCGGTTATCAGGCCATCGCCCTGGCCGCCGTGCTCGACAGCCAGGGCCGCCTGAAGCAGCTGCAGAGCCTGCGGATCATGCAGCGCGCCGAGCGACGTCTGGCCGCGCTCGCGGCCGACAACCCCGCCAACTTCGCGGCCCTGCGCCGACTGGTGCACGCCGAGCGGGTCCGGGTCGGCGACGTCGACGGCGACCCGATCGTCGCCTACGAGCACGCCATCGCCGCGGCCCGCGAGCACGGCGTCGTGCACCTCGAGGCCCTCGCCCGCGAGCGCGCCGGCGAGTACTACCTGGTCCGCGGCCTCGTCGAGCTCGGCCGACTGCAGCTCGCCCGCGCCCGCCAGGCCTATCTGCGCTGGGGCGCGCGCGCCAAGCTGCAACTCCTCGATCGCCGCCATCCGGGCGTCGAGCGCTGGGGCAGCGTCGCCGTCACCAACGTCGATGCATCGATCGCGTCCACCGGCACCCTCGACGGCATGATCCACGCATCGACCGGCGACAGCAGCTCGACCGGGCGCACCAGTCAGGTCCTCGACCTCGCCAGCATCCTCAAGGCCACGCAGGCCTTCGCCGCCGAGCTCGACCTCGATCGCCTGCAAGAGACGATCATGCGCATCGTCGTCGAGAACGCCGGCGCCGAGCGCGGCGTGCTGCTGCTCGAGAAGCCGCACGGCCTGGTCGCCGTCGCCGAGTACTCGGCCCGCAGCGACAGCCTCACGCGCATGCCCGGCGTGCCGCTCGAGACCAGCAGCGGGCTCCCGATCGCGGCCGTGCTGCTCGCCAGGCGCACCGGCAAGCCGGTCGCCGTCGACGACGCCGCGAAGGACCCCGCGCTCGAGGCCGACCCCTACGTTCGCCGCCGTCGCCTGCGCTCGCTGCTCGCCGCGCCGCTGCTGCATCAGGGCCGCGCCCTCGGCCTGCTCTACCTCGACAACAATTTGGCGAGCGGCGTGTTCACGCCGCAGCGGATCGAGACCCTGCGCATCCTCGCGATCCAGGCCGCGATCTCGATCGAGCACGCGACCTTCCTCGCCGACCTCGAGCGCGCGCGCGCGAACGCCGAGGCCGCCAACCTGGCCAAGAGCCGCTTCCTCGCCAACATGAGCCACGAGCTGCGCACGCCGCTGAACGCGATCCTCGGCTACAGCGAGCTGCTCGCCGAGGAGGCCGAGACGCACGGGCTCGGCACGATGCTCACCGACCTGCGACGGATCCGCCGCGCCGGCTCGCACCTGCTCGCGCTGATCAGCGACATCCTCGACCTGACCAAGATCGAGGCCGGCAAGCTCGAGGTCAACGACGAGCGCATCGACCTCACCGCGCTGCTCGCCGATGTCGTCGTCGTCGCCACCCCCGACATCACCCGCAACAACAACCGCCTCGTGCTCGACCTCGACCCGGGCCTCGGCCAGACCCGCGGCGACCCGCTGCGCATCCGTCAGGTCCTGCTCAACGTCCTCAACAACGCCGCCAAGTTCACGCAGCGCGGCCACATCACGCTGCGGGCCGCTCGCATCGGCCAGCGCCTGCGCTTCGAGGTCGCCGACACCGGCATCGGCATGAACGCGGCCCAGCTCGAGGGCATCTTCGAGCCATTCACGCAGGTCGACGCCTCGCCCTCGCGCCGCTTCGAGGGCGCCGGCCTCGGCCTCGCCATCTGCCGTCGCCTCTGCGAGCACATGGGCGGCACGATCGGCGTCACCAGCCAGCCGGGGCAGGGCACGACCTTCACCCTCGATCTCCCGGGCCCGCTCGCGGACGCGGCCCAGCCGCTCGCCGGCCACTGAGACCGGCCAGCACAGCGTGGGGGGCCGGCGAGCACCTGACCGAAAGGCCAGCTTGAACCACGCGCCGCTCCGGCCTCCCGCGCTATGCCGGCGCGTCCGCCTGCGCTACCCTGCGGCCGCGATGCCCGTGTTCCTGCTGCCCGACGATCTGCCGGTGTTCCCGGACCCGCGGCGGGCCGAGCCGGACGGTCTGCTCGCGCTCGGTGGCGGCCTCGAGCCGGCGCGGCTGCTGCTGGCCTACTCGCGCGGCATCTTCCCGTGGAGCAGCGAGGGTGAGCCGCTGATGTGGTTTTGCCCCTCGCCCCGCATGGTGCTGCGCCTGCCGGGCGACCTGCACGTCAGCCGCAGCGTGCACAAGCAGCTGCGGCGCCGACCGCTGCGCATCACCCTCGATCAGGACTTCGCCGCCGTGATCGCCGCCTGCGCCGTGATGCCGCGGGTCGGTCAGGACAGCACCTGGATCACCCGCGACCTGCTCGCCGCCTTCACCGAGCTGCATCGCCTCGGCCTCGCGCACAGCGTCGAGGTCTGGGACGGCGAGGCCCTGGTCGGCGGCCTCTACGGTCTGGCGATCGGCGGCGCCTTCTTCGGCGAGAGCATGTTCAGCCGCGAGCCCGGCGCCTCCAAGCAAGCCTTCATCGCTCTCACGCGCCAGTTGATCCGCTGG
>Ga0116158_10002042_pt1 | contig 17975 bp, 16 predicted proteins | sample AD_UKC052_MetaG_FD_89883 | JGI IMG/M metagenome (GOLD analysis project Ga0116158, IMG submission 89883) | Active sludge microbial communities of municipal wastewater-treating anaerobic digesters from USA - AD_UKC052_MetaG | ecosystem: Engineered > Bioreactor > Anaerobic > Digestate | place: USA... | reverse complement strand
TGTCCGGCGGGCAGAAGCAGCGCATCCTGCTGGCTCGCGCCCTTTACAAGCGGCCACGGATCCTGTTCCTCGACGAAGCCACCAGCGCGCTCGATGTGGACCGCGAGCGGCTGGTCAACCAGGCGATTCGGCAGCTCGACCTGACCCGCGTGATCGTGGCGCACCGCACCGAGACCATCGCCACCGCGGGCCGGGTGATCGTGCTTCATGAGGGCCGGGTGGCGCAGGACCTGCGCAGCGTCCCGGGAAGCTGGATGGCCGGGCGCTGACGGCCTGACCGGCGGCAAATCGATTCAGTCTGCGCGCTTCAGGGCCGACTACGGTCCGGGCGCGGTGTCGCGCTCGAGCGCGGTGAGCCAGTCGATGGCCTGCTCCCGCGTCTCGCCGCACATTTCCGCGCTCGGGCGCAGCGACACGCACACCGCCGGCCGTTGCGGCAATCCGAACAGCGCGCAGCGCCCATCACCAGTCAACTGGATGCACCGCACGCCCGCCGCCTTGCCGACGCCATCGATGAACGGCATGCCGGGGATCGGACTGGAGATCGACGGCGCGATACAGCAGGCACCGCAGCCGGTGCGACAGGCTAGATCGGTCGGGGTCGATCGTCGCTGCATGGAAGGGTGGAGCGTGACATTGGGTGGCGTGGGCGGCAGGGGTTCAGGCGCCTTGGGGTGACTTCGCTGAGGTGCCTCCCTACAATCCCGGATTGCTCAAAAAACAGGCAGCGTCATGTGGTTCCCCCAAGTCTTCGATGTCATTGTGATCGGTGGCGGTCATGCCGGCACCGAGGCGGCACTCGCATCGGCACGCCTCGGCTGCGCGACCTTGCTGCTGACGCACAACATCGAGACGCTGGGGCAGATGAGCTGCAACCCGTCGATCGGCGGCATCGGCAAGGGCCATCTGGTCAAGGAGATCGATGCGCTGGGCGGTGCGATGGCCGCGGCCACCGACGAGGCAGGAATCCAGTTTCGCATCCTCAACGGCTCGAAGGGCCCGGCCGTGCGTGCAACGCGCGCTCAGGCCGACCGGGTGCTGTACCGCGCGGCCATCCGCCGGCGGCTGGAGAATCAGCCGAACCTGTGGCTGTTCCAGGGAGCTTGCGACGATCTGATCGTCGATGGTGATGCTGTAGCAGGGGTTGTGACGCAAGTGGGCGTTCGCTTCCGGTGTCGTGCCGTGGTGCTGACTGCCGGGACATTCCTCAACGGCAAGGTCCATGTCGGCCTGGACAACCACGCGGCCGGGCGGGCGGGGGATCCACCCGCCATCACGCTGTCATCTCGGCTGAAGGAGCTGAAGCTGCCTCAGGGCCGCCTGAAGACCGGGACACCACCGCGGCTCGATGGACGCAGCATCGATTTCAGCCGGTTGACGCCACAGTTCGGTGATGGGGTCCCGGGCACCGACGGCAGCCCGCCGGAGACACCGATGCCGGTGTTCAGCTACCTCGGCGAAGCTTCGCAGCATCCGGCGCAGGTCCCTTGCTGGATCACGCACACCAACGAGCGAACTCACGAGATCATCCGCTCGGGTTTCGACCGCAGCCCGATGTTCACCGGCGTGATCGAAGGGGTGGGGCCGCGCTACTGTCCGAGCATCGAGGACAAGGTCAATCGTTTTGCCGACAAGACGTCGCACCAGATCTACCTCGAGCCGGAAGGGCTGACCACACACGAGTTCTATCCGAACGGCATCTCGACCTCGCTGCCCTTTGACGTTCAACTGGCCGCCGTTCATTCGATGCTTGGCCTTGAGCATGCGCACATCCTGCGACCGGGCTACGCGATCGAATACGACTACTTTGACCCGCGCGCGCTGAAGGCCAGCTTCGAGACCAAGTCGATCAGAGGCCTGTTCTTTGCCGGTCAGATCAACGGGACGACCGGATACGAGGAGGCGGCCGCACAGGGTCTGTTCGCAGGTCTGAATGCTGCGCTGCAGGCGCGCGACCAGCCCGCCTGGACGCCCGGTCGGGACGAGGCCTACCTGGGCGTGCTGGTGGACGACCTGATCACCAAGGGCGTGACCGAGCCGTATCGCATGTTCACCAGCCGGGCCGAGTTCCGGTTGCAACTGCGCGAGGACAACGCCGACCTCCGGCTCACCGAGCACGGCCGCCGCCTTGGCCTGGTCGATGACGCCCGATGGGAGTCGTTCAGCCGCAAGCGTGATGCAGTTTCACGTGAAACACAAAGGCTTCGGACAATCTGGGTCCGCCCGCAGACCCTGCCTGCCACCGACGCCGAGCGACTCCTGGGCAAGGCACTCGAACACGAGTACAGCTTGTCGGATTTGCTGCGAAGGCCGGAAGTGGATCACGACTTACTGAGCCAGATCGCGTCCATCGCCTGCACGGGACCCGTCGTTTCACGTGAAACACTGCGCATCGAGCTGGGCGACACATTGGCCGACGCGGTCATCGAGCAGGTCGAGATCAGCGCCAAGTACGCCGGCTACATCACCAAGCAGAACGACGAGATCGAGCGTGCTGCTCGCTACGAGCATCTGGTGCTGCCGGCCGAACTGGACTATTCGCAGGTGTCCGCGCTGAGTTTCGAGGTCAGGCAGACGCTGAGCCGCCACCGCCCGCAGACGCTGGGGCAGGCTTCGCGGATGTCTGGCGTCACGCCAGCGGCGATTTCCCTGCTGCTCGTGCACCTGAAGAAGGCTCCCTTTGCCGGGTTCATCGTACCCGCAGAAGCTTCCGGTGCTGCCGAGGTCATAGCAACTCCCTTGGCCGATGTCGCCTGAACACTCGCTGCATCCGCTGCACGGACCGCTCGCGCGCATCGTCACCGAGCTCGGAATGGAGCCGGCAGCGGTTCCGCTGAATCAGCTTCTGGCCTACATGGACTTGCTGCAGCGCTGGAATGCCACGTACAACCTGACGGCGGTGCGAGATCCGCAGCAGATGTTGATCCAGCACCTGGCCGACTGCCTGGCGGTGGTGGGACCGATGAAGTCGCTGCAACTCGGTCAGGACTCCGCGGTTCACGGGCAGGTCTGTCCCTCGCTGCGTATCCTCGATGTGGGCAGCGGAGGCGGTTTGCCCGGAGTGGTTCTGGCATCGATGTTCCCGGGATGGCGGGTTGTTTGTGTGGACACCGTGGGCAAGAAGGCCGCGTTCATCCGTCAGGCCGCTGCGGAGTTGGGGCTGGGCAACCTCCGTGCAGAGCACGCCCGGGTCGAGGCTTTGCATGCTGCCCCCTTTGACGTCATCACGTCGCGGGCCTTTTCGTCCTTGCTGGATTTCACCCGCCTGACCCAAAAGCTGCTTGCACCGGGCGGTGTGTGGATGGCCATGAAAGGCAAGGTGCCCGCAGACGAGATTTCGGCGCTGCCGGACGAGATCGAAGTGTTTCACGTGGAACCACTGGTCGTACCGGGGTTGAGCGCCGAGCGATGCCTGGTCTGGATGCGTCCTCGCCCGGCATCCTCAGCCAGTTCGCTGAATAGCCACTGATCGCCGTCACAAGGACTGTCGTGGGCCGCACTTCGGGAGCTTCCGAAGCAGGGCGCGCTCAACCCGGTTCCTATAATCGAAGACGCTGCCACGGACATGGAAGCAGGCCTTCCTGCGCTGTCAGCGACCTTTCCTCTGCATCCGACCCCGGACGTTCAACCCATGGCCCGAATTTTCTGCATCGCCAATCAAAAAGGCGGGGTTGGCAAGACCACGACGACCGTGAACCTGGCCTCCGGCCTGTCACGCGTCGGTCAGCGTGTGCTGGTGGTCGATCTCGACCCTCAGGGCAATGCGACCATGGGATCGGGCATCGATAAACGGGCGCTCGAACTGAGCGTCTACGACGTGCTGCTCGAGAACGCCTCGATCCCGGAGGTCCGTCAGCGCAACGACAAGGTCGGCTACGACGTGATCGGTGCCAACCGGGAGCTGGCCGGTGCCGAGGTGGAACTGGTCGAACTGGAGCGCCGCGACAAGCGGCTCAAATCCGCACTGGCTGCCGTCGCCGCCGAGTACGACTTCGTGCTGATCGACTGCCCGCCGTCATTGAGCATGCTGACCCTGAACGGCCTGTGCAGCGCGCACGGAGTCATCGTTCCGATGCAGTGCGAGTACTTTGCGCTTGAGGGTCTCTCGGATCTGGTCAACACCATCAAGCAGGTGCATGCCAACCTGAATCCCGATCTGCAGATCATCGGTCTGCTGCGGGTGATGTTCGACCCGCGCATCACGCTGCAGCAACAGGTCAGCGAGCAGCTCAAGTCGCACTTCGGCAACAAGGTGTTCGACACGGTGATTCCGCGCAACGTGCGGCTGGCCGAAGCTCCGAGCTACGGGCTTCCCGGAGTCGTCTTCGATCCGGCATCGAAGGGCGCTCAAGCCTTCGTCGCCTTCGCGCAGGAGATGGTTCAGCGCATCGATTCGATGTGAGTATTCGCTTACTTCACGAATGAACCTCACGCCGGATTACAGTCCCAGCCCCTCGTCGACACCGAGGTGCACATTCATCGACTGAACGGCCGCACCGCTGGCCCCTTTGCCCAGGTTGTCCAATCGCGCCATCAACAGCACCTGCGTGTCGCTCGCAAAGACGAACAGATCGACCCGGTTGGTGTCGTTGGCCGCCTGGACATCGAAGAAACCTCCTGCCAGCGTCGCCTCGTCGCACAGCGGCATCACCCGGATGAAACGCTCGCCCGCGTAACGCCGTTCCAGCGCAGCATGCAGCTCGGCCGCGCCGACAGCATCTGGTAATTGTGATCGATGTAAGGGCACACTGACCGTCAAACCCTTGTAGAACGGGCCCACGATCGGCATGAACACCGGAGGAAAGGCGAGACCGGTGTGGGTCTTCATCTCCGGCAGATGCTTGTGGGCCAGCGCCAGCGCATAGGGACGCGGCGCGGCGAGAGCGACATACGGCGTCGCGGCATCGCAGCCCGCTGCGGCCGACAGCGGGGCAGCCTCGTAGTCGCGGATCATGCTCTTGCCGCCACCCGAATAGCCAGTGATCGAGGTCGCGGTCAGCGGTGCGTCCGACGGAATCAGACCGGCATCGACCAGCGGCCGGATCAACAGGATGAAGGCGCTGGCGTGGCAGCCCGGATTCGCGATCCGCTTGCTCGCGCGAATCGCCGCGCGCTGCCCCGGCGCCAGTTCGGGCAATCCGAAAGCCCAGCCCGCAGCGGTGCGATGCGCCGTGCTGGCATCGATCAGACAGGTCGCCGGATTGGTGACCAGCGCCGCCGCCTCGCGCGAGGCGGCATCCGGCAAGCAGAGAAATGCCACGTCGGCCGCGTTAAGCAAGCGCGCGCGCTCGGCCGTCTCCTTGCGCAACTCGGGATCGATGCGCAGCACCTCGATGTCTTCACGCTGGGCGAGATACTCGTGGATGCGCAGGCCGGTGGTTCCCTCCTGGCCATCGACGAACACACGGTGCTTCATGGTGTTTCCCCTCAACAAACTGGCCTGCGAGGATAAGCGACCGCGATGACGACCGACATGGGCGCACCCCCTGGAAACGCCGGCGGCACCGACCGCCGCGTGCTCCTGCTTCCGGGCTGGCAGGATTCCGGTGCGACTCACTGGCAAAGCCGCTGGGAGGCGCTGCATGGATACCGCCGCGTCCAGCAGGACGATTGGCTGTGGCCGCGCCGGGGCGACTGGATGACTCGCCTCGAGGAGACACTGCTCGAGAACCCGACCCCGGCCGTACTGGTGGCCCACAGCCTGGGTTGCCACCTGGTTGCGGCCTGGGCGGCTCACTCGCGGCATGTCGCGCGAGTGCATGCAGCCCTGCTGGTCGCGCCGCCCGACGCCGAACGCGACGACACACCTGCGAACCTGTACAGCTGGCGACCGATCGTGCGTCAGCGGCTGCCGTTCAGATCGCTGGTGGTTGCCAGCAGCGATGATGCGTACTGCAGCCTCGCGCGCGCCTCCGGTCTGGCCGCAGACTGGGGCAGCGCGTGGTGCCTGCTGGGCGCACGGGGCCACATCAACAGCGAGTCGCAACTCGGCGAGTGGTCCGAAGGACATGCCCTGCTGCAACCTCTGATGAGCTGATCGCGGCGCGGAGCAGGGGACAACACCGCTGCAGCATCCCCGGCGCGATGCCGGACAATCCAGCGATGGTCACCAAGAAACCCAAGGGCCTCGGCCTCGGCCTCGAAGCACTGCTCGGGCCCCGCGTGAAGGAACCCACCGATGCACCGGCAGCCGACGCCGACCTCGCGCCGCGCAGCCTGAAGCTGACGCAACTGCGCCCCGGCAAGTACCAGCCGCGAACGCGGATGGACGAGGGCTCGCTCTATGAGCTGGCCGAAAGCATCAAGGCGCAAGGGATCATGCAACCGATCCTCGTGCGCCGCGTGCCCGATGCGACGAGCGGTTCGTCGACCGTTGCGCCTCAATACGAAATCATTGCCGGCGAGCGCCGCACGCGGGCCGCCAGGCTGGCCGGCCTCGACGAGGTGCCGGTGCTGGTCAAGGACGTGCCGGACGAAGCCGCGGCTGCGATGTCGCTCATCGAGAACATCCAGCGCGAAGACCTCAATCCGCTCGAGGAAGCTCAGGGCCTGAAGCGACTCACCGACGAATTCGGTCTGACACATGAACAGGCTGCCCAGGCCGTGGGCCGCTCGCGCAGCGCCGCAAGCAACCTGCTGCGTCTGCTGAACCTGGTCGAGCCGGTGCAGCAGCTGCTGATGGCGGGCGATCTGGACATGGGCCATGCCCGTGCGTTGCTGCCGCTCGACGGTGCGCGCCAGATCCTGGCGGCCGGCGAGATCGTCGCCAGGAAACTCAGCGTGCGCGAAGCCGAGCGGCTGGTCGCACGCGCCGACGACAGCGGCCGGCAAAAGCCGGTCAAGCGGGTGGCCGATGCGAAGTCGCGCGACCTGCAACGCATCGAGCAGGAACTGTCCGATGCGCTGACCGCCCGGGTTGAAGTGCGCGTGAAGAAGCGCACCGCGCGGGGCGAGCAGGGCGAGATCTCGATCGCCTTCGGTTCGCTCGACGAGCTCAACGGACTGCTCGACAAGCTCGGCCTCCCCAAGCGCTGAGTCATCAGGCTCGGGCCCGGAACGCCCGACCTTTCTGAAAACGGAGGCGTTCGGCGCCTCGCCCGATCGCGCCCGCCTTCGTACGGCCCGAGCTCGAATCCGCCAGACCCCGGGGCCGTCGGGCCGCACCTGCCAGGAAGCGCACGCCCCTGCACAACCCACTGGATCCGGCCGCCCGCGCAAGCGCGAGCCATGGCGTGCAGTGCCCGGCGCAGGTGGCCACTCTGCGCGTAAACCCGCGCCACCACACAGCTGCGCTGCGGGTTCGGGACGAGATGAGCCTGAAATCCCTCGCAAATCCAGGGGTTCGTTTTATTTAAATAGAGCAAATTAGACAAATTGGTTGTCGATTGCCCGGAGCCCCATTCAGTACCCAAAAAGTGCGTCGATACGTCTGGTGACGATGCCCCAGATCAACGTTGCCCGAACACCGACCCCTACCCGCGACTGCCTGCAGACACCCCATGAACGCTTCGACGATCGCCCAACCCGGACTGACCAGCACTCCGGACGATGGAACCCTCGCGACCTTCGCCAAGGCCATCATGCGCAGCCTGGCAGGCCGGCGCGACAAACCCGGCACGATTTCCTCGGCCGAGACACTTTGTTCTCGGCTTGACGAGGCCTCCCGCACCTGGACCACGCACCTGGGCACGGCCCAGGCGCAGATGCGGCAGGCCACCGAGCAACTGCTGTCGGGCTTTGCCCAGATCCTGGAGCAGCTCGACGCGATCATCCAACCCGCCCACGGCGCGGCCTCGGGTCAGCCGGTCACGGCCAGCGGGCTGGACAGCCGCGCCCAGGTGCTGGAAGCCTGCGAGTCGCGCCTGCGCGGCCTGATCCAGAACTTCCAGGGCTTCGTGCAGTCTCGCGACGCGGTCATGCAGTCGGTGCGGCAGCTCGCCGGCGAGTCCGTGAGCCTCGGCACCATGGCCGAGGACGTGGCCCAGATCGCACGGCAGACCAACCTGCTTTCACTCAATGCGGCCATCGAGGCGGCCCGAGCCGGTCCCAGCGGGCGCGGATTCGCGGTGGTGGCCACCGAGGTGCGGCGCCTGTCCACCGAGTCCGGCGACACCGGCAAGCGCATCGGTGATCACGTCCAGGCGTTCGGCCAGCACATGAATGCGGCGCTGAAGCAGGCCTCGGAGCACACCGCGCACGACGCGCAGGTGATCCACGCGTCAGAGCAGACCATCAACCAGGTCATCGAACAGGTCGACAGCGCCGTCTCGCAACTCAATGAGCGCGCCGCCGAACTGAGCGCACGCGGGGAGGCCGTGCGGGCGCAGGTCGAGCAACTGATGATCGCCTTCCAGTTCCAGGACCGGGTCCACCAGATCATGGACCAGGTCAATTCCTCGATCAGCAGCGCCGTCGCGCGGCTCCAGCAATCGCTGAAAGACGGCGCCGCACCGGATGCCGATGAGTGGACGGCCCTGCTCAGTGCGGGCTACACCACCGACGAACAGCGTTTCGCCTCGGATCACGGCTCGCAGAACGCGGCGGCCCCATCGAGCAACGACACCACCTTCTTCTGACGTTTCGCAGACCCGGCGTCCTTTTCCGACTCACGAGATCCCCTGAACCATGGCCAAGACCATCCTGATAGTCGACGACTCATCCTCCCTGCGCACCGTGGTCAGGATGGCGCTGGTACGCGCCGGCTACGACGTGATCGAAGCCGGCGATGGCAAGGAAGGCCTGGCCCAGCTCGACAAGGCGGGCAAGGTCAACCTGATCGTCAGCGACGTGAACATGCCCAACATGGACGGCATCACGTTCGTCACGCATGTCAAGGCGCACCCGCGCCACAAGTTCACCCCCGTGGTCATGCTGACCACCGAAGGCCAGGACGCCAAGAAAGAGCAGGGCCGCGCCGCCGGCGCCAAGGCCTGGATCGTCAAGCCCTTCAACCCACCGCAGCTGCTGGACGCCGTCTCCAAGCTGATCCTGCCGTAGGAGCGTGCCATGACCCACACCCTGTCCCTGCCCGCGGAACTCACGATCTACACGGTGGGCGAACTGCGCCCCCAGTGGCTGAGCTGGCTGGCCGGCTTCGCCGCCGACGACGCGCCGGCCGATGCGTCGGTGGACGGCTCGGCGGTCGACCAGATCGATGCCGCTGGCGTGCAGCTGCTGATGGCGCTGTCGCGCTCGCTGGCAGCCGCACAACGCTCGCTGCAGTTCCTGAGCGTCAGCCCCGTGCTCGCCACCGCCTGCGCGGCGCTGGGCCTGCCGGTTTCCATGGCCGCGCCCGATGACCAGGCAGGTGAAGCATGAAACAGCAGCAGGATCTGGACAACAGCTTCATCGCCGAGGCGCTGCCTGCCTTCATCAGCGAAGCGCAGGAACAGCTCGAGATGCTGGAGCAGCTGCTGCTCCAGCTCGAGGATGCGCCCCAGGACAGCGAACTGCTCGGCGCACTGTTTCGTTGCGCTCACACGGTCAAGGGATCGGCAGGCATCTTCGGGCTCGACGAGGTGGTGGCATTCACCCACCACGTCGAGACGCTGCTCGACCGGCTGCGCGAAGGCCGCGTCGCGCTGACGCCGCAGCTCAGCACGCTGCTGCTGCAGTGCAATGACCAGATCCGTGCGCTGATCGCCGCCGCCCAGGATCCGCAGGCCGACGACGCCAGCGCAGCTGAAGCTCGTGCGGCGCTCGTGCTGCGCCTGCAGGCAGCCAGCGGTGACGGCGCGCCCGATGCGGCTGCTCCGGAGGAAGCCAGCGCACCGGCTGCGACGCTCGCTGCGGGCGTGCGCCGATGGCACCTGTGGGTGAAGTTCGGCGAGGACACCTATCGCAACGGCATGGACCCGCTGGCCATCCTCACCTACGTGCGCGGGCTCGGCTCGATCCCGAGCCTGGTCTGCGACCTGGCTGACGTGCCCACGCTCGAGTCGATCGACCCCGAGAACTGCCACCTCGGCTTCGAGTTCAGCCTGGAGACCGAAGCCTCACGCCCGGAGATCGAGGCCGCGTTCAGCTTCGTGCGCGAGGACTGCACGCTGCACGTGACCGAACCGAACGCGACCGCGAAGGATTTCGCTCGCCTGATCGAGTCGATGCCCGACAACCAGCGTCTCGGCGACATCTTGGTGTCCGTCGGTGCGATCAGCCGCGTGCAGCTCGAGCAGGCACTCAGGGAGCAGGCCGCCGCGTCCGCCAACGGCAACGCGCAGGCGCTCGGAGAGATCCTGCAGGCCAAGAGCGGCCTGAGCCCGAAACTCGTCGACGCCGCGCTGCAGAAGCAGAACAAGCAGCGCGAGGGCGGCAGCACCGCGCCGGCGGCCAGCGACGACAACCGCTTCATTCGCGTGCAGGCCGATCGCCTCGACGCCGTCATCAACTTGCTCGGCGAGCTGGTGATCGCCGGTGCCGGCGCCTCGCTGCTGGCGCGCCAGACCCGCCAGGGCGCGCTGATCGAGGCCACTGCCCAGATCGGCAGCCTCGTCGAGGAAATCCGAAACGGCACGCTGCAGCTGCGCATGGTGCCCATCGGCGAGACCTTCTCGCGCTTTCGCCGCGTCGTGCGCGACACCGCAGCCGAGCTCGGCAAGGACGTCGCGCTGGAGATCGTCGGCGGCGAGACCGAACTCGACAAATCGGTGGTCGAGCGCATCGCCGACCCGCTGATGCATCTGGTGCGCAACGCGCTCGACCACGGACTGGAAACGCCCGAGCAGCGCGCCGAGGCCGGCAAGCCCGCCCAGGGCAGGCTCACGCTGAGCGCCTGCCACGAATCGGGCAGCATCCTGATCCGCATCGTCGACGACGGCCGCGGCATCCAGCGCGAAAGGGTGCTGCAGCGCGCCTGGGACCGCGGACTCGTCGAGCAGGGCGTGACGCCGCCCGAGGCCGACATCCTCAAGCTGATCTTCGAGCCCGGCTTCTCCACCGCCGAGAAGGTGACCAACCTCAGCGGTCGGGGTGTGGGCATGGACGTCGTGCGCCGCAACATCGAGGCGCTGCGCGGCTCGGTGAACATCTTCAGCGACCCCGGCGAAGGCTCGCGCATCGAGATCCGCCTGCCGCTGACGCTGGCCATCATCGACGGCTTCCTCGTCGGCGTGGGCACTTCCAAGTTCATCTTCCCGCTTGACTCGGTGGTCGAGGTCATCGAGAACCGGCTGACCGAGACCGCGCTCGACGCCGGCGGCCGCAGCGTCGTCGAGCTGCGCGGCCAGGTGCTGCCCGTGGTGAGCCTGCGCACGCTGTATGCGCTGGATTCCGCGGAGCCCGAGCGCAGCAGCGTGGTCGTCATCCAGTCGGACGGTCGTCGCTACGGCGTGATGGTCGACGGACTGCTCGGCCAGCACCAGACAGTCATCAAGCCCCTCGGCCGAATGTTCCGCAGCCTGCGCGGCATGTCCGGCTCCTCGATTCTCGGCAACGGCGAAGTCGCATTGATCTTCGATGTCGGCTCGCTGTGCCGCCTGGCCGAACAGCCACCTCCCGGGCAGAGCAGAACACCGCCCCACCACGTCAAACCCGCCCCGCACAACTCCAAAGAAGCACAAGGACAAGCATCATGAACACACAGACCCCCTCATGGATGGCGCGCCTTGTGGCCGGCGCCGAGCTCCAGCAAGCCGCCGAGCAACTGAAGGCCCACGAGCTCGCGCGCGCTGACGCCGAGGCCACGCTGGCCCAGGTGAAGGCCCGGCTGGATCAGGTCGAAGCCGAGCTGAAGGTGCGCACCGACATCATGAATGTCACCAGCATCGTCTCCGAAGCCGACAAGAAGGGCGACATCCTCTCGGTGAACGAGAAGTTCCTCGAGGTGTCCAAGTACTCGCAGCACGAGCTCATCGGGCACGGGCACAACACGACGCGCCACCCCGACATGCCCAAGGAGGTGTTCAAGCAGATGTGGGCGACGATCGGCCGCGGCGACATCTTCCGCGGGGTCGTCAAGAACCGCGCGAAAGACGGCACGCCCTATTACGTCGACGCGGTCATCGCGCCGATCCTGGGCGAGAACGGCAAGCCGATGAAGTACCTCGGCGTGCGCTACGACATCACCGAAGCCGAGATCGAGCGCCAGAACGCGCGCGGCGTGATCGCGGCGATCGACGCGTCCTATGCGTTCATCGAATTCAACCTCGACGGCACGGTCATCAAGGCCAATGAACACTTCCTGAGCGCGCTGGGCTACCGGCTCGACGAGATCCAGGGCAAGCACCACCGCATGTTCGTCGAGCCCGCCCTGGCATCGTCGGGCACCTACTCGCAGTTCTGGCGTGACCTGAACGACGGCAAGGCTCAGAAGGATGTGTTCAAGCGCATCTCCAAGACCGGCCAGGAAGTCTGGATACAGGCGGTGTACGCACCGGTCAAGGACGAGATGGGCCGCGTGTTCAAGGTCATCAAGATCGCCACCGACGTGACCGCCGAGGTCAACGCCAACAACATGCTGCGCCAGGCTGTCGAGCAGGCACAGCAGGTCACTGCCGCAGCCAAGGGAGGCGACCTGGCTCAACGCATCCCGCTCGAAGGCAAGAGCGGCCCGATCGGCGAACTGTGCGCCGGCGTCAATTCGCTGATGGAAACCACCTCGGTGATCTTCGACGACGTGGGCCGGGTCTTCGGCGCACTGGCTGAGGGCGATCTCTCGCAACGCATCACACGCGACTACGACGGCATCTTCGCCCAGGTCAAGAACGACGCCAACGCCACCAGCGAGAAGCTCGCCAGCATCATCGAGGACGTGGGCCGTGTGTTCTCGGGGCTCGCCAACGGCGATCTGTCGCAGCGCATCACCCGCCAGGCCGAAGGCACCTTCGACCAGGTCAAGCAGGACGCCAACGCGAGCTGCGACAAGCTCGCGAGCATCATCGAGGAGGTGCGCGCCGCAGCCGACGCCCTGACCGGGGCGGCCAACCAGGTGAGCGCCACCGCGCAGAGCCTGTCGCAGTCGGCCAGCGAGCAGGCCTCTTCGGTCGAGCAGACGACCGCGTCGATCGACCTGATGTCGGCGTCGATCGCACAGAACAGCGACAACGCCCGCGTGACCGACGGCATGGCCACCAAGGCCAGCAAGGAAGCCGGTGACGGCGGACAGGCCGTCACGCAGACCGTGACCGCGATGAAGCAGATCGCCCAGAAGATCAGCATCGTCGACGACATCGCGTACCAGACCAACCTGCTGGCGCTCAACGCCGCGATCGAGGCAGCGCGCGCCGGAGAGCATGGCAAGGGCTTCGCCGTGGTCGCCGCCGAAGTGCGCAAGCTGGCCGAACGCAGCCAGGAAGCCGCCAAGGAAATCGGCGACCTCGCCGGCAACAGCGTCAGCACGGCGGAGCGTGCCGGCAAGCTGCTCGACGAGATCGTGCCGAGCATCCAGAAGACCAGCGAACTGGTGCAGGAGATCGCGGCTGCCTCGCAGGAGCAGAGCCAGTCGGTCACGGAGATCGGCGGCGCGATGGGGCAGCTCAGCAAGGCCACGCAGCAGAACGCATCGGCGTCGGAAGAGCTCGCTGCCACGTCCGAGGAACTGTCCGGACAGGCCGAGCAACTGCAGCAGTCGGTCGCCTTCTTCAATCTCGGCGGTGACGCCACTCCGCAGCGCCGAGGCAAGGCGGACTCGGGCGGTACGTCCGAACGGAGGGCACCGAACTCACCGCTGCGCGTGGCCAAGGCCGGCGGGGCCAGCGCCAGCCGGCCTGCAGCGACCGGCACGCACAGCAATTTCCGTCCCTACTGAGGACTGAGCCATGAGCACGCACGCTCCCCAGCGCGGTGGCCCTTCGGCGGACGAGGCCCCGTCCCAGTACCTCACCTTCATGCTCGGCGACGAGGTGTTCGCGATGGACATCCGCACCGTGCGGGAGATCATCCAGTACGGGCCGATGACGACGGTTCCGCTGATGCCGGACTTCGTGCGCGGCGTGATCAACCTGCGCGGCGCGGTCGTTCCGGTGATCGACCTGCAGGCACGCTTCGGACGACCGGCCGCCGGCATCAGCAAGAAGTCCTGCATCGTGATCTTCGATGCAGTGCGCCAAGGCGAACGTGTCGAGCTCGGCCTGCTCGTCGATGCCGTCAGCGAAGTCATCGAAATCAGCGGGGACCAGATCGAGCCGCCGCCGAATTTCGGTGCCTCGGTCCGGCGCGATTTCATCCGCGGCATGGGCAAGGTGGCCAACCGCTTCGTGATCATCCTCGAGCCCGACAAGGCCTTCGACGTGAGCGAGATGGCACAGCTCTGCGAGGCAGCCCAGGAGCCCCTGGCCGCCTGAGACACCCCTGGCTGAAGGCTCGGTGTCGACAGCGCACCGAGCCTCAGCGCGCACCTTCCATCCCGGAACAACCCATGCAAGCACTACGCGACGACACCTTCCGCCGCATCACCGACCTGATGTACTCGGCGATCGGCCTGTCCTTCACGGACAACAAGAAGCCGCTGATCTCGTCACGACTGGCCCCGCGGATACAGCGCCTCGGCCTCGGCGGATACGAGGACTACCTCGCGCTGATCTCGAGCGACGAGGACGCCGGCGAGTTCCAGATGGCGGTCGACCTGCTGACCACCAACGAGACCTACTTCTTCCGCGAGCCCGCGCACTACGACCTGCTGGAGCACGAGCTGACGCGCAGCAAGCCGCAGCAGCTCGCGGTGTGGAGCGCCGCATCGTCATTCGGCGACGAGGCCTACAGCACCGCGATGCTGCTGTCCGATCTGCAGCAGCTGGGTCGGATCGGCAGCCAATGGAAGATCCTCGGCACCGACATCAGCGACCGCGTGCTGCGCAGCGCGATCGAGGCCGTCTATCCCGAGGACCGCTTGCGCAACGTCACACCGGAGCGCCTGCGGCGCCACTGCCTGCGGGGAGACGGCGCATCCGAGGGCCTGATCCAGATCAGCCCGAAGCTGCGCAAGCACGTCAGCTTCGGACAGCTGAACCTGTGCCAGCCGATCGAGGACATCGGGCCGTTCGACGTGATCTTCCTGCGCAACGTGCTGATCTACTTCGACGTGCCGACCAAGCGCGACGTCGTCGACCGGGTGCTGACACAGCTGCGTCCCGGAGGGTTGTTCTTCATCGGCACCGCCGAAGGGCGCGTGGCGTGCAACACGCCGCTGCAGGCGCTGGCGCCCGGCGCGTTCCGCAAGCCCTCCGCCTGAGCTGTGACAGGCGACTCACGATGAAACCGATGATCCTGGAACCGCTGGGGCAACTGCACACGCTGCATCCGGGCGATGTCGTCTGCGCGGAGCGAGGCGAGCGGATGGAGACGCTGCTGGGCTCGTGCGTGGCGATCGTGCTCACCGATCCGCGTCGCACGCTGGGCGCGATGTGCCACATCGTGCACGCCAGCCGGGCCACAGCCGGCGTCGCCGAGACCGGCGCGTACGCCGAGGTCGCGCTCGACACGATGTACGCGCTGCTGCGCGAGCGCGGCATCGACCCGCGGCAATGCGAGGCCTATGTCTACGGGGGCGGAAACATGTTCCCGCAACTGTTCAACCAGACCGCGCACGTCGGCGAACGCAATTCCCGATGGGCGCTCGATGCACTGGCCGAAGACGGCGTGCGCGTGCTGTTCCACGACCTCGGCGGCGATACCTACCGCCGCCTGTCGTGGACCGTCGGCCCGAATGCACCGCAGGTCACTGCGGTGCCGGTTTGAGGAAACCACTTTCATGGCAATCAGGGTGTATGTCGTCGATGACTCGGCCGTGGTGCGTCAGACGCTGATGCACCTGCTGAAAGGCGACGCCGAGATCGAGCTGATGGGCAGTGCGCCCAATCCACTGATCGCCGGACCGGTGATCCGCAAGGACCGTCCGGATGTGCTGCTGCTCGACATCGAGATGCCGGGCATGGACGGCCTCACGTTCCTGCGCCAGATCATGGAGGAGTCGCCGATCCCGACGGTGATCTGCTCGACGCTGACCACCGACGGCAGCCGCATCGCGCTCGAAGCGCTGGCAGCCGGCGCGGTGGCGGTGGTTGCCAAGCCCCGCCTGGGACTGAAGCAGTTCCTGGAGGACTCGCGGCGCGAACTTCTGCAGACGCTGAAGACGGCCGCCCGCTCGCGACCGCGCGCGGGCATGTCGGCGCCGCGAAGCACCTCTGCGACAACCACCGCGCCGAAGCCGCCGATTGCCGGCCTGCATGCACTGTCGGTCAACAAGCCGGTGGTGATCGGCAGTTCGACGGGCGGCACGCAGGCGCTCGAGATGGTGCTGACCGCGCTGCCCGGAGACAGTCCGGGCATCGCGATCGTCCAGCACATGCCGGAGAAGTTCACGGCGATGTACGCGCAGCGACTCGACGGCATTTGCGCGATGAACATCCGCGAGGCCAAGGACGGCGACCGGCTCGAACGCGGCGTCGTGCTGATCGCTCCGGGCGGGCGCCACATGCAGCTGCGCAAGGCGGGCGGTCAGTATTTCGCCGTGGTGGCCGACGGCCCGCCCGTGAACCGGCACAAGCCTTCGGTGGACGTGCTGTTCCGCTCGGCGGCCGATTGCGCCGGCAAGGACCTGCTCGCACTCATCCTGACCGGCATGGGCGACGATGGCGCACGCGGCATGAAGCTGCTGCACGACCGGGGTGCGCGCACCATCGCGCAGAACGAGGAAACCTGCGTCGTCTTCGGCATGCCCAAGGAAGCGATCAAGCTCGGAGGCGTCGACGAGATCCTGCCCCTGCAGCAGATGGCCGCTGCGATCCGGTCCTTCGACGCCCGCGGTTGACGGCCGCACAACCACCGAGCCACCCCGCGAGCGCCGAGGCCCTGTCGGAACCGGCTGTCAGCGCGGCCTGCACCTGAAGCGTTGAGTCAGGGTGTGAACCATTGCTCGATGGAACCGGATGCGGTGTTGCGGAGTCCCCTCGAACAGAGGTTTTCCGAGGTTGCATGCGTGCCCAGGGCATACAAATTGCTGGTACTGTGAGCACGACTTCTTGAAATTGAGGTGCTGTTCGCCGGCACCTTTTGACTTCGCACCTGGAGGAATGGAACAAGCTGGTACCCGTCGGTGTTGATATCGCGGAAAGCTCTGATGGAGCCCTGAAGTTAGGACTTCATCAGAACTTCCCCAGACGATGACGCAGCCCGTCGCTGAGTCATCGCCTCCTAGACAGACAGGAGATCGACATGGACGTGATCAGTCATTTCGCCGCCCGATTCGAGCGCACGCGCGAAGAGGAACTCTCGATCGAGGACTACCTCGCCGAGTGCAAGCGCAACCGGGTGGCGTACGCCACTGCGGCCGAGCGCATGCTGCAGGCTATCGGCGAGCCGCAGACGGTGGACACGCGCAACGACCCGCGCCTGTCCCGGCTGTTCGCCAACAAGGTCATCAAGATCTATCCCGCCTTCGCCGAGTTCTACGGCATGGAAGACTCCATCGAACAGGTGGTCAGCTACTTCCGCCACGCGGCACAGGGCCTGGAAGAAAAGAAGCAGATCCTCTACCTGCTGGGCCCGGTGGGCGGCGGCAAGAGCAGCATCGCCGAGCGCCTGAAGCAGCTGATGCAGGAGGTGCCGTTCTATGCGATCAAGGGTTCGCCAGTGAACGAGTCGCCGCTCGGCCTGTTCGATGCGGCCGAGGACGGCCCGATTCTCGAGAAGGAATACGGCATTCCGCGCCGCTACCTGCAGCGCGTGCTCTCTCCGTGGGCGGTCAAGCGGCTCGAGGAGTACGGCGGCGACATCCGCCGATTCAAGGTCATCAAGCGCTATCCGTCGGTGCTCAAGCAGGTCGGCATCGCGAAGACCGAACCAGGTGACGAGAACAACCAGGACATCAGTTCGCTGGTCGGCAAGGTCGACATCCGCAAATTAGAGACCTACGCGCAGGACGACCCCGACGCCTACAGCTTCTCGGGCGGTCTGTGCCTGGCCAACCAGGGCCTGCTCGAGTTCGTCGAGATGTTCAAGGCGCCGATCAAGGTGCTGCACCCGCTGCTGACCGCGACGCA